>ENA-UOOK01005032-UOOK01005032.1-fermentation-metagenome-genome-assembly--contig:-NODE-5032-length-13633-cov-4.440050_pt1 | contig 13633 bp, 12 predicted proteins | sample MGYA00245777_ERZ724023 | MGnify/ENA primary metagenome ERZ724023 (study PRJEB28704, sample SAMN03018312) | fermentation metagenome | biome: anthropogenic terrestrial biome; feature: soil; material... | reverse complement strand
TACCACCTGCTTCCTATTTTCCTTCCTCAATAAAAGCTTGGTGTTTACAAAGCTTAAAAACAATTAAAATTAAACTAAAAACCTCTTTCAGCAGGGGGGACAAGCGTTGATCCGATTGTTGGTGACGACCAAAAGCCGCTTACTCTAGGGTAGAAAGGGGTTATAGAACAGAATTAGTGACGATTAAGCGACCAGTGACGAATCACGAACTGCATTTTTAGGTGGGGAACTGGTGATATCTGTTTTGAATTTTCATTGAACACAGAAATATGGCGTTTTTGATGGGGACTAAGTGATAATATGTAAGTTGTTAGGTTCCGGGTATAGTTGAGTTTTTTATCAAGGTATAAAAAAAGGCCAGATTGTTAACAATCTAGCCCTTTACCTGGTTATTATTTTTTACTCTAGCTTAATGTCGGATTTATTTGGTGTAATTGCTCTGTTATTACCTGGGAAGCACTGGAATACAGACGTTTTGTCCGACTTGCAGATTATTAGGATTAATACCGGGATTAGCTGCGGTTATTGCAGAGACTGTAGTTCCGAAGCGTTGAGCTAAAGCAGATAAGGTATCTCCGCTTTGAATAATGTAGATAAAACCTGGACAAGTGACAGGCGTCGGTACTGGAGCCGGAGCTGGGATACAGATCTGTTGTCCGATTTGTAGTCGATTAGGATCAACTCCGGGATTAGCAGAAGTTAAAGCTTGTAAGGTGACTCCAAACCGTGAAGCTAAGCTGAAGAAGGTGTCGCCGGCACGGATGGTGTAAAGAAAACCACCGGGACAAGGTCCGGGCGTCGGAGCAGCAGCGGGAACGCAAATCTGTTGTCCGATTTGTAAGCGGTTGGGATCGACACCGGGATTTGCTGCTTCTAGAGCGCTAACAGTGGTGCCAAAACGTCGAGCAATACTGAAAAAGGTATCTCCAGCCCTAATTGCATAGGTAAATCCTCCGGGGCAGGTACCGGGGGTGGGGGCAACAGGGATACAGATCCTCCGACCGATCTGAAGAGAGTTAGGGTCAATACCCGGATTAGCATTAATGATCGCTTGCACAGTAGTATTGAATCGTCTAGCAAGGGCAAAGAGGGTGTCTCCAGCTACAATAGTGTATACCGTGCCTCCGGGACAAGAAATCTGACTGATGACAACATTTTGGTCTAAATTCATGCCCATTTTCTGATTCCTCCATTAGTTATATACTACAAATTATGCTAGCGTTAGCTAAAAGGTAAGAGGTCAAAGTAATTACTTATTAGGATTAAGGTTCAAACTTATCATGTTCTTACGGGACGGCAAGTCCCAACGAGCTATCATGCACGAAACAGGGATTTCACGGAAAATAATCAGGTGTTAATCTAGTGTATATTCGTGACATTCTAGGGCATACATCAGTTCAGGTAACTGGGATTTATGCACGGACAGATTCGCGCCCACAAAAGATTAGCTTCTATGCTAGGTGGTTTTTAAGGAATCTTCCCTGGCTGGAATCATTGCTTAAAAATGTGTTCCCTCGAATAAAGTTGAGGGAGACGATAGGAAGGAAGTGCAATTGTGATAGGCAAGAAGGAAAGTTTAGAAAAAGTAGGACTTGGGATTGCAGTAATGTTCGGTGTTTATTGGACGTATTCGATTTTTATTCGAAATACATCAAAAATTACCCCAATACTTAAGGGTATGATTGGTTTAGTCTCTTTATATGGCGTTGGCCTGTTTTTATTTATGTTTATCATAAAGACAATACCAAGCGCAAAAATGAAGGCAAAAAAAATATCAGTAAAAACATTTCTAAAATGTTTTTTGCTACAATTCACTGCTTTTATGGTATTAATTGTTATAGCAATTATAGTTTCAAAGGTAACAGGAAATGAAACAAATGACATTCTGATTGCAATAACGCCTTATACATTGTTCGAATCGCTAATATTTTGCCCTGTTGTAGAGGAGTTTGTGTTTAGAAAATTGTTTGCAGATAAACTGTTGAAATACGGGGAATGGTTTTACATTATAGTATCCTCTTTTTGTTTTGCCATAGTTCACGGAGTCCCAATGGGTCTGCCGCATATCGTATATACTCTGGTTTTAGGCTTGATATGGTCTTATTTAGTCGTTAAAACAGGAAAGATAATAATTCCTATAATACTGCATTCATTGTCAAATTTGTTTGGTAATATTATTCTTCAAACATTGCAAGGTATTTCAATGGAGCTTTTGGTTGTGTATGTAGTGTTGATGATTTTATTAGGGGTAATTGGATTAATATTACTTATAAAAGATAGGAATAAAATTGTTATTGATAATAGAAATAGGCTTGTAGATAAAGAGACCTTAAAAGAGATATTTACAAATAAAGGCATAGTGTTTTATGCTGTTTTAACTATTGCAATGATAGCATTGAAAAATTATATATAGTTACACACTGCGGTTTGTAGCAAAAAGAGCCGATTGGCTTAGTGATGGCATACCAAGGAGAAGGATAGCTCATATCATGAGTGAGACTGGTGATAGCCGTGTCCAACTTACCAGCTCAGATTGTATTACTCCGGACATCGTCTATGATTCTAAAGCTGGGGATCCTACATATGAACCAAATTGCAAAATTTTGAGAACACCGACTTACATGGTTTAACGAACAGGCAGACAAGGGAATGTTGCGTGAAATTGATATGGACAAAACGAAAGATGGAGTTATTATATGCAAAGACGGTTTTCGAGCAGTAACTCATTCACCAGAAGACATGGACACGTTTGGCAAGGCATCTGGTTTTTCTAGGAAACCAATGGAAGGGGGACTATTATTGTGAAGGGGTTCAGATTGGCGCAAAGAGGATTGCTGGGATTGGTTTTCACAATGTTTTTCGTTGTATTGGCATCGCTGGGGATGTCCGCTTCATCGCCTCGTGTTGTAGCCACGATTCCAGCGGCTGGGGATGGATATGTTGATTTCGAACTAACGGAGATTAGTTTAACTTTTGATCAACCAATGAGTACGACCAGTTACAGCTATGTTTCTTTAGGGAACAACTTTCCAGAGGTGACAGGAAACCCTAGATGGACAGATGCTAATACTTGTGTTCTCCCAGTTAGTCTTAGGCCGAACACAGACTACTGGTTATACGTAAACTCACAGGATAATTATGGTTTCCAAAATAGGGAAGGCGAGTCGGCTACACCGTTTCTACTAGCATTTAGAACAGTCTCGGAAGGTCAAAACAAAAGACCTAGTGAGGAACAACAAGATCGGAACTTGCAATCGTTTGCCCAGTTAGAAGAAATAATGACGACACACTACTCCTACAAAGATCGTCTTAGTCTTGCTTGGGGTAGTATTATCGCAGCAGAGAAAGATGCTTTGCTGCATGCACCAGATGATTTTATCTTTGCAGCCCGTACCCTTAATTTATTAGCGGCTGCGCAGGACCCTCATTTGCTCTTACAGATAGGTCAGCAAACAGTACCAGCTTTTTTGCCCATCGCTAAGACAAACTACAACTTGCAGGCAGGATTCCAGTATATGGAAAATCTTACCCAATGGTCGAACTGCGTGGTTAGTGGTGATGTGGGTGACATTGGATACATTGTTATAGCTGGTTGGGTGAATGAAGCTGCCAAGGCTGTTGATGCGATTCAAGAATTTAGAGATCGACGCGCTATTATCATTGATGTAAGACCTAATTCGGGTGGAAACGAACTAATTGCCCAAGCAGTAGCTGGTTGTTTTACGGATCAAGCAGTTCCTTATGCCAAATCCCTGGTTTTTGATCCTGAAACCAACGAATTTACCAGTTTAAATGTCAGAGAACTACAACCTAATAGAGAGTGTGCAGCTTATCAGGGTGCAGTATTTGTCCTTACCGGCGAAAAGGTCATGAGCAGTAACGAAGCATTTCTACTAATGATGAAAACAGTAGGGGTCACTCTGATCGGGGAGACATCGTACGGCAGTTCGGGTAATCCTAATCCTTATACCTTGGCTAATGGCTTAACTCTCCATGTTCCCCAATGGCAAGCAATGGATATGGACGGTAACCTAATTGAGGGGAAAGGAATCGAGCCGGATATTTTTCTCGATTTTCTTCCCGAAGAATTTGTGAGTGATGATCCGTTGCTCCGTAAGAGTCTAGAGATGGTTGAGCAATGGACCAAGTAGAGGGATACAGCTATGTATAGATTTTTAGCTGTTTTGTTATTTCTTCTGGATCAAGAGCGCTATTTCTTAAGAGTAGAAGCCCATTCCCATAAGCCTTATTTCAATGTGATATTATTGCCATGCCGGGAGGGGAGTATGTCGGGGTTCATATCGAGGATGGAATCGCTCTGGCTAATGCTTCGCTTCGAGAAGAGATAAAATCAAAGTATCCCAAGAGCTGGCAGCGGATCATAGCGAGAAGAAAATTTATGCAGGAAACTTTGGGAGATCGTGTTTAACTTTTATCTAAGTTTGATTTAAGTAAAGCCCCCGAAAATCTTCGGGGGCTTTTGCGTCTAATTCCCTAAAAATGCAGCTTATTTACTTCTCCACCTGCCGGGTTTTGTAAAACCTGTTGTGGTTTAAAGTAAAGAGGCACAAAAAGATAGCTCTTCTTATTGCGAGGCTAGTTTTTCGTCAGGGAAAAACCGATAACCTTTAGATTGCAAAACCTCTTCTAGCAAAGGATATTTCTCCGCTTCTAAGACGATGGCGGCCTGTGCTTTAGCTTCAAGGACAAAGCCATAACAGTCTTCCAGATTAATATTGTTACAGGAAAGGATAGTTAAGAGTTTATGCATCTCTCCCGGTTTATCCGGTAAGAGGACAATGGTAACCTTCCGTTTAGAGACAGTAAAACCTTCCTTCCTTAAGAGATGATAGGCTTCTTCTAAATTACTTGTAAGGATCTTAACCACTCCAAACTCACCAGCGCTGGCCAGATAAATCCCATAAATATTAAAGTTGTTTTCAGCAAGAATTTTAGTGACTTTCTCTAATTTACCCGGTTTATTTTCCACAAAGATTGACAGGTGATAAGCCATAATAATCCCCCCTCTAAATTCTTACTTAAGATATCTATCTAATAATCTCCTCTTCTACGCTCTTTAGACAAAAGTCAAGCTAGAGTGAGAATAAGGGTATCTTTTAGCGTAGGTCGTTAACCCTTTTAGCTTTACCCTCCCACACCGGTAGACTGCCAGGTTCGCTAAGTTGGACTACTGGGCTAACAGTAATCTCGGATCGCAATTCCTCGGTAATTCTGTTTTGTAGTTGAGTAAGTCCGGCTAAGGTTCCTTCAAAGATCTCTTTATCTACTTCAACCTTAACATATAATTTGTCCATATAATTTTCTTTTTTGATTTCAATCAAGTAATTTTTCCCGACACCGGGAATGCCCATAATCGTTTTTTCAATTTGAATAGGAAAGAGGTTGACTCCATTGATGATTAGCATATCATCGGCCCGGCCTTTAATCCGGTCAATCCGGAGGTGAGAACGGCCACAGGCGCACTTGCTCGAAGTGGCCCGGGTGAGGTCACCGGTCCTGTAGCGCAGGAGTGGCATCGCCTCTCTCTTTAAGGTAGTGAGCACCAGTTCTCCTTCTTCGCCATCGGGAAGGACCTTTCCGGTTTGCGGGTCAATTATTTCCACCAGGTAATAATCCTCCCAGATGTGGATACCACATTGATGCTGGCATTCGAAACCAACACCCGGACCGCAAACTTCTGATAAACCGTAAGAATTGTAGGCTTTTACCCCATATAACTGTTCAATCTGTTGGCGCATCTCCTCGCTATGAGGTTCAGAGCCGATAATGAAGATTCTCAATTTTAAGCCTTTCGGATCAATCTTTTCCTCCTCAAAATGGGAATATAGTCGTAGGGCGTAACTGGGGAGGATGTGAACTACATTGGAACCAAAGGTTTGCATAAACCAGATCTGACGTTTACTATTGCCGGGACCGATGGGGATTGTTAGCGCTCCCAGCGCTTCCGCTCCGTAGTGAAACCCTAATCCGCCGGTAAAGAGCCCATAACCCATGGTGTTTTGAAAAACATCACCTGGGCGCATTCCGATCATATACATACAGCGCGCTACCTGATTTGTCCATTCTTCAATATCCTTTTTCGTATGAAAAACAACCGTTGGGTTACCGGTTGTTCCGGAAGAAGAATGAAGTCTGATTGAATTCTTTAAATCAGTGGCCAGAAAACCGTAAGGGAAATTATCTCTTAGATCTTGTTTCCGGGTGAAGGGGACCCGTTCTTGGAATGCTGTTAACGAGTCAACTTTATCCACCGCATAGTTCTTGTAGAACGGTGATTTTTTGGCCTGGGTAATTGTTAGGTTCAGTAATTTCAATTGTTGTTTTTTTAACTCTTCAACCCCAAGTGTTTCAATGTTTTCTTCCCAATACATTAACCATCCCTCCGTCTTACCGTAAAAAATTTATTATTATATATCTTAACACAAATAGTGGGTACGTGCTTGACTTTTTATCAAATTAGTTAAAAAACAGCCTCATATCATATTAAAAGTGATTACAATAAAAACAAACCCAAGCGTGGCGCAAAAATTACCAGTTTTATGAAGACTGTCAAGACTGATTGTCTCTTATTGTGGTTGAGAGTATTTATCAAAAAGAGGCTTTCAAAAATTTTTTCCGAAATAGATTTATGTTACACTCTGATTATATTAAAATTAACGGAATTATTGAACCCAGATATTCCTAGTGGGACGATCAATATATTGTGGTCAAATGTTAAATAATTGAAGTAGGAAATTCTTTAATATGACTAATAATAAGAGGTTTAAGTGATGAGTAGAAAAAAATTTAGTTCCCTGCGTTTTATTTTAAGTCTAATTTTTATTATCAGCACCATTTTACCTGTAACGATCATTATTTATATTGTACCTTCTTACTACAAACAGCAGATTGTTAAAGAAACGGATATGTTAGTCGCTAATAATCTCGAATCAATCGCCAATAATATCCTTGTTTATCTTTCTGATCTGCAAAAACTGGCTACCTTTCCTTACTTTGATAAAGAGATCATGGCGGCATTAATTGCTAAGGAGAATAATACCGCACAGGGACAAAAACCAAGCGACTATATAATAAATGAAATACTGCCTATTTACATCAACATGTTAAGAAAAGAGATTTTAAGCATCGTAATAATCAATAAGAATGGCTCAGCGCTTTACTTTAACCGTAATCAAAACGTTGACTTGATAAACGATTATGACTTCCGCGCCCAAGAATGGTATAAAAAAACAATTGAGGAAAATGGAAATGTGGTCTATATCGGTAGTCACCGTCCGGATTATTTTGACTATTCCACAAGTCTTCGTGTTTTCTCTTTAGCCAGGTTAATACGACATCCCTATATTAGTCAAACACCAGGAGTAGTTCTGGTTGATGCCGATACTCAAATCTTCGCAGATCTGTTTAGTAATTTACAGTTTAGTCCCGGTTCTATTTCGTTGTTGCTGGATACGGAGGATAATATTCTGTTCTCCTCAAAACCGGTTTCGCCAGGTATTCTTGCGCAAGTAAGTAATAATTCCCCTTTTATTAAAGGGGAGACCAGTAACTATAATGCGGTCTATAAGAAAGTTATTTCTTCCGATTGGAAAATTGCTGTTCTGGTCTCAGACCGAGAAATAAAGAAGCGAATCAGATTAGTTTATGTGGTATGCATAATGGCTTCCATGATCACCTTGTTTCTAACCTATTTTCTCTTTCAAATGTTGACTTTGTTTTATATTATCCGACCGATAAAAGAGATGTCTCAAGTGATGAAGAAGGTGGAAGAGGGTGATTTGGAGGTAAGATTAAAGCCGAGAGGGAGTAATGAAATCGCTACTCTGGGGAAGAACCTGAATAATATGATTGAAAAATTAAATGAGCTGATTACTAGAGATTACAAACTGGTAATCAGCCAAAAAAAGGCTGAATACCAAGCCCTGGTCTCACAGATTCAACCCCATTTCCTCTATAATACCTTAAACGGCTTTTTGGGTCTTAACCGTTTAGGAAAAAGAAAACTGCTGGAAGAATCGATCTTGAATTTAACAGATATGCTTCGTTATACCCTAACCCCGGGGGAATACTATCAATCCACTGTCGAAAATGAATTTGAATTTATTGAGAAGTATTGCACGCTGCAGAAACTAAGGTTTAAAGAAAAAATGGAGACACTTATCAATTGTGACGAAAGTGTGAAGAATTTAATTATCCCCAAACTTTTAATTCAACCGTTGGTAGAGAATGCAGTTAAATACAGTGTCCAAGAGCTAACAGAGAAATGTACAATCTTTGTGCTGGCAGAGAGGGAAATCATCGACGACCGGCCATATTTAGTAATTATCGTTAGCGATAATGGTGTAGGTTTTAACCCTAACAGTGTCAACAGTAAAGGGATTGGTATTCCTAATGTTAAAGAAAGACTTGAAATGAGTTATCCGGAAAGCAGCTTTGAGATTGTTTCGGAGAAAAATGTGGGGACTACGATCAGCATTAAGATTCCCATCCAAGAACAAGAAACGGAGGAGGATAACAGGTGAAAATTTTAATTGCCGATGATGAAAAAATCGCTAGAACTACTTTGAAAAGTATGTTAAGCGATCTAAATCTAGCGATGACCGTCTATGAAGCAAGTGATGGAGAGATGTTCCTACAGAAAGTAAAAGAACATTATCCGCAGATCGCTTTTGTTGATATTAAAATGCCTAAATTAGATGGGTTAAATGCCATCAAAGAAGCCAAAGTGATCTCCCCCCATACAAAGTGGGTAATCTTAACCGGTTATTCAGAATTTGATTTTGCCAGAGAAGCAGTTGAATTGCAAGTCGTTAAATATCTGTTAAAGCCGCTTAATCCCCGCAAATTAGCCGAGACGATGGTATCTGTGCTGGTGGATTACCGTCAAGACATCATCAAAGATAATACTCAATTTGAAAGGAATATTATTAATCTCTACTATAATCAGAACTCGGCGGGTAGTATAAGCCAGGCGCCTTTTATTGATAATGTAGTATTTCAAACAGGAATAATTTATCTAGATGGCTATGAACAAAATAATCGGGTTCAAAGGAAAAATGAGCTTTTCCGTAAGGTAAAAACATTGGCGGAAAAACACTTGGATAATAATGTTCGAATTGCGCTTTTTAATATTAAGGAGGAAAAAATAGCTACTGTCTGCGCTTATAGTATGAATAATGATCCGGGCAGTAAAGGAAAAGTCGATGCCTACTTCAAGGCGGCGAAAACTCTGGTTAGGCAATTGGTCTCGCCTTCTCTATCCGCTAACTTAATTAAAAGTGATATTTTTAATAATATGGAAGACGATCTCATTCCGCAGATAAATAAGGTCGAAGAGTTTAGTCCTTTACGGGTATTATTGGGTAAAGATACGGACTATTGCGTTTCGGTCCTACAAAAAGATGAGACGCTGGTAAAGTTGCTACCGGTTTGCCAGAGTTTGCTCAGCCTTTGTGACTTTTTTAATCAACAAAAGTTTCTATATTACCAGGATAATGTGAAATATCTTATTAATGAGTTGAACGTTGAAAGGGTTTTAATGAATAAGCAGTTTATGGAGAATATTACTGATTTTTTACGTTCTAAAGCTAATATCAGGATTGAAGCCGGGCTTTCCATTCAAAATTGGCTGGAGGCCTTAATTAATTACGAAGATAACCCCCTTCTTCAGGAGAAGAAAGTCTCTTGCCGGATTGAAGAAGTATTAGCTTACGTTGAAGAAAATTATATGAACGATATTGGGATTAATACCATTGCCCAGGTTTTAAATTTAAGCCCTAATTATCTCAGCTCTTTTTTTTATAAAAAAACCCAAAAGCGTTTTACGGATTATTTAACGGAAGTAAGAATTGCTAAGGCCAAGGAATTATTACGTGAGACAGACCTTTATATTAAGGATATTGCCCAGAGAGTCGGATATTACAGTACCAGACATTTCACTAAGCTCTTTGTTAAATACGTCAACTGTTATCCATCTGAATATAGTAAAAAGTTTAAAAAATAAGAAGCAAGCATAGAATTGAGCGCACAAATCTTGGAATTGTGACATTTACATTAAAATAGGCAAAGATTATACTAAAGTTAACTTAAAATTTGCTTAGAGGAGGATTTTTAATGAAAAGGAAAAGCTTAATTCTATTTTTGGTGCTGGTTTTGGCTCTGGTTTTTACTGTTACGACGGTGGGTAAAGGTAAAGAAATTGTGCTCAAATTGGGTTATAGTTCTCCGACCACCAATCCATGGCATATTTGCGCCGAACAGTTAGCTGAGTATGTCAAGAAGAATACCAATGGAAGAGTTCGGATTGATCTCTTTCCTGCGGAGATGCTAGGTTCCGATAAACAAATGGCGGAAATGATTAAAATGGGGACCTTAGATATGCATATTGCGCCCCAAGGCGTAGTCGCAAACTATGAACCTAAATTAGCGGTGCTTGAGTTACCCTTCCTTTTTGACTCCAATGAAAAGGTGGCTCAATTGTTGGATGGACCGATTGGGGATGAATTAGCAAAAGACCTGCCCAAAAAAGGGATTAGAGTCTTGGCTTATTGGGAAAACGGTTTAAGGCAGACGACCAATAATGTCAGACCTATTGAACAGCCTACTGATCTAAAGGGAATGAAAATCAGGACACCTGATAATAAAATGACCATCAGTATCTTTAAAGCTTTAGGAGCGAATCCGGCGCCACTGGCCTATAGTGAATTGTATATGGCGCTTTCGCAAGGTGTTTTTGACGGACAAGAAAATCCGGTCGTCAATATTCATGCTTCCAAGTTATATGAAGTGCAAAAGTATCTTAGTATTACTAACCACAAGTATGAAGGAAAACCGTTTACGGTCAGTGAAAAAGCTTGGAAGAAACTACCTAAAGATGTTCAACAAGTGCTGACCGAAGGCACTCAGCTCTATGCGGTTGAAAACAGAAGGCTCTTTGCGGAGCAGGATGGGAAGTTGTTGGCTGATCTAGTGGCAAAAGGAATAAAAGTTAATCGGCCAAATTTGGCGCCGTTTAGAGAGGCGACAAAATCAGTCTATGCTGAATGGGAAAATGTTTTTGGTAAAGATTTAATTACAAGAGTACTTGCCGAGGTTGAGAAATAACGATAAAACTTTTTCGACATTTGCTCTAAGTTATACCGTGTTTAAAGAAAAGAATAAGCTTCAAGACTCATAATCTTGAAGCCTATTCTTACTAATAGGGGGAGAACAGATGGTGTTTATTAATAAACTGAGTGATGGCATTAATTCTGTTGCCGAACATTTAGCTATCATCTTACTAGCCGTTATGAGTCTGCTTACTTTCGGCGGGGTCATAGCCAGATATCTCTTTGGGAGCCCAATTGTTTGGCTTTATGAAACAACTTTAGTGCTTTTTTCGTGGGCGATATTTTTAGGGGTTAGTATTGCTTTTAAACAAGGCGCGCATATTCGTCTAGACTTAATAGATGATAACCTATCCACGAAAAATACTGCCTTAGTCAGGACTGTAATTGAAATTATTGTTGCTATTTTCCTATTGATTGTCGTAAAAGATGGAATAGAGATTGTCATTAATACTATGACCCAAAAATATATTACCCTTAATCTTTCCATAGGCTGGTTTACATCGGCTTTCCCTGTTTGCGCAGTTATTTCTCTGTTACATTTAGTCTCAAGAAATGTGGTGAAAGACCAATAGTAAAAAAGATGTTCTAATGGTTAATTACTAATAATTATTGTAAGCTGAAAAGTGCAAAGGGGTGGAAATATGGGCGTATTTTTAATAATTTCGTTTATCGTCTTAATGTTTTTTGGAGTGCCGATTGCGGTTTCGATGGGACTTTCCTCGATGCTATCTATAATAGTATTCGGTAAGTATTCGACTTTGGCGATTACACACCAGATTATCAGCGGCATTGATTCTTATATATTAATCGCCATACCCTTTTTTATCCTGGCGGGTGAATTGATGAATACCGGGGGGATTACCACCCGAATATTTAACTTTGCTAATTGGCTGGTTGGAAGGATACCCGGTGGGATGGGTCATACCAATGTGGTAGCTAGTATTATTTTTTCCGGGATGTCCGGCTCCGCCGTCGCCGATACGGGCGGTCTTGGACTTATTGAAATGAAAGCAATGAAAGAACATGGCTTTGATGATGGATTTAGCGCGGCGGTAACTTGCGCCTCGGCTACGATTGGGCCGATTATCCCTCCAAGTATTCCGTTGATCGTCTTCGGCGCTATGGCCGAGGTTTCGATCGGGAAGCTATTTTTAGGTGGGATTATTCCCGGATTACTGTTAGGATTAGCGCTCATGATTTTGGTCTACATCATTTCCAAAAAACGATCTTACCCTATCAGAGAGCGTTTTACCAGAAAAGAGACTTGGGTAACGATTAAGCGTGGCATACTACCTTTATTTGCGCCGATCATAATTATCGGCGGTATTTTACTCGGTATATTTACTCCGACGGAATCAGCGATAATTGCTTGCGTATACGCCTGCTTGTTAAGTGTTTTATATAAAGAAATAAATTTCCAAAAACTAAAAGCGGTGCTGTTAAATACCCTTATTACCTCGTCTACCATTATGTTTATTATTGCTGCCGCTAAATCCTTCTCCTGGCTACTGGCGATGGAAGGGGTTCCTCAAAGTTTAACATCATTTATTCTTTCAATCACTAATAGCCCTGGTTTAATTATTTTAGTACTCAACGTGGTCTTGTTGATTATGGGGATGTTTATGGAAGGATTATCGGTTCTCACCATTATTGTGCCATTTTTAACACCCTTGATGCAAGCGATTGGTTTAGACCCTGTCCATATGGGTGTAATGGTTGTTCTGAACCTAATGATTGGTTTGTCAACACCGCCGGTAGGCATGTCTTTGTTTGTTATGAACCGCATAGCTGGAGTCAAGCTTCAAGATTTATACAAAGAGATTCTGCCCTTCCTGATTCCTTTAATTGCCGTACTGATCATCATCGCATATTACCCGGGTTTTGTTCTCTGGCTGCCGAGCTTGTTTTTAAAATAACGGACTAGAGTAATATTGATTAAAAAGGTTTTATACTCCTTAAAAAATAAAGGTTGGTGAGAACAGTGACGAATTGTAACACTGTACAGCAATTAGAAGAAACCGCCCGCGCAATTAGAAAAGAGATTATTAAAATGATCCATAAATCTCAGTCCGGTCATCCAGGAGGCGCCCTATCAGCGGCGGACATAGTGACTGCTTTATATTTTCACGAAATGAAGATCGATCCCGCTAACCCTTACTGGCCGGATCGCGACCGCTTTATTTTATCTAAAGGCCATTGTTGCCCGGCGCTTTATGCCGCAATGGCGCTTAGAGGGTATTTTGATCGTTCTCATCTTTCTACTTTACGCCAGTATCATTCAATTTTACAAGGCCATCCTTGCATGAACAAACTTCCCGGTTTAGACATTACCTCCGGTTCACTGGGAAACGGTCTTTCTGTCGGTGTCGGGATGGCGCTCGGCGCCAAATTGGACGCTAAGGATTACCGGGTTTTTGTGATGATGGGTGACGGCGAAATGCAAGAAGGGATGGTGTGGGAGGCCTTGATGGCCGGGACCAAATTCCATCTTGATCAGCTGTACT
>ENA-UOOK01005031-UOOK01005031.1-fermentation-metagenome-genome-assembly--contig:-NODE-5031-length-13633-cov-8.654073_pt1 | contig 13633 bp, 12 predicted proteins | sample MGYA00245777_ERZ724023 | MGnify/ENA primary metagenome ERZ724023 (study PRJEB28704, sample SAMN03018312) | fermentation metagenome | biome: anthropogenic terrestrial biome; feature: soil; material... | reverse complement strand
CTCCTGAACTTCGTTTCCAACAGGCGGTTGAGGGCCAGACAATGGAGGTCGAAGAGATCGTGGGACGGCTCCAGCCTGAAAAACTTCGAGACAAGCTCGGCCGTCGTGGCCGAGGCTTTGGTCTCGGCGAGATAGGCCTCGATCTCCTTGATCGTTTCTTCCGGCAGGGTGGGCTGGGCGGCCGTCAGCTGCCATCGGTCGCCCCAGGCGAAAAAGGCCGGAGACTTGGCCAGGGCCGCCCGCAGCATCCGTTCCAGGGTTTTAAGATCCCGCTCGGTCATCGGCAGCTCGGTCAGCCGAGGATCCTCGGCCTGGGGGATGATCCGGGGCGGGCGGTTGGTCCCGCCCTCGTTGGCCGGGAGCATCACCTGGGTCTTGGACTTTTTCATGTAGTCGATGTGCTTGCGGAAGGTGCCCCCTCCGGTGTAATCGACCTCGAGCATCTCGCAGTTGAAGTCCTTGTAAAAGAACTTGCGGATGACGGTCAGGACAACGGCCCCCTGAAAGTGTTCGTGGACCTTCGCCCCGACGATCAGATCCTCGTCATATTCCTTGCAGATCGTATCCCCGACCTCGTAGGAGCAGGCCGGATCGTAGAGCTTGACGTCCCGGGTCCTCTCGCCGGCGGTTTTCTGGTAAGCCAGCTTGCCGGCGAGATCTTTGGCCGTCGTCGGTTTCCGCGAGCCGGCCAGCTCCTTCTCGATGAAGGAGATGTCGTCCGGGGTCACCTGGACGAGAGCGTTGTCCTTTTCCATATAGGTTCTCGTTTATTTGCCCATCAGGGCCAGCATGACCGCCTTCTGGGCGTGAAGGCGGTTTTCTGCCTCTTCAAAGACAACCGAGTTCGGACCGTCCATTACCTCGTCCGTAATTTCAAGGCCTCTCCGTGCAGGCAGGCAGTGCATTACTATTGCGTCCGGCTTTGCAACTCCAAGGAGTTTGGCGTTGACCTGGAAAGGAGCAAAATCTCTCAGGCGCTTTTCCTGTTCTGCTTCGTCACCCATGGAGACCCAGACATCAGTATAGATTATATCTGCATCTTTTGCAGCGGTTTTAGGGTCATCCGTAATTGTGAATTTGCCTCCTAGGGCTTTTGCCTGTTCAAGGAACTCAGCTTTGGGCTCATAGCCTTTCGGACAGGCAATGGCAAACTCCATTCCCATAATTGCCGAGCCAAGAAGGGCAGAATTACAGACATTGTTCCCGTCACCTATCCAGGCGAATTTCAGGCCTTCAAACCTGTTTTTGTATTCCATGATAGTCATGAAATCGGCAAGTATCTGGCAGGGGTGTTCCCTGTCTGAGAGGGCATTGACCACAGGTATGGTTGAGAATTCAGCAAGCTTTTTCACTGTCTCGTGGCTCAAAACCCTGGCCATGATCCCATGCAGATAACCTGAAAGGGTCCTGGCTGTATCCTCAATGGTCTCGCCTCTTCCTATCTGGATATCCCTGGAGTTCAGATAAAGGGAATGTCCTCCGAAGTCTGTCATTGCAACTTCAAAGGATACTCTGGTCCTTGTGGAAGATTTTTCAAAAATCATTCCAAGGCTTTTGTGCTTCAGGTACTCGGTAGGTTCTCCTGCCTTACGTTTTTTCTTCAGGTCAGCGGCCGATTCAAGGAGTTCGTATATCTCCTCCCTGGACAGGTCAGTTATAGAAAGTACATCTCTCTTCGTCGTCTCAACCCCTACTTATTTCTAGCTGAATTTAGACTTTATACTCCTGCATAGTACTTATTTTCACGCGGTACTCCTGCATAGCTATTAAGCAATCAGCCTCTAAGTTCTTTCATATGGTCTATTCTTTTCTGGATAAGGCTGGCAGTGCCTATATCTCTCCGGAAAAAGAGTTTACCCTGAATATTTTCAAGAGCATTCTGAGCGATCTTTTCTGCATATTCAATTGTTTCTGCGCACCCGACGACAGCAACGGCGCGGGAGCTGGTAGTGTAAATTTTTCCATCTTTTTCATACACACTTGCATAGTAGACCGAAGCTTTCCCTATATCTCCTACAACTACCTCGCTATCTTTTTCAGGATTTTCCGGGTAGCCTGCCGGGACCGCGTATTTACAGACTGTCGCTTTCCTGCTGAACCTCACAGGCATGTTTCCGAGGGTTCCTTTTGTCACAGCAGACATAATTTCTACAAAATCAGTCTCTATAAGGGGGATGACATTCATGGCTTCAGGGTCTCCAAACCTGGCATTGAACTCCACGACTTTGGGACCGCTGGATGTAAGGATAAACTGCCCGTAAAGAATGCCCTGATATCCTGTTCCTGTTTCCTCATGCAGGGCTGTTACGGTATGCTGCATAATCTTTTTTGCCTTCTCGATATCTTCGGAAAGCATGAAAGGAAGGATCTCTCCTGCGTCGGTGTATGAACCCATGCCGCCTGTATTTGGTCCGAGGTCTCCTTCATATGCCCTCTTATGGTCCTGCACTGCAGGGAAAAAGGCAAGGTCCTTTCCGTCAACAAATGCCTGGAGGGTAAATTCCTCTCCTATGAAACGCTCCTCAATAACCACAGGCCCCTTTTCCAGGAGCTCACTTGTATATTCCTTGGCAGCTTTGAGGTCAGGGAGCTGGTCACCCATAACTTTTACCCCTTTTCCGCCTGTAAGCCCTGAGGGCTTGACTGCAACATCGCCCAGTTTTTCAATGAAAGCGTGTGCTGGAACTTCGTCCGTGAAAACTTCATAGGCTGGGCAGCCTTCAATTCCGTATTTTTTCATGAAATTTCTTGCCCAGGCTTTATCAAACTCAATAACCGCACAGGCTTTTTTAGGGCCTACAACAGGGATTCCGGCTTCCCATAGGGCATCTGCAACTCCTGCTGCAAGAGGAGCTTCAGGCCCCACAAAAGCCATTTCTATATTCCTGGCTTTTGCATATTCGACAATTTTTACAACCTCTGTTTCTTTTTCGAGCAGAAAGTCCTCACAGAGGGCGGCAATTCCCGGATTTTTCTTTGCCATTAACGCATAAAGAATGGGGTTATGCTTGCTTTTCTTGATTCCTTCGGCAATGGCGTGTTCCCTTCCGCCGCCGCCGATAAGCAAAATCTTCATTTTTATTCTCCTTGTTCAAAAAAACTTATTTTTTAATATGAAATTTATTCTTAAATAACCTGTAAGGAAATATAGTGAAGAAAAGGTAATGGACTATAGGGCTCACAAGACCTTTCTTTCGATTTAAAAATCTTTTTATTTTTATAAATGATATATTTAATAAACAACGCAATAAAGGATTTCCTAATTTTCTATTTCTTCTGATAAATATCTTCTCATTGTTAAGCTTCGTATTTATATAATTTTAGAATTATACAATAATCATGTTAGTCTTAATTTTCCTTCTATAGTCTCGCTTTTTATTTTCCTTATAAATTTTTATTTTGACGCCTTTTCTCAAAATAAAATCCAAATCATTGCACTTTATGCACATTTAACCAAAGCAAAAGTAAAAACAGTTTTAATCTCTATAATATATAAAAATTTATTCCTTCTATATGAAAGAAGCTGCAATTAAAAGATTCGAAGGTGAACCCTAACCTTTACAAAAATAGATATTCGGGTAAGTGCTCAGGCACTTCCCTTACTTTAACAGGTCACTTGCACTTACCAGAGGCACAAGTTGAACATCTGCTTCTTTCAGTTTTTCTCCTGCCCCCTCTTCCCTGTCCACTACCGTGATCACATATGTAACACTCGCCCCGGTCTCCCTGACAACTTCTATTGCATTTCTGACCGAGCCCCCACTGGTTGTTACATCTTCAAGCATTACAAGCCTGTCCTCGGGTTTCAGGTCTCCTACGAACCTGCTTTTTGTGCCGTATTCCTTGACAGATTTCCTTACTATCAGAAGAGGAAGTTCAGTTTCCAGAGAAACCGCGGTTGCCAGAGGGACGCCTCCGAGCTCCACACCTGCAACTATATTCACATCCATTTCTTTTATCCTGAGGGCTGCCTGCCTGGCAATTATTTTCAGGGTTCTGGGGTCGGTGCTGGCTTTCTTGATATCTATATAATACTTGCTTTTCTTTCCCGAAGCAAGCGTGAAGTCCCCATAGCGGACAGCTCCGCAGGCTTTCAGGGCTGCGATAAGTTCCTGTTTCTGTATCTCAAAATTGTTTCCTGTTTCTGTATTTGTTTTGCTCATTTTTTCACCGTATTTGCAGCCTTATTAGTGCTATATATGCTTTCTAATGTTCTTTAGGCATTGAGATATGCTTTCTAATGTTCTTTAGGCATTGAGCCTTATGAATTTCCCGTGTAATTTTCACCAGGGTTCTTTCTTTACACCTATTAAGTATCCGATAATGTTTGTTGTAAGGTGGAGGAGAGGCGTTACTATAATAACAGTAAGCATGACATCACGGGTGAAATTGCTCACGAACCACTCGGGGGCTACGAGGTATGTGAACACCCATGCTCCCACCACAAAGTCAAGCTGGTCTACGAGAGGCAGGGACGCTCCTCTTTTCAGGCCCATTCTGCGCTTGAAAAAGCTCTTGAACATATCTCCGAACAGAGCGCCGGAAGCGAGTGAGAACACAACTATCAAGGCGCTTGCGTAGTCCGGGCCAAAGGTGGGCATTTTGATTCCCATTACCTCAAATCCTCTGGAACTCAGCCAGATCTCAATACATCCTGCAATAAACCCGCAAAATATGCCTGAAAAGAGCCCCCTATAAGTCTTTCCGTCTCCAAGGAGTCTTCTCCCATCCTTATAAGTCCTACCTCCATCAATTGGTTTTCCGCCTCCAAAAACAGCTGCGAAGGGATTGGGGAGGTATGCAGGGATCATCAGCCAGAATGCTTTGATTATCAGCTCGATCGTGGTATCATCTCTTTAATTTTCAGTTCTGTTTTCCTGGTCAGAAGTTAGCTCCCTTCAACACCCTTATCCATTTTATTTTTTCTGTCACTGCCAGCAAAAGATGGAATAATTAGCTCTCGCTGCCTTCTTCAGGAATCCTTTATTTTCAGGTACATCCAAATAATGGGTTTAAGTGAACTACCCCACGCTAAAGCTGTGCGGCTTCCTGGTTCATCCCCCTCTCTTTTGAGAGCAAATCCCCAGGCGCCTATAGACTGACAATCTGATCTGGCTGGGAGTCACGTATCTGTCTCCCCAGTTACCCTGTTTATATCTTGGAGGAAGCATGCTAGATAGAAATGAAATGAGAGAAATGAGGTTATTGGTACTGGAAAGGACTATACTTCTCAACAAATTGATTGAAAAAGAGGTTTCCCAAAAAATATCCAGAGCCAGATTTGAAGGACTTGAAAAGCTCGGCAAACAGCAGCCTAATGCCATTTTGATAATTGGCACAATGGGGGAAATGATTCCTTCATATCTCGGCCTGTGTATGAATATGGATAGGAGTAGCCTCTCAAGAATGATAGACTCCATGGAAAAAAAGGGAATTGTCAGTAGAAGGGCAGATCTGGAAGACAGAAGGAGAGTCCTTATATCCTTAACTGAAAAAGGAGAAAAGTACTATGAAATTCTTCAGGATATTATGGCAGAGGTCAATGCTTCTATTGCGGCTTTTCTTGACGAGCAGGAAAGCAGAGAATATGCAGCCTGCATAAAAACAGAGGTAAGGATCTTGAAGAAAATAGATTCCAAACTGAATGCAAAAGAGTGAATCCTGGAAAGGGATATGAATCCTGGAGAGGGATATGAATTCTGGAGAGGGATGCCTTAAAAATAAGTGATGTTTATAGAGAAAAAGGTAAGGAAAATGCTTGAAGAGACTTCCGCGTTTCTTATGAATTCCAACAGATTCTTTTCAAAATATGACATCTCATCGAAGAAAAAACCAAAATTTAATTAATAATAATTACAGATTAGTAAGTAGTTACTTTTAAGTGGGGCAAAATATGCCAAAATTCCATATTGAATGGAAACAGAACCTCTCAGTGATGCCAGATGACCCAGTCAAGATGGGAAAGATAAACTTATCACTTCTTGAAATGGTTAAGGCTGAGGTGAAATCAAGTAAGATTGGTGATTGGGGAGTTTATTGTAATGGGTTTAGTGGGTACTGCATCAAAGAAGGAACACATGATGAGATAATGACCGAGCTGTTGAAATACATGCCATATATTCTATTCGATGTAAAGCCAGTTGTTAACGTGGATCAGGCTATAGACGCAGTCAAAGTATATCTCAAATGATGAAAAAGTAAGAATGCTCGTTCGGTAATCTCTTCCAATTTTAAATTTTTATTTAAATTTAAATAACATGTATTCAAGAGGGGAAAATGATAGACACTTCTTTCTCATCGCTTCAAACAAATCCACAATTTTCAGCCCTGATTTTAATTCTGGTACTGTGGGAGCTTTTCTGGAAGGGTATAGCTCTATGGAAGGCAGCACGAGAATCTCAGAGATACTGGTTTATCGCTATACTCATTTTGAATACGGCAGGTATTTTACCTATCCTTTATATTTTTTTATTTAAGAAGGGTAGAAAGGGAATATAAATCAAGAAGATCAAATTACACGTCTTGCACTTTTTTATATTTCATCTTAGAATGAAAATTAGAGAAGTACTGAACTTAGCAACAAAAGAGGCAATCTCTAGAAAATAAATGTCTATTGATGGTACAGGATACAACAAAAATAGGAAAATATAATAAAAAAGTTTATTTACTCTTTAACATCGTCTGAAGCTTTCGCATATTTTCAACCATGACTTTCTTTACTGCGATTGCATTTTCCATGTCTTTGATTTTCTTTTCGAGCCACATGATTTTTGTCTCAAGCTTCATCGCCATGACTTCTTTCTTTTGAGCTTCTGTTAAGCTAGCGTACATTTCACTCATTCCGCAAGTGCATTCTGAGTGCTCTTCTTTACCTTCGTGTCCATGCATCATATGACTACACTCCAAAATTTTATAAAGCTAATAGCCCCACCAGCTTTCGCTTTGAATTAATTAATATCGCAATAATAATATTTATATCTTTATGATTTTAGATTCTAGAGCAAGATCCACTAAAAAGGATTGAAACTAATAATGTCGCATCAATCCTCATTTCTCGAATAGGTTCTAAATAAAAGTAATTCAGGTTCGTGGTCTAACTATAAATTTTTTAAATTCTAATAGAAGCACAACGACAATTACAATCGAGACCACCAGTAGTAAAGATGTGAAAGGCAGCGGGGTTAACCGAACCAGATGGTGCACATAAGGAACATAAATTCCTACAAAGAGAAACGCCACTGCTGCCAGAGCCCACAGGTTAATTACTTGATTTGTAAACGGCCCGATAGCATGTATGCTCTCGGTATCTGACCGGCAGAGGCGGCAAGATCCATAAACAGTTCCAAAATGATAATCTGAATGGGTGAAAACGGCATGGGGGCATTCACGATTACAGGAACCAGGAAGATCAGGATCAAAGCCAGCTTAATGCACAGGTAATAGCGCATGCCCTTTTGTAGATTATCGAATAGAGCCCGGCCTTCGAAAATACCCTGTGGGATAGTGTTGTAATTGTCGTCTGCAAGAATGACATCTGCAGTATCCCTGGCAACATCAGTGCCACGTTTCCCCATTGCGATGCCTATGTCGGCTCCCTTGAGCGCAAGTACATCATTAATACCGTCACCCGTCACAGCCACAACTTCGTGGTTGTCCTGTAGAGCCTTGACGATCCGGTATTTGTGTTCAGGAGTGGTCCTGGCGAAGACATAGCACTCCTTTACTATCGTTTGCAAGTCAGCATCAGTCATCCGGTCCATTTCAGCGCCAGTGACCACTATTTCGGAAGAGATGCCTGATTGACGGGCTATGGAAGCAGCCGTAGCTGGATAATCACCTGTGACCATGATCGTCCGGATACCCGCTACTGCTGCCTGAGCAATTGTCTCTTTCACGCCTGGTCTGGGACCATCCTCAAAGCTAATCAATCCAACAAAGTCCATTTCCTTTTCCAGTAGGTCAAAATCCTGATAGATGGCTTCGGGCGGAACCTGTTTATAAGCGACACCAATAACGCGGCGTCCCGAACGTGACTGCCTGTTCAACTCATCCCGGTCTGCCTGAGTTACATCATGACACGAGGCAAAGACCTCTTCAGGTGCGCCGCTCTTACAGAGTTCATACACGCCGTTTTCCTGACGCAACATGCACTTGGTTTTATGTCCCCCGCTCAAGACCCGCTCCCGAAGAATTTCTGGCAAGGGTCTGGCATCCACCTCATGAGCTGCTTTGACAATTTCGAGGTCCAATGGGCTTATCGCAAATTCGGAAATGCACATCGCGGCACGGTAAATCACCTCAGGACGGTTATCCGGATAAACAGAGGCAATTTTCATCTCTCCTTTGGTAATAGTACCGGTCTTATCAGTAACGATTACAGTGGAATTGGCCAGGCTCTCCGTCGCACGGATCTTCTTTATTAGCAAGTTTTGTTTAGAAAGATTGAAGGATCCCAATCCCAGCACCATTGTGATCACGATCGGTAGTTCCTCAGGAATAACGGCAAAAGCCAGCGCCAGGCCGGTCATTATCATCAGTTTCCAATCTTGACCCCGAAGAAAACCCAAGACCGGGATGGCTATTGAGAAGAACAAGGCTACATAGACGAGTTGACCTGCCAATCTCTTCATTGCCAGTTGCAGAGGTGTGCGCGGTATTTTGATGTCTTTTGTCTGAGCGGCAATTTGACCGATTCTTGTAATGGGTCCGGTGACATTGACTTTTGCCTGGCCTTCTCCATTGACTACTATGGTCCCAGCATATAGGGCATCCCCTGCTTGTTTCACAATTGCGACGGATTCTCAGGTGAGGGCTGACTCATCTATTTCCAGGTCTATTCCTCGTTCAACCTTCCCATCCGCGGCGATTTTTGTCCCCGTGGTCAGGATTAAGACATCTCCAGGGACCACCTGGGTGGATTTCACTTCTATTATCTGCCCGTCTCTTTTGACAACTGCTTTCAGAGCGGCGATTTCCGCCAGCGATGCAATAGCTTTCTTTGCCCTATATTCCGTCAAGACTTCGGACAGGACTAGCAATATAATTATAGCAAATATGATGATTGCATCTCCTAGATTCCCCAGGATGCTGTATAGTACACCGGTTACCAGCAGGAGCAACATCATCGGCTCCTGGATCTCCTCAAAGAAAATATCGAGGAAGCGCATAGGTTTGGGTTTATAGATTTCATTTAGGCCAACCTTTGCCAACTGCTGCAGAGCTTCCTGAGTAGTTAACACTTCTTCCCCTGTCATCAAAGTGCTCCTCCTTGTTTCCTAATAAGAGATGATTACACAAGAGATGAATTACACCTTGATTTTTAACCTTCGCGCAGAGCCTATCTTAAAAGTCAATATTTGCATGTTTAAAAATAAGGTTCCGTTGCAAAAAAATTATCATTGGTTTCAAACCAAAAGTAAAATTTGCATAGTTTTACTGTAAAATGTAAATGTTACAGGTAAAAATTGTAAAACAGCTTAAGGGGGGGCTGTAAAATGGCTGCAAATGTAATTAATTTTACATTCGTTAGTAAAATTTGGTGACATAGTTTGAAATTGGAGGAGGTTAAGGCTTGGAAAAACTTAGTTTCTGGGAGCCGGGTCAGGGTTTAAAAAAGTTTTAAGTTTTAAGTTTTAAGCTTAGGGGTTAAATTTTAAGATTTGGGAGGCCTATTTTTAAAAAACTGAAGGGTACCCAACCATTTAGATTGAGCACCTTATTGGAAAGCTTAAACTTTACACATAAAATACACCACTGACTTTGGGGCTTACTTGCCCATTGGCATCGACATCCAGACACAGCCAGCAATCCTGGATACCATTATTGTTTTGGTGCTGGGCCTATAAACTGACCCCAGGACATAGAACGGAACCCTGTGTTCACGGTGGCTGTAACATTGTTTGTTGCTGTGTCAATTACGTAGACTTTGTCGCTGCCGTCGCTTGTCACATATGCCTTTTTTCCATCCGGTGTGAATGCAACTCCATGAGGAAACTTTCCTACATTCACCGTAGCTGTAATACTGTTTGTGGCTGTGTCAATTATAGAGACAGTGTAGGGATAGTGGTAGTTCACTACATACACCTTTTTACCATCAGGAGTAACTGCAACTCCAACTGGACCCCATCCTACAGGCACAGTGGCCGTAACGCTGTTTGTGGCCGTGTCAATTACAGAGGTAGTATTGCTGCCATAGTTCGCCACGTATAATTTAGTTCCATCCGGGCTGACTGCAATTCCCCAGGGGTTATTTCCTACAGATACATTGGCTATAACAGTATTTGTGGCTGTGTCAATTGCAAAGACTGTATCAATTGCAAAGATACTGTCCCACCAGTCGGAGTTTGTCAGATATACAGTTTTTCCATCAGGAGTAACCACGATTCCCCTTGGATTGATTCCTACAGGCACAGTGGCTGTGACAGTGTAATTGGATGTGTTAATTACAGAGACAGTATCACTGCCATCGTTCGTTACATATACAGTTTTTCCATCAGGGGCAACTGCAATTCCCCAGGGCCACTGCCCTACCTCTATCATGTCTGTAAAAGTATTTGTGGCTGTATCAATCACAGAGACTGTATCAATTGCAGAAATATTGTCCCAGTCGGAGTTTGCCACATACAACTTTTTTCCATCTGGACTTACTGCGACTCCATTGGGGTTGCTTCCTACATAACTTAATGTGGCTGTAACATTGTCTGTGGCTGTATCAATTACAGAAACGGTGCTGCTGCCCGCGTTCGCAATATACGCATATGTTGCTGATAAATTTTGATACGGATACGGATAGCCCCATACTTGAGCAAATTTGTATGGTGGATCATACGGTGACAGTGGATTTCTCAGGGTTGAAGCATAGAGCTTCCCGCCTGCTACTGCAAGAGAAGATATACCTCCATTGGTCACTGCAAATGGATGACCAAATAAACCCTGGCCAGCAGAAACAGCGATCTCCCAATTTGCTCCATCGTATTTACCAATATTTCCAGTTGGAAAGCCTTCACCCAGATAAAGAGAATCATTATATACTACCATACTCTTTGCACGGCTAGGACCATTCCCTATCATGGTATCCGGAGTAACATCTTTCCATCCATTTAGCCCTGTACCGTTATATCTCCATACCTGGCCGCCGTAATGGGATAAAGTTCCTATGTATAAATTTCCATCATATACAGTTCCAGAACCAAAGTCCTGATTAATACGAATTATTTTTTCCTTACCATACCAATCAAATATTGTTGTTTCTGTACCAAAACCATCTTTATTAACCTGATACCAGCTTCCAGCGTCTCCAGACGGACTTTCCCACACCTGGATCCCGGGACCATAGTAACTGCTATCTCCAAAAGATGCATCAGGATCTGTTCTAGTATTGGTAGTGACAACTACTAACTTTTTGTTGTACTCCGTCATTAAACCTAATTTATGATTCAAAGGATTTCCAAATCCATCGGATACAACTTTTTTCCATGTCATCTTCGTCTTACCAAAATCTGGAGAACGCCAAATTTCAAAAGTTGTTGAACCCTGTGGATAAACAACTGCATACAATTGCCCATTGAATATTAAAATAGGCTTTACATCAGTTCCGTTAGGAAACTGGGAAAAATCTGCAGATTTGAAAGGACTTAGATCATTCAGTGAAATTGTTTGTTTTTCCCAATCAAAAGATGAATTATTAAATTTATATAATCCATCCTCGGCTTGTGCGTATAAATCGGATCCAAATACGCTTAATTTAAGAGGCTCTTGAATATCAGTTTGCTTAAACAATCCCTCATGATCTACACGAGTCCAATTGTCCGGTATATCTGCTTTGGAGGTTCCTGCGCTCAATGTCAGCAGTGCCAGAGATAACAAGACTAAAACCATACTTCTGTCCATAATTCTTCCCCCTACAAAAAAGCCCAACTGTCCTGTTGTTTTTTTCGAAGTTATACTAATAAATCATTATTATCACTTAGATATATAAAAATCGTTCTATAAAAAATCGTCTTTCTTATTTGTTAATAAATTTTAATATTAATATTTAATAGAGAGCCCATCTCAGAACCAATATTACTCTCAAATTAGTAAAGTTTCTAAATTATTTTCATCATTAGAAAATCGATTGGTTAGTCGGACCCATGATTCATAGAATTAATTTCGAGTTTTAGGATCAGTTCATTATAATATCAAGAAAAATTATTTTTGAGCACAAGACTTCTAAAAAAGCGGTAATGCAATATTCATGCAAAATGTGTAAAAATTCAACTTATTTTTTTCAAATGAATGTATAAAAAGAACTTTTATTTTGAGTGCGGGGATATAGGTATCTCAAAAAAAGTGTACGCTAGTGCAAGAATAATGCACAACCTTTCTTTAGAAAGTTGCCCTATCTATACCCTAATTAAAATCGTTCTTTTTTATAATGTAATAAGTTTGATAAAGATATCAAAACTTATTTGCTGTATATCTCAAAAAAAGAATTTTCCTTGCAGATAACTTTATATTTCTTTTTATACAGACATCACATAATAAGGCTATAAATTAACAAAAAAGTTGTTAGTGATTAATGTGACAAATGGACTAATACAAAAAGTTGCTAGCTATAGTGAAAGGTATATTAAAGAAAATCTGATCGAAGAATATGATAAAAAAATCTTGCTAACAAATTGGCAAGAAGCTTTGAGATTTCATTTCGATCATTCTTTTTATCAAGGTAGAAGTGATAAAGTTTCATATAGAGTTGAAAGACGTGCAAAATATGTTCTCGAGAAATATATTAATGAAAAAAATGGTAACCCAGAAGTTATTTTAAATAAGGAGAATTTTCCTGAAATCAGATCTCGATTAATGGAATGTATTGGAAAGGGGAAAATAGGTAGGAGCCGAGATATCGAAATGGTGGTCTCAATCTTAGAATTTATTTCTGAAAATACTGAGCGAAATATCGTAAAATATTCTCTCTCTAGAATTCAGAATGGAAAAATAGCAGAACACTTTAAGGAGCTTCAAGAAATCCATTCAATTGGACCAAAATGTAGTTCTTTTTATCTAAGAGATTTAGTAAGCTTTTACTCACTTGACCAAAAAATAAATAAAGAAGATTTAGTTTGTCTACAACCTGTTGATACATGGGTTAGGCAAGTTGCATATGAGGCTGGAATTATTAATAATCTAAATGAACCGGATGACAATGTAAGAACAAATATTGTTGAAGCTTGTTTAAAATCAGATGTTTCAACAATAAGATTTAATCAGGGAGCTTGGTACTTAGGTTATCATTCTTTTGAATTACTAATAAATACATTGAAAGAATAAAAATATATAAGCAGATAGAAGGGAGTTTGTTTTCTTTGCGGTTAAATAAGTTGTTGTTAGAAACCTTTATTTACTAAACTGAGAAATCAATTTCTTTACTTCTTTTGTTTTTATATTGATTTTTCTATCTTTTAAAATTCTATCTTTTATCTTTTTTAATGTGCTTCTATACTTTATTCCTAATTCTCTAGCCTCTTCAGGAGTAAGAGCAAGTATTTTCTGCTTGATCTCTTCTTCATTAACGAAAACTTGAGCTCCTGTTACATCTAACCTACTTTCCGCAGTAAAATTTCTGGATTTTATATTTTTTAAATCATGCAAGTAC
>ENA-UOOK01005029-UOOK01005029.1-fermentation-metagenome-genome-assembly--contig:-NODE-5029-length-13639-cov-3.976222_pt1 | contig 13639 bp, 8 predicted proteins | sample MGYA00245777_ERZ724023 | MGnify/ENA primary metagenome ERZ724023 (study PRJEB28704, sample SAMN03018312) | fermentation metagenome | biome: anthropogenic terrestrial biome; feature: soil; material... | reverse complement strand
AGTAAACTGACAAAAAATCAAAAATCAGTAGCTGATAAGGTTGAAGCAGGGAAGGTATATACTTTGAAAGAGGCAAGTGAATTGGTTAAGGACATTACTACAACCAAATTTGATGCGTCTCTGGATATGGATGTACGCTTGGGCGTTGACCCACGTAAGGCTAATCAGATGGTTCGTGGTGTTGTATCACTACCGAATGGAACTGGTAAGAAAATACGTGTGCTTGCACTCTGCACTCCTGATCAGGAAGATGCTGCTAAATCAGCTGGTGCTGACTTTGTAGGTCTGGATGAATACATTAACAAGATTAAAGGTGGATGGCTGGATGTTGATGTCATTATTACTATGCCTTCTTGTATGGGAAAAGTAGGACCATTAGGTCGTTTCCTTGGTCCTCGTGGCTTGATGCCTAACCCAAAGAGCGGTACGGTTACTATGGATGTAGCCAAAGCTGTTAAAGAAGTAAAGCAGGGTAAGATTGATTTCAAGGTTGATAAGGCTGGTATCATTCATACTTCTATTGGTAAGGTGAGTATGACAGCTGACCAGATCTGTGGTAATGCTCAGGCATTCCTCGCTACGGTCATCAAGTTAAAGCCTGCTGCCTCTAAAGGTACGTATATCAAGAGTATCTATCTTTCAAGCACAATGAGTAAGGGTATCAATATTGATCCTAAATCAGTTGAATAACTCTAAAGCATTTGTAAAATGAAGAAAGAACAAAAAGATACTATTATTAAAGCACTTGGTGAGAAACTTGCAGAGTATCCTCATTTCTATTTAGTCGATGTGACGGGTTTGAATGCAGAGGCTACAAGTAATCTTCGTCGTAAGTGCTTTGCCAAGGAAGTTAAAATGGTTGTAGTGAAGAACACTCTTCTTCACCGTGCTATGGAAGCTTCTGAGTTGGATTATAGTCCTTTATATGATAGTTTGAAAGGTACCACAGCAGTAATGTTGACTAATTCTGCTAATGCTCCTGGTAAACTCTTGAAAGAATATAAGGATGATGAAAAGCCTTCACTTCGTGCTGCGTATGCAGAAGAAAGCTTCTATATTGGAGCTGATAAGCTGGATGAGTTGGCTTCTCTGAAGACCAAGAACGAGTTGATTGCCGAGGTTGTAGCATTGTTGCAGTCTCCAGTCAAGAACGTTGTATCTGCACTCCAATCAGGCGAAAACACAATTCAAGGTGTGCTTAAGACATTAGGCGATCGTCCTGAAAAATAAAATAATGTCATTAATAAAAGTATAAACAAAATTAAAATTTAAATAAAATGGCAGACGTAAAAGCTATTGCAGAAGAATTAGTAAATCTTACTGTTAAAGATGTTAATGAGTTGGCAAAGGTCCTGAAGGACGATTATGGAATTGAGCCTGCTGCAGCCGCTGTTGCTGTAGCTGCAGGACCAGCTGCCGGTGCAGCTCCTGCTGCAGAAAAGACTAGTTTTGATGTTGTTCTGACTGATGTTGGTTCTGCTAAACTGAAGGTCGTTAAGGCAGTTAAGGAAGCTTGTGGATTAGGTTTGAAGGAAGCTAAGGATCTTGTTGATGGTGTTCCTTGCAAACTGAAAGAAGGCATGGCTAAAGATGAGGCCGAAAATCTGAAAAAGACGATTGAAGCTGAAGGTGCCAAAGTTGAACTCAAGTAAATTGAGTCTTGGAATTTGAAAATCAGGTTTTCCCTGCTTTTCTCTTCTCGAAAAAAAAATGGGGTTAGGATTTACTAAGTAGGTGAGTCCTAACCTCTTTGTGTCTTTTATAGATATTATTCAATGATCATTTAAGATCGTAAGAATAAAAACCTTGAGACATTGATCTTTATTTGATTATTCTAATTTACTGGAAGTCGCAAAATTGTGCAGGTGATGAGAATATGATAATGATGATTGACTAAAGATTGAATTAGATAACACTGTTTTATTTCTTCTGATGACAAAAACCGTAGATAACAGAATTAATTTTGCTAAGGTTCAGAATCCATATCCGCTATCGGATTTTTTGGATGTGCAGTTGAAGTCTTTCAAAGACTTCTTGCAGCTGGATACTCCGCCTGAGGAACGTAAGAATGACGGCTTGTATAAGGTTTTCCAAGAGAATTTCCCTATCACCGATACTCGAAATAACTTCGTTCTTGAGTTCTTGGATTACTATATTGATCCACCTCGCTATTCCATTGAGGAATGTCTTGAACGTGGATTGACCTATAGTGTACCTTTAAAGGCTAAGTTGAAACTATACTGTACAGATCCTGACCACGAGGACTTTGGTACATTCATACAGGATGTCTTTTTGGGAACAATACCTTACATGACTCCAAATGGAACCTTTGTTATTAATGGTGCAGAACGCGTAGTTGTGGCTCAGTTGCACCGTTCTCCTGGCGTCTTCTTTAGTCAGGGTGTTCATGCTAACGGAACGGTTCTTTATTCTGCTCGTATTATTCCTTTTAAGGGTAGTTGGATTGAATTTGCTACAGACATTAATAATGTAATGTATGCTTATATCGATCGTAAAAAGAAGTTGCCTGTTACAACTCTGCTTCGTGCCATCGGTTACGAAATGGATAAGGATATCCTTCAGATTTTTGACCTTGCTGAGGAGGTTAAGGTAAACAAAAAGAATATGAAGGCTTCTATTGGTCGGAAATTGGCTGCTCGTGTACTGAAAAGCTGGAATGAGGACTTTGTTGATGAGGATACTGGCGAAGTTGTTTCTATCGAGCGTAATGAAGTTATCATGGAGCGTGAAACGGAATTAACCGAAGATAATATTCAGGAGATTCTTGATTCTGGTACTTCTACGATTTTATTGCATAAAGATGAAGAAGCAGCTAATAAATTTGCAATTATCTTTAATACACTGGCAAAAGATCCTTGTAATTCTGAAAAGGAAGCCGTGAACTATATCTATCGTCAGTTGCGTAATGCAGATCCTGCAGATGATGCCAGTGCTCGAGAGGTGTTTCAGAACCTGTTCTTTTCTGATAAACGTTATGATCTTGGAGAGGTTGGGCGTTATCGAATCAATAAGAAGTTAGGTCTGAATATTGATATGAATACAAGGGTTCTCACTAAGGAAGATATTATAGAGATTATTAAATATCTGATTCAGCTGATCAACTCTAATGCTACTGTTGATGACATTGATCACCTTTCCAATCGTCGAGTTCGCACTGTCGGAGAGCAATTGGCAAATCAGTTCTCTATCGGTTTGGCCAGAATGAGCCGGACAATTCGGGAACGTATGAATGTCCGCGATAATGAGGTGTTTACTCCTACTGACCTGATTAATGCAAAGACGATTTCCAGCGTTATCAACTCTTTCTTCGGAACAAATCCGCTGAGTCAGTTTATGGATCAGACCAATCCGTTGGCAGAAGTTACTCATAAACGTCGTTTGTCTGCTTTGGGTCCTGGAGGTTTGTCTCGTGATCGTGCAGGATTCGAAGTTCGTGATGTACACTATACTCATTATGGCCGCTTGTGCCCTATTGAGTCTCCTGAAGGACCAAACATCGGTCTGATTTCTTCACTTTGTGTGTATGCAACGATCAATGACCTTGGATTTATTGAGACTCCGTATCGCCATGTAAAAAATGGTAAAGTAGATATGGATAACAGCCATGTCGAATTTCTTACAGCTGAAGAAGAAGAGGGTAAATTGATCGCTCAGGGCAATGCATCTCTTAATGGAGATGGTACATTCTCGAATAAGACCGTTCACACGCGCCAGGCAGCAGATTTTCCTGTTGTATCTCCTGAAGAAGTCAATCTTATGGATGTCTCTCCACAGCAGATTGCTTCTGTATCTGCTGGTTTGATACCTTTCTTGGAACATGATGACGGACACCGAGCTCTGATGGGATGTAATATGATGCGTCAGGCAGTGCCGCTACTTCATAATGAGGCTCCTATTGTCGGTACGGGACTGGAAAAGAAAGTTTGCGAAGATAGTCGTACACAGATTGCCGCTGAGGGTGATGGTGTCGTAGAATATGTAGATGCTACACTCATCCGTATTTTGTATGATAGAACGGAAGAAGATGAATTTGTCAGTTTTGAACCGGCATTAAAAGAGTATCGTATTCCGAAGTTTCGTCGTACTAATCAGAATATGACCATTGACCTTCTGCCAATTTGCAATAAAGGACAACGTGTCAAGAAAGGTGATATTCTGACTGAAGGATATGCAACTGATCATGGTGAACTCGCTCTGGGACGTAACCTTTTGGTGGCCTATGTGCCTTGGAAAGGTTATAATTATGAGGATGCCGTAGTTATTTCTGAACGTATGGTTCGTGAGGATATTCTCACTTCTGTTCATGTAGATGAATATTCTCTTGATGTACGTGAGACGAAACGTGGAGTTGAGGAATTTACCAGTGACATTCCTAATGTCAGCGAAGAAGCAACTAAGGATCTTGATGATAATGGTGTTATTCGAGTTGGAGCTCGTGTCGAACCAGGGGATATCCTAATTGGGAAGATTTCTCCTAAGGGTGAGAGTGATCCTTCACCAGAGGAAAAACTTCTGCGTGCCATTTTTGGAGATAAAGCCGGTGATGTGAAAGATTCTTCACTAAAGGCTAATCCTTCTTTGAGTGGTGTTGTCATTGATAAGAAATTGTTCTCCCGTGCTGTTAAGACCCGTGATTCTAAGAAACAAGATAAAGTTACTCTTGCTAAAATAGATGAGGAGTTTGAACAGAAAGACAAGGACTTGAAAGATATTCTGGTTGATAAGCTGCTGACTTTGACAAATGGTAAGACTTCTCAAGGTGTTAAGGATTATACCGATGCTGAGATTATTACCAGAGGCAGTAAGTTTACAACAGCTGCATTGGCTAATATAGAATATGATGGTATTCAGAGTAATGACTGGACGGAAGATGATCATACGAACAAGTTGATTCAGAGGCTCATCATGAACTATCTGCGGAAATTCAAACAACTTGATGCGGAGATGAAACGTCGTAAGTTTGCTATCACAATTGGTGATGAACTTCCTGCCGGTGTGTTGCAGATGGCTAAGGTCTATGTGGCTAAAAAACGTAAGATTCAGGTTGGTGATAAACTTGCTGGACGACATGGTAATAAAGGTATTGTCTCCAAGATCGTACGGACAGAAGATATGCCATTCCTTGCTGACGGTCGTCCTGTAGATTTGGTATTGAACCCAATGGGTGTGCCATCTCGTATGAATCTTGGACAGATCTTTGAGGCCATTCTCGGTGCTGCAGGAAAAGAATTGGGCGTGAAATTCGCTACCCCTATATTTGATGGTGCGAAGTTGGATGATCTTTCTGAGTGGACTGATAAAGCTGGACTGCCACGTCTGTGTTCAACTTTTATTTATGACGGTGAGACAGGTGAACGGTTTGATCAGCCTGCTACCATCGGTATAACCTACTTCTTAAAGTTAGGGCATATGGTAGAGGATAAGATGCATGCCCGTTCTATAGGTCCGTATAGCTTGATTACTCAACAGCCACTTGGTGGTAAAGCACAGTTTGGAGGTCAGCGTTTTGGTGAAATGGAAGTATGGGCGCTAGAAGGTTTTGGCGCTGCTCACACACTTCAGGAAATGTTGACTATCAAGAGTGATGATGTAATAGGTCGTAGTAAAGCATACGAAGCAATTGTCAAGGGTGATCCGATGCCTACACCGGGTATCCCGGAATCTCTGAATGTGTTGATTCATGAACTTCGTGGTCTTGGACTAAGTATCAAACTTGAATAATACAACCCCTTAACAGAAAGTAAATATGGCTTTTAAAAAAGATACAAAGGTAAAGAATAATTTCTCGAAAATTACGATTAGTCTCGCCTCTCCGGAGGAGATACTTGAAAATTCTTATGGTGAGGTAACCAAACCGGAAACCATTAATTATCGTACCTATAAGCCGGAGCGAGACGGTCTGTTCTGTGAGCGCATTTTTGGTCCCACAAAAGACTATGAGTGTGCCTGTGGTAAATATAAACGTATACGATATAAAGGTATCGTCTGCGACCGTTGTGGCGTAGAGGTAACTGAGAAAAAAGTACGTCGTGAACGTTGTGGACACATCGAACTGGTAGTCCCTGTCGCTCATATATGGTATTTCCGTTCGCTTCCGAATAAGATTGGTTATCTGTTGGGATTGCCTACGAAAAAACTGGAAGCTGTCATTTATTATGAGAAGTATATCGTCATTCAGCCGGGTACGATGGCTGGCAAAAAGGATGCTGACGGAATAGAAGTAAACGGCTCTCATAAGATGGATTTGCTCACAGAGGATGAGTATATCGATATAGTAGACAATCAGATTGATCAAAACAATGATCATCTTGAAGATTCTGATCCGAACAAGTTTGTTGCAAAGATGGGGGCAGAGGCGATCTATGATCTTTTGCATGTTATTGATCTGGATGCCCTCTCTTATGAACTTCGTGATCAGGCAAACAATGATTCTAGTCAGCAGCGGCGGACTGAAGCCTTAAAACGCTTGCAGGTGGTGGAAGCTTTCCGCTCTAGTACAGGTATAAATAAACCGGAGTGGATGATCATGAAGATTATTCCCGTGATTCCACCAGATCTCCGCCCGTTGGTTCCTTTGGATGGCGGACGTTTTGCAACCTCTGACCTGAATGATCTTTATCGCCGTGTCATCATCCGTAATAACCGGTTGAAAAGACTGGTGGAAATCAAGGCTCCTGAGGTGATTTTAAGAAACGAGAAGAGAATGCTTCAGGAAGCTGTTGACAGTTTGTTTGATAACTCCCGGAAGAGTTCTGCTGTGAAGAGTGAAAGTAATCGTCCCTTGAAATCCCTTTCTGATTCTCTGAAAGGCAAGCAGGGACGTTTCCGCCAGAACTTGCTGGGAAAGCGTGTTGACTATTCTGCCCGTTCTGTGATCGTTGTCGGTCCGGAATTGAAGATGGGACAGTGCGGCTTGCCGAAATTGATGGCTGCTGAACTCTATAAACCGTTCATTATCCGTAAATTGATTGAACGCGGAATCGTAAAGACAGTGAAGAGTGCCAAGAGAATAGTCGATCGCCGAGAACCGGTTATCTGGGATATTCTCGAAAGTGTGATGAAAGGTCATCCCGTGTTGCTGAACCGTGCTCCTACGTTGCACCGTCTGAGTATTGAGGCTTTCCAGCCTATCCTGATTGAAGGAGAGGCCATTCAGTTGCATCCGTTGGCTTGTACGCCATTTAATGCGGATTTCGATGGTGACCAGATGGCTGTCCATCTCCCACTTAGCAATGAGGCTGTGCTGGAATCACAGATTCTGATGCTTCAGAGTCACAATATCCTGAATCCGGCTAATGGTGCTCCTACTACCGTCCCGACACAGGATATGGTGCTTGGTCTGTATTATATCACCAAATATCGTCCAGGTGCTACGGGTGAAGGCTTGACTTTTTACGGGCCAGAAGAGGCTATAATAGCCAATCATGATCATAAATGCGATCTGCATGCTAAGGTAAAGGTCGTTGTAAAGGATCTGGTGGATGGGAAAATCCAGAATGTCATGAGGGAAACGTCTGTAGGACGTGTGATCGTCAATCAGATTATTCCTGATGAAGTTGGTTATTTTAATGATGTTATTTCCAAAAAATCATTGAGGGGTATCATCGCTGATGTTATACATACGGTAGGTATGGCTCGTGCTTGTACTTTCCTTGATGGTATCAAGAGTCTGGGTTATCACATGTCTTATGTGGCAGGACTTTCCTTTAATCTTGATGATATTATCGTTCCTACAGAAAAACCTGAGATCGTGAAGAAGGGTCAGGAAGAGGTGGATAATATAACGATGAATTATGATACAGGTCTGATTACGGACAAAGAGCGCTACAACCAGGTAATTGATGCCTGGACTCATGTCAACAGTAATTTGAAGAAATCTGTGATGAAGCACATGACTGAGGCTGATCAAGGTTTCAATGCCGTATTTATGATGCTGGATTCCGGTGCTCGTGGTTCGGCAGACCAGATTGCCCAGTTGGCCGGAATGCGCGGACTGATGGCGAAGCCTCAGAAGGCTGGAGCCGGTGGCAATCAGATCATTGAAAATCCTATCTTATCCAACTTTAAGGAGGGTATGTCCGTACAGGAATATTTCATTGCTTCTCATGGAGCTCGTAAAGGGCTCGCCGATACGGCTATGAAGACGGCTGATGCCGGATACCTGACACGCCGTCTTGTAGATGTCTCCCATGACGTTATCATTACGGAAGAGGATTGTGGCACGCTTCGGGGACTGGTTTGTACGGCTTTGAAAGATGGGGATGAAATAGTTTCCTCTCTCTATGAACGTATTCTTGGACGTGTTTCTGTTCATGATGTGATCAATCCTACCACCGGCAAACTGATTGTTGCTGCTGGTGATGAGATCACGGAGGAGAAAGCCCAACTGATAGAGGATAGTCCTATTGAGAGTGTTGAGATCAGGTCAGTACTGACTTGTGAGAGTAAGCATGGGGTTTGCGCTAAGTGTTATGGCCGGAACCTGGCCACGGGTCGTATGGTCCAGTTGGGTGAGGCTGTCGGTGTGATTGCTGCACAGGCTATCGGTGAACCAGGAACCCAGTTGACGCTGAGAACCTTCCATGCCGGTGGTGTAGCCGGTAATGCGGCTGCCAATGCCAGTATTGTGGCTAAAAATGACAGTAAACTAGAATTTGAGGAGCTCCGTACAGTTCCATTTATCGAAGAAGGTGAAGATGGTAAGGATGTGAAATGCCAGATGGTTGTAAGCCGTCTTGCTGAAGTTCAGTTTATTGACCCGAATACCAATATTTCACTCTCTACTTTGAATGTTCCTTATGGTTCATCCTTGTACTTCAAGGATGGAGACATCGTAAAGAAAGGCAACAAGATAGCCAAATGGGACCCGTTCAATGCAGTTATCGTCAGTGAATATGCCGGAACATTAAAGTTCCATGATGTTATCGATGGGATTACTTATCGTGGTGAGACCGATGAAACGACGGGTATGACGGATCGTATCATTACGGATTCAAAGGATAAGTCCAAGGTCCCGACGATGGATGTCGTTGGACCTGATGGGAAAGTTATGGCTACTTACAACTTCCCTGTAGGGGGACATATTGCTGTAGATGATGGTCAGACCATCTCTACGGGTACTACACTGGTCAAGATTCCTCGTGCTGTGGGAGGTGCCGGTGATATTACTGGTGGTCTGCCTCGGGTAACCGAGCTTTTTGAAGCTCGAAATCCTTCTAATCCCGCTGTAGTGAGTGAAATTGACGGTGAGGTTACTATGGGTAAAGTGAAACGTGGTAATCGTGAGATCATCGTTACTTCCAAGACGGGTGAGCAAAAGAAGTATATGGTCAGCTTGAGCAAGCAGATACTGGTTCAGGAGCATGATGCTGTACGGGCTGGTACGCCACTTTCTGATGGCCAGATTACACCGAGTGATATCCTGGCTGTAATGGGGCCGACGGCGGTTCAGGAATATATCGTGAACGAGGTCCAGAATGTATACCGCTTGCAGGGTGTGAAGATTAATGACAAGCATTTCGAGATCATTGTCCGCCAGATGATGCGCAAAGTCCGCATCGATGATCCGGGTGATACGACTTTCCTGGAACAGGAACTTGTAGATAAACTTGATTTCGCTGATGAGAATGATCGTATCTGGGGCAAGAAAGTGGTTACTGATGCCGGCGATTCTGAGAATTTTAAACCGGGGCAGATCATTACTGCACGCAAACTGCGTGATGAAAATTCAATCCTTAAGCGTAAGGATATGAAGGTCGTACAGGTGCGTGATGCTGTCGCTGCTACTTCTACTCAGATCTTGCAAGGAATTACCCGTGCTGCTTTGGGTACGAAGAGTTTTATGAGTGCCGCATCTTTCCAGGAAACGACGAAGGTGTTGAATGAGGCAGCTATCCGTGGAAAGACAGATTATCTCGAGGGCATGAAGGAAAATGTGATCTGTGGTCATCTGATTCCTGCCGGTACCGGACTCCGTCAATGGAACAAACTGGTTGTCGGTTCCAAGGAGGAGTATGAAAGAATGGAAGCCAACAAGAAGAATGTCCTTGATTTCTCAGATCAGGATGTTGTTTCTAAATAAAAAGAAAAGACCGCGGGGGATACTCGCGGCCTTTTTTGTCTCAGACGGATACCTTTCATGTCGGTCCTTTTATCCTTTAAAAAGTAGGATTTTCGGGGGATTTCATTTTATGAAAAAGACGGGATTGGTGCCAATATAAAATAACTTAACGATTTGTTCTGCCTGAAAGGATCAGCAGTGGAGGATATAGACTGATCTTCCTTGAAGGCAGGTCTTAAAATTTATACATACTATGGCAGATAACAAGGATCAGAATCAAAACGGACAGTTGCAGATTGAACTCCGTCCGGAGGTGGCCGAAGGTGAATATGCTAACTTTGCCATTATTACTCATTCCAGTAGTGATTTCGTGCTTGACTTCGCGCGTATTATGCCAGGTGTCCCTAAGGCACAGGTGAGAAGTCGTGTCATTCTCGCTCCGGAACATGCTAAACGGCTCTTACAGGCTCTTCAGGAAAATGTCCTCAATTATGAACGTCAGTTTGGTAAGATCGAGATTCCAAATCAGACTCCTCGTACCATTGCACCTTTCGGAACTGGTAGGGGTGAGGCCTGATCCTGTAAGTTGGGAAGATGGATGAAAGAAATCCCGCAAATGATGAATTTGTGGGATTTTTTATAGTTTGAGTAGTTTCTGACATCGGTTTTCCTTTTGAGGTTATGATTCTTTCCAATAAGAAAAATAGGTTTGAAGGCCGTTTAATGAATTCAAGCGGGTAGCGGATGTACTTATAAAATAAGTTAATATATTATATATTTATATAATTTGACAAAACAAATACCGATGAGAAACTCAACCTATTAGGTATTGTCAAAGATTATTTGTACCTTTGCAGCCCGAAATGGCTTCATGTGGGCAAACTTTAATTATGCCCCGTAATGAATTGATAATAAATAAAATAATATATAAATAAAAACAATTATGCCTACTATTTCACAGTTAGTAAGAAAAGGCAGAAGGGTGACGGCAGACAAAAGCAAGTCACCGGCTTTGGACAATTGTCCTCAGCGCCGTGGTGTATGTGTTCGTGTCTACACAACTACTCCGAAGAAGCCTAATTCGGCAATGCGTAAGGTTGCCCGTGTGCGTTTGACCAATCAGAAGGAGGTCAACTCTTATATTCCGGGAGAAGGTCATAACCTTCAGGAACACAGTATCGTCCTGGTAAGGGGCGGTCGTGTGAAGGACCTCCCTGGCGTGCGTTACCATATCGTACGTGGCACACTGGATACAGCCGGTGTGGCTAACCGTACTCAGCGCCGCTCTAAGTATGGTGCAAAGCGTCCTAAGGCAAAGAAGTAAACTTCTTAAGCAGGAAAATTGAAGCTATGTCGAAGGCTGGAAGTCGTGAATGACTGAAAACCTTCGACTTTACCAAGGAAAAAACAATTATCATTCGTTTTGCTGGAGAAGAACTATAAAGGTTGAGTAAATGTTCAGGTGTGAATGTTGAAGGACAAAATAAAAGTGCAGCCTCCGCAGAATAATATTTTAAAGAACAATGAGAAAAGCAAAACCAAAGAAGAGAGTGATCCTCCCGGATCCTGTCTTTAATGACCAGAAGGTCTCGAAATTTGTAAATCATTTGATGTATGACGGTAAGAAGAATACTTCTTATGCGATCTTCTACAAAGCTCTTGACACCGTTAAAGCAAAGGCTCCCAAGGCAGAAGAAAAATCAGCTTTGGAAATCTGGAAACAAGCGCTGGATAATGTTACTCCCCAGGTAGAGGTGACCAGTCGCCGTGTCGGAGGAGCTACTTTTCAGGTTCCGACGGAAATTCGTCCTGACCGTAAGGAAAGTATTGCTATGAAGAATCTGATTACTTTCGCCCGCAAACGCAGTGGAAAGTCTATGGCTGAAAAACTTGCTGCAGAGATCCTTGATGCTTATAACAATCAGGGGGGTGCCTATAAGCGGAAGGAAGATATTCATCGTATGGCTGAGGCTAACCGTGCTTTTGCACATTTTAGATTCTAATCACTTTTAACAGGTAAAAAGAAAAATGGCAAACCGTGATTTACATTTGACGCGTAATATTGGCATCATGGCTCACATTGATGCGGGTAAAACGACTACGTCAGAGCGTATTCTTTATTATACAGGTAAGACACATAAAATCGGTGAGGTCCATGATGGCGAGGCCGTGATGGACTGGATGGCTGAAGAGCAGGAGAGGGGTATAACGATCACCTCTGCTGCAACTACTTGTAATTGGACATGGAAAGGCAATGATTATAAGATCAACTTGATTGATACTCCGGGACATGTCGACTTTACTGCCGAGGTAGAACGCTCCTTGCGTGTCCTTGATGGTACTATTGCTACTTATTCTGCAGCTGATGGCGTCCAGCCTCAGTCAGAAACGGTGTGGCGCCAGGCTGACAAATACAATGTTCCTCGTATTGGCTATGTCAATAAGATGGACCGCTCTGGTGCTGACTTCTTCGAAACAGTGAAGCAGATGAAAACGATCCTTGGGGCTAATCCTGTCGTTCTCCAGATTCCTATCGGGGCAGAGGAAAACTTTCTTGGGGTGGTTGACCTGATTAAGATGAAGGCTATTCTTTGGCATGATGAAACGCTGGGAGCTGAATATGATGTCGATGATATTCCCGCTGATCTGGTGGATCAGGCTAATGAATATCGGGACAAACTCTTGGAAGCTGCTTCTAATTATGATGATAATTTGATGGAACTTTACCTGGATGGCAAGGACGTTCCTGAAGATATGCTCATTTCTGCGATTCGTAAAGGAACCGTGAAATTGGAGTGCTGCCCGGTATGTCTGGGATCTTCTTATAAGAATAAGGGCGTTCAACCATTGCTGGACTACGTTTGTATGTTCCTGCCTTCTCCACTGGATACTCCTAATATCAAGGGTACAAATCCGGATACGGGTGAAGAGGAAGATCGTAAGCCGTCTGAGTCTGAACCTCTGGCTGCTTTGGCTTTCAAGATTGCTACGGATCCTTTTATGGGCCGTCTGGTGTTTTTCCGGGTTTACTCGGGCAGGGTGGCAGCTGGCTCTTATGTCTTTAATCCACGCTCTGGAAAGCGCGAGCGCATCAGCCGTTTGTTCCAGATGAATTCCAAACAGGAAATTCCTATGGAGTCTATTGATGCAGGTGATATCGGTGCCGGCGTCGGTTTCAAGGATATCATGCCGCTCGTTTTGGATCCGGAATCGTATCATTATACGATCGACCGGCTTTCCGCCTGGGCCCGGGACTTGAAACCGGACGTCATCGTCGGCATTGAATCCCGCGGATATCTCTTCGCCGCCCCGGTCGCCCGCGACCTCCGCTTGGGCCTTTCGGTCATCCGCAAAAAGGGCAAGCTGCCCCGCAAGACGGTCTGCGTCCAAGCGCCCAACGAATACGCCGTCGAGTTCTTCGAGAAGCACGCCGACGCCCTCGCCGCCGGCCAGCGGGTCGTCGTGATCGACGATGTGATCGCCACCGGCTCGTCGTCGATCAGCGCCCTTCGCCTCGTCAAGATGCTCAAGGCCAAGCCGGTCGGTTTCGGGGCGGTC
>ENA-UOOK01005028-UOOK01005028.1-fermentation-metagenome-genome-assembly--contig:-NODE-5028-length-13642-cov-5.921690_pt1 | contig 13642 bp, 12 predicted proteins | sample MGYA00245777_ERZ724023 | MGnify/ENA primary metagenome ERZ724023 (study PRJEB28704, sample SAMN03018312) | fermentation metagenome | biome: anthropogenic terrestrial biome; feature: soil; material... | reverse complement strand
GCCTGTCGATAAGCAGAATCACAAGCCAATGGACTTCTTTTTTGCAAAACACAATGGAAAGAGCTTGAAATAATAAAATTTCAATTGGGCAAAATTAGAAAAAAGGTTTATTTATGTTTTTGTTAGGAGAGTTATAATGGTACATTCGAAAAAAAGTTTAATAGATAATTACATATCGGTTTTGACAGCTATGTTATTTATTTTCTTTTACATATTTGAAGATGATTATAGAATTAACTATATAATATTGGGTATAACAGCTCTTATTCTTATAGCTGATATAGTTAAAAATGGATTTAAGTATAGTATTAGAATACATAATTTTCATATTCTATTGTCATTATTTGCACTGCTTTGTTTTGCATCTACTCTTTGGGCTTGGGACTCGAACTATGCAATTATAATAAGCAAAACACTACTTGAAATTTTGATATGTGTGTTTGTACTATATACACATTATTATGAAGAATATGATATAAATATACTACTAAAAACAATTATGTATGCTGGAATTGTAGTTGCCGTATATAGCTTGGTGTATTATGGGGCAGGGACAGTAGTAAGTGCGGTTACCAATTCAACAAGATTATGGAACTCTTTTGCTAATATAAATTCAATTGCAATGGGTGCCGCTACATCTATGATTATTTGCATATACTATATTATATATAAGAAGCAATTTCCATTAATTCTTTTTTTGATTCCGTTGTTAGTTCTAATTTTCGCCTCTGGTAGTCGTAAAGCGTTGCTAATGATTTTTTTGGGCGCCATTTTTCTGGGAATGAAACGGCTCTCCGGGAGAAAAACAGGGTCAACAATAATAAAAGTATTTTTCTTTTTAGTTATTGCTTTTGCTCTGCTAAAGTACTTGTCTACTCTACCTTTTTTCTCTGGTATTATGCATAGGATGGAGGGATTAACTGCATTTATTACTGGAAAAGGTGCCATAGATCGTTCTTCTTTAGTTCGACAGAACTATATTACTGCGGGATTTCAGCAATTTCTTAAAAGCCCATTTTTAGGAATCGGGATAGGAAATGGTAGGTTGGTGGCGTTGCAAAAGTTTGGTGCTGATGAATACCTGCATAATAATTATATTGAGTTACTTTGTGATATTGGAATAGTGGGGGCAGTATTTTACTATTCAATGTATGGATATATTTTGATAGGTCTTGCTAAAAATTGGAGTAAATTTGGCGATGAAGCTAATGTAATTGTGATTTTAGTTTTATTACAGTTAATTATGGATTATGGTGCAGTATCTTATTACTCAAAGCAAACCTATTTTTATTTAATGGTATTTTTCATTTATATAAAATGCGGGCATACAAGGGGAAATATTTATGAGAATAAATCGATATGTAAGAATTATAAAACGTATTTTTTTAGATAAGAATTATCGTTTTTTTATTATAGCTAATTTTGGATGGTATGACAAACTCGATGATATTCGCTTTTTAAAAAGAAAATTTAAAGCAATAATGGGAAGAGATCTCAATTTGGATACTCCTGAAACTTTCAATGAAAAACTTCAGTGGCTGAAAATGCATGATAGAAAACAGAAGTACACTGTAATGGTAGATAAATATTTGGTTCGACAATATATCGCTGAGCAATTGGGGGAGAAATATCTAATACCACTTTTAGGGGTATGGGAGGGTCCGGATGAGATTGATTTCGACGCACTGCCAAATCAGTTTGTCTTGAAGTGTACTCACAATTCCGGCTTAGGTATGTGCATTTGTAAGGATAAGTCCGTATTGGATGTTCAAGCGGTAAAAAGGGAACTTGAGAAAGGACTGAAACAGAATTATTATTTAACCGGACGTGAATGGCCCTATAAAGACATACCCAGAAGAATTATTGCAGAAGAATACCTACAAGATCAATTAAGTAATGAGGGATTGGCAGATTATAAATTCTTTTGCTTTAATGGCAATGTAGATTGTGTTATGGTTTGTATTGGCAGACAAACAGGCAATACAAAGTTCTACTTCTTTAATAAGGATTGGGAGCTTTTGAGAATCAACAAAAGCGGAAAGGAAGCACCTGCCGGTTTTTCTTTGAAAAGGCCGGATGAGATTGATAAGATGTTTGCGATAGCAGGAAAACTTTCTATGGGGATACCTTTTATTCGTGTCGATCTATATGAGTGCAATCATAAGATTTATTTTGGTGAGCTAACGCTATATCCGCAAAGCGGATTCGATTTAAATTTGCTGCCTGAAACCGACTTGTACTTTGGAGGCTTAATTCATATTGATTAGGGAGGAAGGCCAAGTATTATGAAAAGGACCATAGGTTTTCCAATTAATAAAAAGGAAAACGAAAGGCGTCGGGCTATAGTTCCACCAGATTTATCTAAGATAAAAAATCGGGATCATCTTTATTTTCAGCATGGATACGGGAACGTTCTTGGATACTCTGATGATGATTATGCTGCCGTGCATGGTGTGCATATGGTTGATCGAGAAGAGGCGCTGAAGAAGGACATTATCTGCGATCCTAAGATCGGGGATGCTGAATACCTAACAAGTCTACATAATCAGACTATATTTGGTTGGCTGCATGCAGTTCAAAATAAGCCTATCAGGAATGCAATCATTAGAGGTGGTTTGACAGCATTTGCATGGGAAGATATGTTTGAAGGTGGTCGACATGTTTTTTGGCGTAATAATGAGATAGCTGGAGAAGCAGCAATAATGCATGCATTTCAATGTTATGGCCAGATGCCATATGATGCCAAAGTCGCACTTATCGGCAGAGGAAATGTAGGTAGCGGATCTTTGAAAATATTAACATTGCTGGGAGCAAATGTTACGGTATATAGCAGGAAAATGGATGCGCTATTGCGTAGAGAACTTCCGAATTATGATGTAATAGTGAATGCAATATTATGGGATTCTTCAAGAAATGATCATATTATATATCATGAAGATTTAAAAAGAATGAAGAAAGGGGCTATGATCATTGATATTAGTTGTGATCGGAATGGAGGAATAGAATCGAGTATACCAACAACGATTCAAGATCCTGTCTATTCTGAAGGCGGTATATTGCATTATGTTGTTGATCACACACCTTCTTTATTTTACAAAACATCTTCTGCCAGTATTTCCTCTGCGGTCTATAGTTATATCGATAGACTGATTGAAGGAGACATTAATGATGTCTTAAGAAATGCATTATACGCTAAAAATGGTGTTGTAATTAAATAACAGAACAATAAAGTAAAAAAAAGAGTTTCCAAATAAAAACTTTATGGTATTTTAAGGAGAAGTATGAGATTACTAATCGGTGCTGATTTAGTTCCAACAGAGAGCAATTATAAGCAATTTTCAACGGGCCAAATGGGAAAATTGATGGATGATAAGTTAGGACTAATTTTAGAACAGGCAGATTTTCGGATTTTCAATCTTGAAACTCCGTTAACGGATGTACGGTCTCCGATAAAAAAGTGTGGTCCTAACTTAATTGCTCCGGAAATTATGATTAATGGGATGAACGAACTTAATGTTGATTTTTTTACACTGGCCAATAATCACATTCTTGATCAGGGTGAGCAGGGACTTTTATCTACAATTAAAGCACTTGATAAAGCTGGCATTAAATATGCAGGTGCCGGAAGAAGTCTATTCAAGGCTGAACGTCCTTATATATGCAAATATGAGAATTTAAAAATAGGAATTTATTGCTGTGCTGAGCATGAATTTTCTATTGCAGGTGAAAATCATGGTGGTGCGAACCCGTTTGATCCACTTGTAAGTTTGGATCATATTTTTGATCTTAAGAGTAAAGTTGATTACGTTATTGTCTTATATCATGGAGGAAAGGAACATTATAGGTATCCTTCTCCTTACCTACAAAGAGTTTGCAGGAGAATGGTTGATAAGGGTGCAAATCTTGTTGTATGTCAACATTCCCATTGTATTGGATGTGAGGAGAAATATGGTGATGGGAATATAGTGTATGGTCAAGGAAATTTTTTATTTGATGGCTCAGATAGCAAATACTGGAAAACAGCTTTTTTAATTGAATTGAATGTATCACCTAAAGCCAATGTTTCAATCATTTATCATCCGATTATAAAAAATGGGAATGCTGTGAGGCTTGCAAACGAGAATGAGCAAAAAGATATTTTCAAAGAATTCTGGAAACGATCTGATGAGATAAAGTCTGATAAAATAGTTCAAGAAAAATATGACGAGTTTGCAACTGAAATGTTGCCTGTCTATTTACGTGCTTTACAAGGGAAGCATATATCTTCTCTGTGGTTCAGAGTACTCGGCAAATTTTTAGGGAAAAAATTTGTTGATAAATCTATTCGTCGGAATTACAGAGAAAAGGAGTTTCTCAAGCTGTGGAATTATTTTGTATGTGAAGCTCATAACGAATTAATAAGGCACGGAATGCAAAATGAAACAAAACAATCTAAATAAGAAGATATCGTCATCGACTAAGTGGTCATCCATTACTGAAATAGTAAGCAAGCTAATTTCGCCTATTACCAATATGATATTGGCGAGAGTCCTTGCTCCGGAAGTTTTTGGAGCGGTTGCGACAATAACGATGGTCAGTTTTTCTGATATGTTTACGGATGCTGGATTCCAAAAATATATTGTACAGCATGAGTTTAAGGATAAAAAGGATCTGGCTGACAGTACGAACGTTGCGTTTTGGACAAACTTTATCTTTTCGTTGATAATCTGGTTCACTATATTTGTCTTTGCCGATCCGATCGCAAAGCTTGTAGGGAATGAAGGGAAAGAGAAAGCGATCGTTGTAGCTGGGTTTGCTATCCCTATATTATCTTTTTCCAGTATACAAACGGCATTATATAGGCGTAACTTTGATTTTAAAACACTGTTCAAAGCACGATTGGGTATGTCGCTTATTAAAAGCTTCTAAACCTTGGATTCGTTAGAAAGTTTAGGAGTAAAGCGAAGAAGATACAATACAGCTTGCACCAATGAATTTAAAAATAATGAAGTAAATAGCAGAGGGACTTCCAAAAGGCAAAGGAGAATTAGAATTGCAAAGCGGAGAAGTACATTGTGAAGAAACTTATCTTGTCACAGGAGCAGCTGGCTTTATCGGATCTAATTTAGTGCTGGAGCTGCTACGCACAACATCCCATGTGCATATTATTGGGATAGATAATATGAGTGATTACTATGATGTGGGCATCAAGAAATATCGGCTTGAGCAGATTAAAAAGTGTGCAGACGAATGTTTAGGATCCGTTTGGACGTTCCTAAAAGGCTCTATTGCGGATAGAGGCATTATTGATAACATATTTAAACATTATAAGCCATCCATTGTAGTCAATCTGGCTGCCCAGGCAGGTGTCCGTTATTCCATTACAAACCCTGATGTATATATAGAATCAAACATTATTGGATTTTATAACATCCTGGAGGCATGCCGACATTCCTATGATGGAGACTCTGTAGGTGTAAAACATCTTGTATATGCTTCTTCCTCATCTGTTTATGGTTATAATAAGAAGGTTCCATATTCTACCGAAGATAAGGTGGACAACCCGGTCAGTCTTTATGCTGCGACAAAGAGGAGCAATGAACTTATGGCTCATGCTTACAGTAAACTGTATAATATCCCATCAACCGGGCTGCGGTTCTTTACGGTTTATGGGCCTGCAGGGAGACCGGATATGGCTTATTTTAGTTTTACAAACAAGCTGCGAAACAATGAAACCATTCAGATTTTTAATTACGGCAATTGTAAGAGGGATTTTACTTATATTGACGATATCGTTGAAGGCATAAAACGCGTGATGTGTGGTGCTCCGAAACGAGTTACCGGGGAGGATGGTCTTCCCATTCCTCCTGCTGCGATTTACAATATCGGAAACAATCATCCGGAGAATTTGCTTGATTTTGTGGACATTCTTCAACAGGAATTGGTGCGAGCAGGAGTATTGGACAAGGATTACGATTTTGAAGCACATGAAAAGCTGGTTCCCATGCAGCCAGGGGACGTGCCTGTTACCTATGCCGATACAAGTGCACTGGAACAGGACTTTGGGTTTAAGCCAAGTACTGGTTTAAGGGATGGGCTTCGCAAGTTTGCCCAATGGTATAAAGAGTTTTATATGGATTGAGTAAGAGAAAGGAACGTGAGGTATTTTGAAGATTGCAGTAGCAGGGACAGGATACGTTGGGTTGTCGATTGCTACGCTTTTATCCCAGCATCATGAGGTAATGGCTGTAGATATCGTTCCGGAGAAAGTGGGACTTATTAATCATAGAAAGAGCCCTATCCAGGATGATTACATAGAAGAATATTTGTCTGAGAAGGATTTGAATCTTACAGCTACATTGGATGCGAAGGCAGCATATGCAGACGCTGATTTTGTAGTCATTGCAACACCGACCAATTATGACAGCAAGAAAAATTTCTTCGATACATCTGCTGTAGAGGCGGTTATTAAACTGGTCATCCAGTATAATCCGGATGCGATTATGGTCGTCAAGTCTACCGTTCCAGTAGGTTACACATCGTCTGTACGGGAGAAATACCATTGTGACAATATTATCTTTAATCCGGAATTTCTTCGTGAATCCAAGGCTCTTTACGATAACCTTTATCCGTCCCGTATCATAGTGGGAACGGATATGCAGAGTCCAAGATTGGTGAAAGCAGCAAATACTTTTGCCGGGCTTTTGCAGGAAGGCGCGATCAAAGAGAACGTTGACACGCTGATTATGGGATATACAGAAGCAGAGTCGGTTAAATTGTTTGCCAATACATATCTTGCACTGCGTGTGTCCTATTTTAATGAACTGGATACATATGCGGAAATGAAAGGATTGGATACGCACCAGATTATAGATGGCGTGTGCCTGGATCCACGAATTGGGAGCCATTATAACAACCCGAGTTTTGGATATGGTGGATATTGCCTGCCAAAAGATACGAAGCAGCTTTTAGCTAATTATGCAGATGTTCCTGAGAATCTGATTGAGGCAATCGTGGAAAGCAACCGTACAAGAAAGGACTATATCGCCGATCGTGTATTGGAAATTTCCGGAGCTTATGGAGCAAACAGCGAATTTGACAAGAGCAAGGAGAAAGAAGTAATCATCGGTGTGTATAGGCTAACCATGAAGAAAAACTCCGATAACTTCCGACAGAGTAGCATTCAAGGTATCATGAAACGTATTAAGGCTAAAGGGGCGATTGTTGTTGTATACGAACCAACATTGGAGAATGGCAGCACATTTTTTGGCAGCAAAGTGGTAAATGATTTAAAAAGATTTAAAGCGATAAGTCATGTCATCGTTGCCAACAGGTATGACAAGTGTCTGAGTGACGTGAAGGAGAAAGTATATACGAGAGATTTATTCGGCAGAGATTGATGAAAAATGATGAGATCCGCAGGGCAACAAATGCAGAATTTATAGGATATGTTTATAGAGGAGACATAGTGATGAATGCATCAAAGTTTTTTAAAGACAAAGTACTGATGATTACCGGCGGTACCGGATCTTTTGGTAACGCTGTATTAAATCGTTTCTTAAAAACAGATATTGGTGAGATTCGCATTTTTTCACGTGATGAAAAGAAACAGGACGATATGCGTCATGAGTTTCAGGCGAACATGCCGGAAGTATCTGACAAGATCAAGTTCTTTATTGGAGATGTTCGTGACTTGGCATCCGTTAAAAATGCTATGCATGCAGTGGATTATATATTCCATGCGGCTGCGTTAAAGCAAGTTCCATCCTGTGAATTTTTTCCACTGGAAGCTGTTAAGACAAATGTACTTGGCACGGACAATGTATTGACAGCAGCGATTGAAGCCGGAGTAAAGACAGTTATTTGCCTTTCTACCGATAAGGCTGCTTATCCGGTTAATGCAATGGGCACCTCCAAAGCCATGATGGAAAAAGTTATCGTTGCAAAATCGCGTACTGTTCAACCAGAAAAAACGAAAATCTGTTGTACAAGATATGGGAATGTTATGTGTTCCCGCGGGTCCGTTATTCCACTTTGGATCGAACAGATCAAGGCAGGAAAACCAATCACTATTACCGAGCCCAAAATGACAAGGTTTATTATGTCACTGGATGAAGCTGTGAACTTGGTACTGTTTGCTTTTGAACATGGCGTTTCGGGAGATATCCTTGTACAGAAAGCGCCAGCATGCACAATTGGTGTTCTTGCGCAGGCAGTAAAGGAGTTGTTTCATTCAAATGATGAGATAAAGATTATTGGAATTCGTCACGGGGAAAAGATGTATGAAACACTGCTGACGAATGAAGAATGCGCACATGCCATTGATCTGGGGAATTTTTATCAGGTTCCCTGTGATAAGCGGGATTTGAATTATGATAAGTATTTTATTAAAGGAGATACTCGGCGGAACATTCTTACAGAGTTCAATTCCAATAATACGCAACTTCTTAACCTGAAACAGGTCAAAGAAAAGCTTTTGTCTCTTGAGTACATTAGAAATGAAATTGATGAATGGGAGATTGAAAGCTCAAAGCAGGAAGCTGCAACCTCCAAAGATAATGTTGAGTGAGTTCTTTGTTCAGGAACGACTTGTGTCTCTCAGCTAAAGAGAAAATCGGTTCATTGTTATGCATAATTTAGGAATATGATTGGAGGATACCATGAAATTTTTAGTGCTTGGATGCAATGGTATGGCGGGACATACTATTTCCTTGTATTTGAAAGAACAAGGGCATGATGTGTTGGGATTTGATCGAAGTAAATCGGCTTACATTAAATGTATTACCGGAGATGCAAGGAATACAGAGTTCCTGCGCGGTGTTATTGAGGCATGTAAATTTGATACTGTTATAAACTGCATCGGCATTTTAAATCAATCTGCTGAACAGGATAAACCTCTGGCAGTTTTCCTAAATGCCTACTTCCCTCATTTTTTGGCTAAAGCAACCAGTGGGACAAATACCCAGGTTATTCATATGAGTACAGACTGTGTTTTTTCGGGTAAACGGGGTAAATATACAGAAGATGATTTTAAAGATGGAGAATCATTTTATGATCGGTCAAAAGCCCTGGGCGAGTTGAATGATGACAAGAATGTAACTTTGCGGAACTCAATTGTTGGTCCTGATATCAATCGGAATGGGATCGGACTTCTAAACTGGTTTTTAAAACAATCCGGAGAAGTCAGTGGGTACACAAAAGCAATGTGGACGGGTCAAACGACACTGCAGCTTGCTAAAACAATGGAAGCTGCGGCAAAAGAAAAAGTATGTGGGTTGTATAACACTGTACCGGATCATGCAATTTCCAAATGTGATCTGCTCCGATTGTTTAATCATTATTTTAAGGATGATTTCATTAAAATCAACCCTGTTGATGGAGTCGTTGCTGACAAGTCCCTCAAGCGAACCAGATATGAATTCAGCTATTTGATTCCGGATTACGAAACAATGATATCTGAACTGGCTCAATGGACTCTGAAGCATAAAAAGATGTATCCGCATTACAGACTCTGAAGAAAATTTAGTGACATGAGGTAATGAAATGAGCAAACTAAAATTATTAACTATTGTTGGTACCCGTCCTGAGATCATAAAGATGTCAGCTATTATTAAAAAGTGTGATCAATACTTTGATCATATTTTAGTACATACTGGCCAAAACTATGATTATGAGCTGAATCAGGTATTTTTTGAGGACTTAGGGCTTCGTGCTCCGGATTATTACCTTGACGCTGTAGGAAAAGATCTGGGAGAAACCATAGGAAATATTATTGCAAAATCCTACAAACTAATGGCAGAGCAGAAGCCGGATGCATTGTTGATACTGGGAGACACAAATTCCTGCTTGTCAGCTATTTCTGCCAAGAGACTGCATATTCCGATTTTTCACATGGAGGCGGGAAATCGCTGTTTTGACGAATGTCTGCCGGAAGAAACCAATCGCAGGATTGTAGACCATATTGCCGATGTAAACCTATGCTACAGCGAGCACGCAAGAAGGTATCTGAATTGTGAAGGAACAGTGCAGGAGCGAACCTACGTTGTCGGTTCGCCTATGGCAGAAGTCCTGCATGCGAACTTGAATCAGATCAAGGCAAGCAATGTCCTTGAAAAGCTTAGGCTTATAAAGGGAAAGTATATTCTGCTTTCTGCGCACCGTGAGGAGAACATTGACACCGAGGAGAATTTTTTCAGTTTAATGAACGCGGTCAATGCGATGGCTGAGAAATATGATATGCCAGTTCTCTATTCCTGTCACCCAAGAAGTGCCAAATATATTAGCGAACGGGGCTTTGAGTTTGATAGGCGGGTAATAAAGAACAAGCCCATTGGATTTCATGATTACTGCAAACTGCAGGCAAATGCTTTTGCAGTTGTTTCCGATAGTGGTACATTACCGGAGGAAAGCAGCTATTTCGTATCAGTGGGATTACCATTTCCAGCAGTTTCCATCCGAACTTCCACGGAGCGTCCTGAAGCACTGGATAAAGGAAATTTTATACTTGCTGGCATTACCACGGAGCAGGTACTGCAGGCAGTGGATACTGCTGTCGAGATGAGCAAAAACAGGGACTATGGAACATCTGTGCCGGCTTATGCCGATGAAAACATATCTTCCAAAGTGGTAAAGATTATACAGAGCTATACGGGCGTGGTAAATAAAATGGTGTGGAGAAAATACTGATTTTATAAGTGTGGATCAGGAAACTTCTTTTTGCTCAAATTTCAAAGTTCGCTTGAAACATGCTTAAGATTTATACAGTATGGAATATATGGATATTGGTTGCTGATTTTAGTTAAAAAGCTTTGTTAAGTGCCACCTAACTATTTACATTACATAGAAGGCATATGTCTTCTCTTTGATTTAGATTGCTCAGATAATTCTTAGGGTTAAAAAATTCATCCATAAGAATGACAGAAAAAAGGAATCTGTACCATTAATTATTCGATACAAGCATCTTGGCTTTTTAAGGATATGAAGAAGCCTATGAGGCAACTTGTAAAAAACGGAGCATAGAGCGGAGCATAGATATGAGTAAAAAGAGTAGTTCAGCTAAAGTGTTTAAGAATTCAATAATATATGCAGGATCAGGCATCCTATTAAAGTGTTTCAGTTTTTTCCTTCTGCCTCTATATACATCATATTTAACGACTGAAGACTATGGGATTACAAGCATTGTAAACAGTTTTTTAGTAGTTTCATCGTTTATTGTCGCTTTATCACTTTATTCTGCTGTTATGAGATTTTATGTAGATCTAAAAGATGATAAAGAGAAACTAAAGAGGTTTTATGGTACAATAGTTGTCTTTGTTTTGTTAATGGGAGTAGGGGCTGCTGGTATACTTTATATATTTCGGGATATTCTATCGCGTTATGTTTTTAAGGATATGGACTTTTATCCGGTTATTCTTATATGTATTTTATCATTAGTATTTTATTGTCAGCATGCAATTTATGAGAATGTTTTAAAAAGCCAACAAAAGGCCAAAAAATATGCAATTATTAGTATATGTTACTTTTTCCTTACGCTGTTTTTAAATGTTTTGTTTGTTGTTGGTTTTAAACAGGGTGCAGTTGGAGTTCTGTTAGCTGGATTAATAGGGTATATTGTCTATTTCCTATTCTTTATTATTGATATGATGAAGAATGATATGATTACCTTTTGTATCGATCGATCTTTATTAAGGGATGCATTAAAATACTCAATTCCAATTATACCACATAATTTGTCAACACAGCTTGCAATGTTGATATCCAAGGTTCTTATTGGTGATGCGGCTTCATTGGGTGCTGTTGGGTTATACTCCATTGCTTCTCAGTTTGGGAATATCGCAGATACAATACAGAACTATTCGGATACGGCTTATAGTCCATGGCTGTTTGAGCAGCTAAAAGAGAAAAATCAAGGCTATAAGGATGTGATCAGAGGAACATCTAAAATATTGAGTGCAGTGATGGGTGTTTTTTTTATAGGAATTGCTTTATTTGCTCAAGATTATATTATCCTGTTTTTAGATAAGCGATATGCAGGATCCTGGAAAATGGTCCCATTAGTTGTATGCGTATTTACGATTAAAATTATGTACTATTTTTATGTTAGCGTATTGTTTTATTACAAAAAGGCATCAAAGTTATTATTTATAGCTACATTAACGAGTAGCTTAGTCAATATTCTATTGTCGTATTTGATGATTCCGATGTGGGCAGCATATGGCTCTATTTTTGCAGACACTTGCGCTATGATAATGCGTGTAATTATTATTGTCGTGATAAGCAAGAGGTATGAAGATATAGGGCTAAGAATAAAAGATTTTTTAATAAGGATAGCAATTATAGTTCTGTTTATATTCTTAGGCCTATTTTTTTCATATACACGATTTGAATATGAATTTAATGGCCTGAATTTCCTTTATAAAATTTTGGTTGTTGTCATTTATGCCATTACTGTATTTATACCATATAGAAAAGAAATCAAGGCTTTTCTACATCGAAAAAGAAATATAAGGAAAAATGATAAGACTGTTAAGCATATATAATGGTGATTGGTATTACAAATATACATAATAGGGGGATTATATAAATGAATAAGGATGATTTTGAAAAAGAAGTATTATCAAGTGATATATGCCCAAAGAATTTTAGAGACATATATAAAGAGTTTGTTTCTTATCAAAAGCTTGCGATGAATACTTTAAATGAATTCCATAGGGTCTGTGAAAAGAACGGAGTCCCATATCAGTTAGCTTATGGTTCGCTTTTAGGCGCTATTCGTGATAATGGCCAAATACCATGGGATTATGACACTGATGTGTTTGTTCCATTTGAAGAAAAAGAGCATCTAATAAATGCGTTAAAATCAGATTTGGATTCCAATTATTATTTTTATTGCCCGGAAAATAATGAAAAATGCAGGCATGTTATTATGCGCCTTGCACCAAATGGATATAGGACTGAAGTTCTGCATGTTGATGTGTTTTATCTTGTAGGGTCTCCGGGAAGTGCTATCGAAAGGGAAAAGTATGTTACTTCTATAAAAAGACTTGCTGATTCGAGATATGAGAAACTTGTCTCTATTTCAGACGGCGGATTAGGTTATAAAAAAGCATTGAAAATGTTACTGGCTAAAGTAAGATTGCATAATTATTCAGTAAAAAAAATGATGATGCAATATGAAGTGATTTGCAAAAAGTATCCTGCACAGTCAGCGAATATATGCATTGAAGCAGATTCATTCGCGGATTTGTATGAATTCGATGGATCCACTATCTGGAATACAAAATTATATGAAACAAAAGCAGGCACATTTAGAATTCCGATCGAGTATGATAAAATTCTAAGATTGGAATATCGCGATTATAATGAGATTATGCCTTTAGAAGAGCGATTAGGTGAGATGATGCATAATTACAAGAAACTTAAAAGATTTGAGGGCAAATAGTGTCGTCATCTGTACTTCTAGGTTGGCACAATGCCCTCAAATTCAAGCTGTTGGAAGCCAGTACTGATAAGAAGTCGAGATAGCTCTCTACTTGCTACCTCGAAATATTTCAATTGTTTAAGCCTTCTGCTTTTTTGCAACAAAGCCATCTATGTCAGCTGCAGCTGCAACAGAGCTGATAACTATGATCACTCCACATACGATACTTTTAAGATCCGGAAC
>ENA-UOOK01005026-UOOK01005026.1-fermentation-metagenome-genome-assembly--contig:-NODE-5026-length-13645-cov-7.584400_pt1 | contig 13645 bp, 11 predicted proteins | sample MGYA00245777_ERZ724023 | MGnify/ENA primary metagenome ERZ724023 (study PRJEB28704, sample SAMN03018312) | fermentation metagenome | biome: anthropogenic terrestrial biome; feature: soil; material... | reverse complement strand
TAAAATGAGGATATTTTTCTCATTTTAATTTGTACTAAATCTTGACATAGGACCATTTTTTTTCATACTTATAAGAGAACTGTTAGGAGATAAATAAAATGAGAATAAGGTTATATATTATTTTTATGGTAATGGTATTTTTAATTCCATTAACTTTTTACCCTTCATTAGTTAATGCTGAAACTATAATAGAAACAGGGGATATTGATGAGTATGTTACAAATTATTTGAAACGTAACGGACTGCCTGGTGCATCCATTGTAATTGTAAAAGATGGAAAATTAGTATACGAAAAAGGATATGGTCATGATTCTGAAGGTAAACCATTAACTGAAAATTCATTAATGAGAATAGCATCTGTTTCTAAATCATTTACTGCGTTTTCAGTTTTACAGCTAGTTGACGTAGGAAAAATCAACCTGGACGATTCCATTGTGAAGCACTTGACAGAACTTACAATGGATGATTCTAGATTAGAAGAAGTTACAATTAGACATTTATTAAGTCATACCTCGGGAATTCCGAATCCGGTAATTGTTCCTAAAGCTGATACATTAAAAGAAAGAATTGGCAGTTTGCATGACTGGAAATTACAACGGAATCCTGGTGAGGAATTCGCATATAGTAATGCAAATTATTGGATACTTGCTCGTTTGGTAGAGGTAATAAGTGGCATGGAATTTCCTGACTATCTTGATGAAAAGATATTTTCACCATTAGGAATGAATGATACACTATCTACTGATAACTCTACTGATCCTGTACAAGGATTAACGCAGGGATATGTTACAGCATATGGTAGTGCTTTTCCTTGGTCAGAGCTTGAACAAATGTTTAGTGGTTCAGGAGGCATCATTACTACAGCATCTGATATAGGAAAATGGCTTTCAATGCATACTAATGAGGGAGAAAATAGATATGGAGAAAAATTACTGTCTAAATCACTACTAGAAGAATCCTATTCTCCTCAGCCTGGCAGTGAAAAATATGGATTTGGCTGGTACTTAAGCTCACCACATATCAAACCATCACGTATCTCTCATAGTGGATCATTAACTACTGCCCAGTCACAGCAGGATATTGTACCTTCTAGCGGGTATGCTGTTGCTGTGATGCTTAACAGTTTTACGACTACTATACAACATGCTTATGAAATAAGTTCCGGGATTATTCAATTGACTGAAGGTCAAATTCCTGAGATTAAAGCTTCTAGACCTCAAATAATAGATTTATCACTTGGATTCATTACATTAATATATTTAATCTTAGGGATTAAAGGTATAATACGAAGTAAGAAGTGGTCCAATCGTTATAGACACTATCCTACTTGGAGGTATTGTCTTCGACTAATGCCCCAAATAATTTCGGTTTTCATTATTGGATGGTTATTCCTTATTGTTCCAAATCTACAAGGTAATAGTTCTACAATGAAAGATGTTTTTGGTATTTGGCCTGCTGCTATGATATTTTTGATAGTTGTGTTTTTAATTGGCGTTATAGTTACAGTTATGAGAGTACTATCGAGAAATGAAAAATGAAAAATGGTGTAGGCAAAGGGACGTTTTGTTTGCCGGATTTTGATGTGGTGAAATGATATCAGAGTGCTCCAACGGCAAATATCCTTCTTCTTCGGTATGAAAGATCTCCTTTTCTTCTTGCAATCTAATCAATTACAAAGATAATATATTGGTCAGATGTCTGCAATGGCATTTGCAATATTGGGTAATTTTATTTTATAGCAAACAAAATATTCTGATAATTTTTAAATTTAGGGGCCGCAAGGCTCTTTTCCATATAAAAAATTTAAAAAATATATAAAAATCCTTGGCACAATAGTACTATATATAATACTATATATACAAGGAGGCGAACAAAAGGTGGGAGTTGAAAAAATAATAAATAAAATGCAGAGACAGCCAAACGGAATAAGATTTAATGAGACAGCAAAAGTGTTAAATGTTTATGGATATGAGTTAGTAACGGAAGAGGGTTCACATAGGCATTTTAGAAATAAAAAAGGCGACGTTATAACGATAAAAGAAGAAAATCCTTTGAAAGCTGTATATGTAAAAGATGTACTTAGGAGAATAAGGAGATAGAAAAATTTCATTGGTTCTCCAAAAATATAACAACTTCCACCTTTTCGATATGAAAAAAGATATTAATTATTACATGAATTTACCATACAATTATTTAATACAGCCAATTACGGATGAAAGCGGCAGTTATTATTATGGCCAAGTGTTGGAGCTGGACGGTTGCCAAAGTACAGGTGAAACCTTTGAAGATGTATACAACAGTTTAAGAGAAGCTATGAAAGGCTGGTTAGAAGTGAAATTAGAACATGGTGATCCTATTCCAGAGACAATGGGAGACGAAAGGTATAGTGGTAAGTTTGTTCTTAGAGTGCCTAAGAGCTTGCATAAGAGACTAAGTATTGAGGCACAACAAGAAGGAGTATCATTAAATCAGTATGCATTATATAAATTAAGCAGATAGAGCCAACTAAGGCTCTTTTTTCATACACAAAAACGAACTTAAATAAGTAGGTGGTGATGTGGATAACAACATAAGAGATAAAGCTAAGCAGGATTATCTTGAGGAAATGAAGTATAAAATATATGTGATAAATACAATATATCCATGAATACATTGAAGTTCTGGATAAAGAGATATGGATGGTCTAAAGAAAAAAGAGATGAGGGTGCATCCTTAAATAATAAGAATGCAGTTGGGAATAAAGGAGGAGCTCCTCCCGAAGGAAATTTAAACAGCATTAAACATGGTGCGTATCAATCAATATATTTTGATATGTTCAATACAGAAGATAGGATATCATGGATTAATGCCTGTATGAATCAACTTAGAAGACTTATTGAGGCTAAGGCTAAAATAGCAGGAGATACAGAAAAATTACAGCTTGAGAAGGAAAGATTTGACTTTCAAATACATGTGTAAAAAAAACATATAATTCTTGTAATAGATTACAAGAAAGAGAAACAGGGCTAAATCAATAGTCCTGTTTCTTGCATTTAAAACTTAAGATTTTTAATACCGAGATGCTCTTTTAGAGAAGTTTGAAGAATTTGAGAGAAATTAATGTTGTTTTCTTCGGCCAATTTATTTAGCCAATATGGAATTGTGAGAGTTTTTTTAACTGATTTATTGCTCATTTCATTCCTTACAATTGGCATATAAGCTTCAATCGGAGCTACAAAAGAACCCTTCGGAATTTTTATATTCTCGGGGTTTGAAGGAATGGGTATATTTTCGTTATCTTCTTCAAGGTTGTAAAGATATAATTCAAGGGCATCTTTGGCCATATGCATAGCTTCTTTTAAGTCGTCACCTTCGGTTATACATCCTGGTAAATCAGGGAATGTAATACAATAACCGCCGGCTTCGCTGGTCTCAAATATAGCTGGATAAATGTAGTTATCCATATTATTTACCTCCTATATTTATATTGAAACATTCACAAAAGGGCTATTTTAGCCCTGCTTGTTTGAGTATTGAATTTAATGTTTTTGGTTTTAAATCTTTGTTGTGGTCTGGTATTGTTATTTTGCCAGGTTTTGTTTTATGTATTAGGTAGATGTGTGAACATCTTTGATTTTTTATTAGCCAACCTTCTTTGGTTAGAATTTTTATTATCTCTTTGGGTTTCATCTCCCTTCCTCCTTACAACAATATTATAGTACGTGTCAATAGTACGTGTCAATAGTTTTTATAATTATTTTATATTTTTTTAAATATTTTTGTAAACCATGGGGACGGTTTGAAGTGACCCCTTAATGTTATACAATTTATGTACGGATAATTTATTAGATTTTTTTTATATATTTAATTGTTTTTGTTTATATAGTTTTGGAGGCATGATTCCAAATTTTTTTTATTTCCGCTTGTTTTGAAATTCATCTGAATTTTCGATTCCGCCATTTGAATTTATTCCTCAATTCTATTTCTTCGATTCTTTTCACCTTAAGCAGGAGAAGAGACTGAAGTCCAGATATAGAGCCGTCAAGCTCAAACTTCATTTTTGATTCGTACTTATATTCTTTTACCGCCATTTTTTTATCTCCTTCTACTTCCTATATAGAAAATATAGTGGGATTTTACCATTGTAATTTTTGAAAAATATATTTGTAAAATTTATGGGAAATAAAGAGGAATATTTGAAATATTGTAGAATTTATATAATAAATTAGTGGATAATTTATGAAAATTGATGCTGAGTAGTTGAAGATTTAATAGTTTTATGTAATAGTTTGATGATTTTATAAATATGTGGGTGATGTTTAGTATGTTAATTATGAAACAATATATGTGTCCTCATATGTTGTTATGATTTTATAAGGAAATCGTTATCCTATAGGGAATTTTATAGAATATTTGGTATAGTTTTATGTACTAAAATTTTATTCAGATTGGGAGGAAATTGGTTATATAGTTGGGATAGTCAGGGACATCAAAGGTGGGTAGTTAATTTTGTCAATAATTTAAGTCTAAAAGTATTATGGGTATTTTTTGAGTAATGGATCCTATACTGTGGAAGATATGGCAAAAGAGACATGGAAAGAAATTATAGTTTGACGTTAGAATATATGAAAAATAATAGAAGGAGGAAAAATATTATGTCAAATTATGAAAAATTTATACAGGCTATTCATAACAAAAGAATAATAGTGGCAAAGATTGACTCAAAAGAGAAAGGAGTCATAACCAGGACTTGTATTCCTTTTGATTATGGACCGTCAAGAATATACAAAGACGGATTAGATAGATATCATTTATATGATCTTGATAGTCCGGAAGGGAAACATAATTTATCTGTAATTCCTGAACAAATAATTGATATTGAGATTACTAATGAACACTTTGAACCTTCAGATTATGTGCGATGGGAGCCTAATTGGATTATTGAAAGAGATTGGGGTATTTATTCTTAAAATGAGAATAAAGGTTAAACATATAAAAATCCTAAGAGTAAATTAATCGGTAAAATTTTATGTGAACAGTGAATATTTGAATTGTAAGAAAGGTATAACACAGCTGGAGGTTCAAATATTCACCTCGATTTTCCTATATTTTATTTTTAATTTATCATGTTTAATAAAGTTAAGGAGGCGGAACCTATGTACGAGGTGAATATTTTTAATTGTAATAATATTCGCTCAGGATGTATTCACATTGATAATGGAAAATTAAATATTGTGTACGGGATTAACGGTACCGGAAAAACCACTATATCTAAAGCAATAAGTAATGCTGATGATGCAGATAAAATTAAAGAATTGCAGACATACTATAATCAAGATAAAGCTGATGTATTGGTTACTCCTAAATTTAATAAAATACTAACCTTTGACGAGACATTTGTAAATCAAGTTGTATTTAAAGAAAAAGAGGATGAAGTAATCGGTAATTCATTTGAAATATTTATAAAGACTCCTAAGTATGACAAAATGAAAGCTCAGTTGGATATACATTTGAATGAGTTAAAAAAATTAATGGAGCAAGATACTGAAATAATAAAATTACGTGATAGTCTTACAAATTTGTGTGAAAAGTTTAAAATAACATCATCCGGTAATCTTGATAGAAGAGGAGCAGCGGGAAGTGTTTTGCGTACTAATAATCTATATAATATACCGTCGGAACTTAAAAATTATGAATGTTTTATTAGAAACCGTGATACAAATATAAATTGGATAGCATGGAAAAATCAAGGAAGCAAGTTTGATATAGTTGATAAGTGCCCATTTTGTGCCGAAAACTTGCCGCCTACTCATAGAAAGAAGCAGGAGATATTTTCAAAAACATATAAAAAGGCAGATTCACAAAATTTAAAAGAAATTGTTGATCTGCTTAATTCATTACAGGATTATATCAATCCGGATAAGTTTAATATGTTAATGAAGTATATTAAAGAGGATACACCTGAAAAAAATATTGAAATGGTAATGTTAAAATTGCATGGAGAGCTGGATCTTTTAGTAGATAAATTTAACAATATAATAAATTTCGGAAATAAAAATATTGCCATTGCTGATATATCAGCTTTAGATGACCAAGTTAATAATATGGAAATTCCAAAACCATTTTTTGAGTACTTTGGAGGAGAGCATATTGATGGAATTATTGACCGAATTGATGACAAAGTAGAAAAACTAAAGAATGAATTGGCAAAATTAAAAAGAGAAATGGGAGAATTAAAAGGAATTATACAAGGGTCTATAAATGAATCCCAAAAGGATATTAATGACTTTTTGAAGACAGCAGGGATTAATTACGAACTTGAAATAGATACAAAAGATGAAGCAAATACAAAAACAATTCTAAAACAATGTTTTAGTGATGATAAATCGCAAAATCCAGATTTAATTATACTGGATGATCCAATCTCTTCTTTTGACAGCAATAAAGAATATGCAATACTTCACCGCATGTTCAAACGAAATATAGGAAGAAAAGATGTTTCTTTATCTGGCATAACAGTTCTGCTTTTAACCCATGATTTTGAACCTATCACGGATTTTATTGTTTTGGGAAAATTATCTTCTGAATTTGCTACAGCTTCATTTATATGGAATGAAAATGGTATAATAAAAGAAAAACAAATTGACCCTGCTACTGATATAAAGCTTATAACAAATGAAAGCCGAAAAATTGCCCTTAATAATAATGTTAATATTGTTAGCCGAATAGTATTTTTAAGGAAATTGTGTGAATTAAATAACCGTGATGGTGAATGGGGATATGCATATGATATTCTTTCATGTCTTATTCATGGAAGAGATAAAATGTGTAAAAAAATATGTAATGATAAATATGCCGATATAAATCAAGAAGATATTGACAGAGGGACCGTACTTATAAAAAGGTATATTCCGGAATACGATTATGATATATTAAAAAATACCGTATACACTGAAGAAGGAATAAAATCTTTGTATAAAGATGAAAAAAATAAATATTTCAGATTACAGTTATTTAGGCAGCTTCGTGAGATTACCAATAAAATAGAGTTGGAACCGTCAGACGATGCGTGGGTTAAATTTATTGATGAAAAAATGGTTTTGATAGGCTGCAAAGATAATCCTGTAACGGCTTAAGATTGTTTATCTGTAATATTGTTTTAGATTATATAAATGGATAACAAAAGGGATTAGATTGACATAACGGTTATATAGAATATTTTTAAGAGGTAAATAACAGAGAATTATTATATGGTATTTATTGAAGGCATAGAGTGCAGAACTGATGTTAACTGCATTTAGATATATTAAAAAAATTAAAGAGGAGAATAGAAATGATTAATATACTAATTTCATTGGTTGGTTCAAATTCAGTACCTGTATATTGTTTGAATAAATATTTATTAGGAGAATTTAGGACTCAAGAAGAGTGTAAACAAATTCCGAAACCTAATAAATTATTATTTGTATTTTCAGACGATACGAAAATTTATTATGAAGGGATAAAGAAAAGGTTAGAAAACGAATGTGAAAATATGATAGAAGTTTGTAATTTGCAGTCTAATCAAAACTATGCAGATATGATAGAAAAACAAATAAAAGAAAAATTAGATGAAATTAATAGTAAAGATGAAATAAAAACTATTATACTAAACAATACAGGCGGCACAAAGCCGATGGCAATTTATTCTACTGTGGCAGTTTATAGATTTGCAAAAAAACATTCTAATGTTCAAGAAATAGAATGTTATATAGATCCAAATCAAAATAAAATAAGGATAAATAGTTTGATTCATCCTGAAAAGTATAATTCTAACAACAACTATTTACCTCGGGATAAAGATCTGAGATTTTATTTAAGAGATACAACAATGGAAGATATATTGACTATACATGGAATGCCTCTTAATTATTACGGAACAAATAATGAAAAACTTTTGCCTAATTTTTATGAAAATATAAAGATAATTTCTAAGAAAAAATTAAAAGAATTTGCTTATAACATACTAAATAAAGATGAATATCAAACAGAATATACCAACTTTTTTTCTTTGTTAAGAATGTTGGAATATATGAGTAAGGAAAATAATTATAAACTTTATATGAAGTTATTAAAAGAATATTATGGTATAGAATTAGATGAAGACAGGAGAATAAATCCGTTGAATAAAGAAAATTTTAAAAATATATTTAATTCTTATTTAGAAAAAAAAGAATCTTCATGGCTTAAAGAATCACTTCCATCAATTACTGAGATTTTGGATAGTATTAATAATGGAGATGACGCTGAAGATATTTATAAATTTTTATCCGGGACTTGGCTGGAATATTATATAATGATAGCGGCGGAAGAAGCAATAGAAAAAGCAGGCTTGAAAGAAGAGATAAAACTTTTTCATTCATTTGTATGTTATTTAGATAAAAATAATAAAGGTTCTCATTTTGAAGTTGATTTAATAGCTTTAAAAGGGTATCAGCTGATTGCTTTTACATGTACTACTGACAGTACAAAACCGTTGACTAAGTCAAAATCCTTTGAGGGGCTTCATAGGGTAGAGCAGTTAGGCGGTGAACATGCAAAGCTTTGTATTGTTAATATGGCGGATAGTAGAGATGAATTGGACAGACAATTAGTAGGGTTTAATTCTAATTTTTATAAAAGTAAAGAAATTATATGTAAAGAGGATTTAAAAAGTTATGATTATTTAGTAAAAAGATTGAAGGATATATTGGAAAGGTAGATGATATATATGCTGAGAAGTGGAATTATAGCTTTGTATGATATTACAGGGATTCAAGATTATGTATATAGTTCTAATAAGTTAAAGGAAAATATTGGAGCATCAAATTTAATAGAAAAATGTTTTGATAATTTTTTTATAGAATCTATAAAAAAATTATATGGTGAAGATAGGTTTAAAACTGATTGGACTAAAAATATGGACTTGGAGTATGAAGATAATGATAATTTATTGGGAGAAATTATATATATAGGAGGCGGCAATGCTTTAGTTATATTTGAAAATGATGAAATATGGAGAAAAATAAATTATGAGTTCTCAAAAATTCTTATGGTACAAGCTCCCGGCTTAAAATTTGTAACGGAATATAAAGAATTAAAGCATGAATTTTTAGAAGTATTGGAAAATTTATTTGAAGGTATACAGCTAAAAAAATATTGCCATAATGTTTCTTCTTCCACAAAGGGTTTATGTATAACAAGAGAATGCAGCGTTACCAGAGATCCCGCAGTTATTAATTATGATGGTGAGTTTTTGTCATATGAATCTTATATGAAAAGAAAAAATTTTAAAGATTCTAAAAATGAGATAAACATTATAGATGATTTAGCTGGGGAAAAAGGTGACAGATATATAGGCATTGTTCATGTTGATGGCAATAATATGGGAAAAAATATAGAAAGAATTATAAAAAAAGCTTTTCAAAGAACAAAAGATTATAAGCAAGTAGTTAAAGCTATTAGAGAATTTTCTGTTTTCATTAAAAAATCATATGAAGAAGCTTACAATAGCATGAAAAGAAAATTTCAGTCTGTTATTTACGAAAACGAAAATAATGATAATGTTTTAATAAAAGAATACAGAAAATTATTTCCGGACAAACTGCCTTTTAGAAAAATTTTAATAAAAGGTGATGACGTTACATATATATGTTACGGAAAATTAGCTATATCCTCTGTGGAGATATTTTTTAAGGAATTAAATAATATTTTTCAAAAGGATGAAATGGGCAAAAATTTAAATGCATGTGCTGGGATTGCCTTTGTGAAGCCGCATTATCCTTTTTCTTCAGCTTATAAGATTTCTGAAGAATGTTGTGATAGTGCTAAAGAAAAAGCTAAAGCAATAAATGGTGACAAAGCAGGATATTATTTGGATTTTCATATCGTGAGAGGAGGAATGATTGAAAGCCTAAATGAAACCAGAAATGAAATATATGATGTTTCTTACTTGGGGAATAAAGAAGAAAAAAATTTTGAATATTTTAATCTGTTATGGAGGCCTTTTGATATTTTAGGTAATGATGAGCTTTACGATTTTGAATCCATAAAGAACTTAATCGAATATTTGAGATCTATACCCAGATCAAAAATAAAAGATTTGAGAGAGACTTTTTTGTACGGTGAAGAAGAAATATATGAGAATATAAAATCCATGAATAGAAGAGGTTATAATTTAAGTTTTAAAAATATATATGATGTATTTATTGAAGGACAAAGCCCTTATTTTGATGCTATAGATTTTATGGATTTATATGATGATTTATTTAGAAAGGAGAAGAAGTGATGCAGCTTTTATTAGAATTATTATCTGATACTTGTATATCATCCGGAGAAAGTATTGCCGGAATTATAGATGTGGAATGCGAATTTGATGAATATGGGATTCCGTTTATACCTGTTAAAAGGATAAAGGGTATATTAAGAGGAGCAGCAGAAGATATTGATTTGATATGTGACGGTAAATATAGTAGCTATATAGATAATATTTTTGGAAAACCGGGAGAAAGTATCCCTGGAAGCATGGTTTTAGAGAACGGTAAATTGGATGGCTATGAAGAGATATTAGATATGGTGAAAAGAGGAAGAATGTCTAAAAATTATAAAATTTTATTTAATAAAGAGCTTATAAAAGATAACTTTACTTATATAAGATCTCAGACTGAAATTGGGGAAAATGGAGTTGCAAAGGAAAATAGCTTGAGGAATATAAGGGTTTTAAAAAAAGGATTAAGATTTTTATTTAATTTAAAAATAGATGAAGAATATATCGAATTTTTGCAGGAAATATGCAAGATGGTCAGGCATATAGGAGTAAATAGAACAAGAGGACTGGGAGAAGTAAAATTATCCTTTATAGAAAATAAAGAGAGCATTAAGCATGGATTAGATAATAACAATAAAATAAAAATAAGTGATAACAGGGTAGATTATAAAATAAAATTGAAGGAGCCTTGTATTTTAGAGAAAGATTATATATCTGGAAGTTCGATTTTAGGTATATTTGCTAATAGATATATAAAATTAAATAACATCGATAGAAAAAATGCTCATAAAAATAAGGAATTTATTGATTTATTTTTATCTTATAATGTTATATTTTCTAATGCTTACTTAACGATAAAGGATGAACGTCTGTTTTCTACTCCGATTACATTTATGAAGGAAAAAGATTCCTGCAATAGAGATATATATGATTTGTGCAGAGATGATTTTCCTGAAGATAAAAAATGTAATTCTCTGCCTTATGGTTATGGTATTTTAGAAGATGGTGTTTTTAAAGGAATTAATGTTAAAAGATATATTAATTATCATCATAGGAGGCCTAAAGACAGATCTTTGGGAAGACCTATTGAAGGAGATGGAGATTATTATAAATATGTTTGCATTAAAGAAGGGACAGAATTTAAAGGTGAATTAGTGGGAGAGAAAGATTCGTTAACTAAACTTATGGATTTATTTAAAGATAACAGATTAGTGTGGATAGGAACTTCTAAAAATGCTCAGTATGGGGAAGCTGAAATCGAATTTCAGGCACATAATGAAAATAGACATTATATAGATGATAATAAAGCGTTTATTTTATTAACATCTCCAATGATAATACGAAACAGATTCGGAATGTATAGTGCAGATAAAAATGATTTATTAAGAGAATTGGGTTTGGAAAAAAATCAGGATAATATAAAAGTTTATTTGAAGACTACGGAAGTAGGAGGCTTCAATTCTAAATGGGGACTTCCCAAGGAGAAAGCCATAGCTATAAAGGAAGGAAGCGTTATAGTTTTAAATAATATAAAAGCAGACGATATATACAAAATTGTTGATAAAAGTTATGGGGAAAGGATTAATGAAGGATTTGGAAGAATTGAACTTATAGATTATAATTTAGAAGATGAATTAAGTTTTAGAGAAATTGATAAGAAAAATATTAGAGAACTGACTGAAACAGATATTAATGAGAATAAATATAAATATATTATAAATAATTCCTTAAATAAACTTTTTTTGAAAAAAGTAATTAACTTGTATTTATCAGATAAAGATTCTCTTGGGTGTTTTAAAAAATTTATTTTGAAAGATAATATTTCTAATAATATTGTCAATAATATTATTATTTATTTAAATACTTCCAATAGCTTTGATGAATTTGACAGTCAGTTGTTAAATGCCGGCAAGCGTTTTTCAGAGGATAAAGTTAACAGTGAATATAGTAAAATAAAAAGATATTTAATGGATGAAGAAAATGAAAAGGATAGTAGTACGGCTATAAAATTTAATAATATAAAAAAGGATGATTTTATAAATAGTAATGACAGTGGAATGATTGACAATATATTTAAATCTAATATAGGAAGAGATTTTTTAAATAATCAGGATCAATTTAAGTTATTTAAAATATATTTGACTAAAATATTAACTATGTTGAAGTATGATAAAAAGATTAGAGAAGGGCAGAGGGGATAACAATGGAAGATAAAAATATTAATAAAATAATGAAAATTATTTGTATAAAAGGGAAGCTTAAGTTATTGTCACCGCTACTTATAGGAAATGGAGAACCGGTATTTACGGATAATGATTTGGTTAAAGATGTTAATGGAAATCCTTTTGTACCGGGGACAAGCATAGCAGGCTCAATTAGAAATTATATGGAGAAATTTTCTAATGAAAATAATCATATAATTGATACTTTATTTGGCGGAGAAAGTAAAGATTCCAACCAAAGTTTGCTGTATTTTTATGATTCCATATTAATAAAAGAAGGTACTATTACAATAAGAGACGGTATAGCCGTAGATGATTTTATAAAAGTTGAGAAAGCTGAAGAACATGCAAAATATGATTATCAAGTTTTGGAACGAGATAATGAGTTTGATTTTAGATTAGAATTACATTTAAGAAATAAATTTTCGGATAAAAAGGAAAATATATTAAAAGCTTTGGCTGTAATAATATCTGAATTGCAAAGAGGAAATATTTATATAGGTGCAAAGAGTAATAGAGGTCTTGGAAATATAAAATTAACAAATGTGGAAATTTTAAAATTTGATTTTGATGAACTAAAGTTAAGAGAGAAGCTGTTAAAAGAATTTTTAGAATTTAACTGGGATAAGGAATTTAATAAAGTTAGTGAGGAAGCTTTTGAATCCGGTATATATTTTAAGAACATGATAGAAAATTGCAAGAGTATAAATACTAATACTCATATTAAAATTCCTCTTAAAGTCAGAGATACTATATTTATAAGAGATTATCTATTACAGAATACAGACGTAGATTCATCACAATTAAGATATAATGATAGATTTATTATTCCGGGAACTACTTGGGCAGGAGCTGTAAAACATAGAATGTTTATTATATTATATGATTTGGGATTAACTGAAGAACAAGCAAGGGAAAAAATTGAAGAGTTGTTCGGATGTGCTGATAAAAAGAAAGAAGCAATGGCATCTAAGATACGATTTGAGGAATCTATGGACTCTGATAGATCTGAGTTTATTGATATAAGAAGAACCAGGATAGATAGATTTACTGGAGGAGCATGTAATAAAGCATTATTTGAAGGAAGAGTAGCAGTGCATGGTAATATATTTTTAGATATTTATATAAAAGATAAAAATCAGTGGGAAATAGGACTGTT
>ENA-UOOK01005022-UOOK01005022.1-fermentation-metagenome-genome-assembly--contig:-NODE-5022-length-13651-cov-4.736834_pt1 | contig 13651 bp, 9 predicted proteins | sample MGYA00245777_ERZ724023 | MGnify/ENA primary metagenome ERZ724023 (study PRJEB28704, sample SAMN03018312) | fermentation metagenome | biome: anthropogenic terrestrial biome; feature: soil; material... | reverse complement strand
CATCCTGCCGGCGCTTCATCTGGGGCAGGTCCATTACGTAAACCGGAGCATCCTGGGCCAAAATCTCCCAGGCTTTTTTCTTGCCGTCGCAGGTGGTCTCTCCTATATATAAATCGGGAATCCGGAAAAAGGGACAGGTCTTGTCGAGACGGGCGCCGATGGATGCTTTGATGAGTGAACAGGTATTTAGAGGAAGTACGGTCTCTCCCCCGGGGACCCAGAACTGGGAACCACCGCATAATCCCGTAGCAATGCCGCCGGCAGCAATAATGATTTCATCCGGGACATAAACACAGAAAGTACCGAATACCTTGCCGCCGTTTTGACGGTGTTGTACCAGCTCCGCCGGGCGTATCCCGTGAATATCTGCCACCACCGCATCAAAATAATTCATGCCTTGAGGCCGCTGGTCCTGCAGCAAATACACTTGCTGAAACATATCGGGCAAAACCGCACCCAGCATATCATGCTTTTCCACGTCCATCCCTAAATCGATCCACATCTGTCGATAATCAGCCATAATGATTCCTCCTTACTATCGTGTTAATGATTACTTTTCCAAAGATACCTACAGCAACATATTAACACTATAAAGGTTATAATAGAAATAACCATAGGTTATAATAAGGAGGGGCGGGCGGTATGCGAAAATCAACCCGTCTTAGCTTTGTTCAGTAAACGATCTGCCGGCTGTAAAGCTGGTGGGCGGCCAGCAGCAGGCGATGAGCAGCATCGGTGCGAAGATATTCCGGGTTGAGGTCTTTGATCCTTACCCGGTCAAGTCCATCGGCATCCTTAAAAGCGTCGTATAGCCTTAAAGTTCGGTCCACGTCGGGAAGGTCATAGCGGTTTAACTTTTTATATGCGCTCTGATCCGGAATAGCATGATTCTGGACTAAGAATCTTAAAATCTCCCGGTCCTGATAATCAGACATTTCAAGCAGATGCTCCTGGATTAACTTATCGTAACTGGCTATACCGTGGTCCGGATCATAACCATCATTTATCCGGCCAATATCGTGGTAGATAGATGCCAAACCCAAAATGCGGCTGTCTTCCTTCCCATACTTCTCCAAATAAGAAATGATCAAGCTTAACAACAGGACCCGCCTGGTATGACCGAGAGCATGAACCCCCTGAGGGTTATGGAACCATTGGTTGTTTATTTGCTGAGCATAGAAATTATATTGCCGGACTATTCCGGCCGCCCTTAATTCTGAATCGAATTCCCGCAGATCGATCAAATCCATCACTTCTATCTGCTGAACCTCATGCGGTTTAACTTGGAGCTCCTTTTTCGACTTGTCATTATTATAGGAAATAATGTGATCAAGATGTATCCGGCCCCGGTAGACTGATGATACCGGATCACACGCCAGGGCCTGCAATATTGCCAGATTGACATCGGTAGTCCAGGCGGATGCCTCTTCGATTGATTCCTGTTTAGCCTTCCGGCTCCGGTATACCTGTACATACCCCGCTTCATCAGCTACCGGTTTAGCGCTTGTGACGCCCTTATACTTTACTGCCTTTTTAATAAATTCTTCGGTGAAAAATTCCGGGCTGTTTTCGTTAAACCTCCAAACCCGCTCAAAAAGACGGTATTTATCCTGATCGGGGATGAAATTGAAAACTTCCATGAAAAGTTCCGGAGCCAATCGGCTGTCCACCAATGACAGAAACCGGTCAAAATCTCTTTTGGCTACGCTCTCATTTATGTCCCGGTTGACCCGGTTAATGAGATCCTTTATCTCGCCGGTTTTATGGTTAATATCACTAAAGCTGAGCATTACCGTACCACGGTAATAGCAGTAGGGTAATTCCGCATCATGGGGATTGAAATAAAAATCATCCAGGCTTAATCCTTCGCTGTTTATCTGGCTCTGCAAAGGGGCAAGAACAAACCCGTCAGGTTTAAAAGGGCTGGTTTCCAGTTTGCTTAGAGGAATAAGGGGATTCCTTTCTATAAAATTCTGGTAGGCTTTCGGTCTCATCAGCACCATCCCATTCTCATTGTTTAATGGCTTTTTACTTAAGTTTACCTTAAATAAGGAAGGTTATCATAAACCTATAACATTTTACTAAATAGTATGCTTCGAATTTTTAATGAATGGTTGTGTGCTGCGAATAAGGAAGGTTATTTTGAATAGTATTTTGCATTCCCTCAGACGGGTGGTTTGGGGGAATTTTTATTTACTAACTTATATAGGCTTATGTGTCAGGAAACTCGCTTATATCTACATTTTAACCTATTTTCGACCATTTGTCCTTATATATAGATTCCATTTGTTTGCTCAATTAAATTTACCTCTAGCAGGAAAATTAGTATATATTGTCTAATTTTATAATTATAAGGCGAAGCAGTATATGACTGGGACGTTGATTATAACCTGGTCATGGTAATTTGACCCTTAACAGTTAAAAAAGCGGCGGCGGTTTTAAAGAAAATTATCTGTGCGGCTGGGAGCAGGCTCCCAGCAAATAAACTAATATCTGGTAAAAATTGTCTGAAAAGGGTGAGACGAACTGAATATTTTGCTTGTAAATGACGACAAACACTATCGATCGGAAATAGCGAATTTTCTTAGAAACTCCGGGCACAGGGTAATAGAAAAGGGCGACGCTAATGAAGCTCTGAGAGCTTTCCAGTCGGCAGACTTCCATCTGGTCCTGGCCGATGATAGAATGCCTAACATGTCCGGAATCGAGTTTCTGCGTAAAATCAAAAGTACGCCCCGTGGGCAGGATGCGGATATAGTCGTTGTTACCGCTTATGGTAATATGCAAACGGCTATTGAAACTATTCGGGCGGGTGCCTATGACTATTTACTGAAACCCCTGAATATTGATGAGTTAATCGCCGTAATTAAACGAGTGGCTGAGCACCTGGCCTTGAAACGGGAGAACAAGGTGTTAAAGTTAAGATTTGCCGAGGCCGTGGCAAATGCTACCCAACAGACCAGACAGGAACTGCTCAGCCTTAGAAAGGCCTATATCGAAGCAATTGGATTAAAAAATATGGGCTTTCATTCCGCCGTGATGAAGAGAATTCTAAAACTGGCCTGGCAGTTTCATGCCAATGCATCGCTTCCTGTATTAATTGATGGAGAAACAGGAACCGGCAAAGAGGTTATTGCCAGGATCATTCACTATGGTCAGGGTGATGTAAGCACTCCTTTTATTGCACTTAATTGTGCTGCTGCTGAACCTTCGGTGCTTGAAGAAGAATTATTCGGTTGTGAGGAAAGTAATTTTACCGCTGCGACTGTAAGCGGACGAAAAGGGAAGCTTGATTTAGCCAGGGGAGGGACCCTCTTTCTGGATGAAATAACCGAGATGCCTTCCGCTTTACAGTCCCAATTGGTACGGGTTATTAAAGAAAAGGAATACTTCCGGGTGGGGGGAGTCAAGGTTATGAAAGCCGATGTACGGATAATAGGAGCGACCAGGCGAAATATTGAAAAGGAGGTAGCTCAGGGTACATTTCCGTACGATCTGTTCTGTCTCCTCAATAAGAGCAGAATTCATCTTCCTCCGCTGCGGGAACGTGCCGAGGATATTTTGCCTCTGGCCACTCTGTTTTTATCTGAATTTGCGGCTGAAAAGGGTAAAGGCTTTGAAGCCATCAGCCAGGAAGCAGCTGATACAATTCTTTCCCATGACTGGCCCGGGAATATAAAGGAACTTAGAAATGCTATCCAACGTATAGTCCTGACCTCGGATGATACTATGCTAAAACCGGCTCATCTGGCTTTTTTAAACCCTAATAGCTCCCTGGCTGACTGACAGCCGGTATCAATGTCCACCCAGTTGGACTTAAATAACATCACACTTCTTCCCGGCAGTTTGCCGGTCAAAGAATGGTAGGACCAGGCATGGGAACGGTTCTCATGCCTGGGAGAACGTATTGAACGCCTGATTTTCGTATTACATAACTTATTAAACATGTTTATGGAGGCTATTTTGGGCCTTCTATTTTTTTCTATAAAATTATACATTTATATAAAAATGGGTGTAAAAAAAAGATTTAACGCGTTATTGCTATAATAATCTTAATTAAGGTGGGGTGCTGCGGTTTAAATATAAATATTAAAAAAAGGGGGGCGATTTATGGAGTGATATGCCAAGAACCAGGTTAATTCCTGGTAATTTTTTTGGGCTTGGAAGCTCATAGATACTGACCGGGTAGGAAATATCATAACACATCAAAAGAACTAGGCATTTCTATTACTATTCAAATTAAAGGAGATAGCGAATATGAACATTAGATCTAAATTGATTAGTGGTTTCCTTCTGGTAATAGCGTTATTTGCAATTGGAACTGCATTTACCTACAACGGAATATTAAAGACAGATACCGGCATAGACAAACTTGATAAAGAGTGGCTTCCCTCCGTAGTTTATATAAGCAGGATTAACGGCTGTATTTCAGATGTGCCCGGGGATGTCCTGCAATTAGCGGTTGAGACTGACCCTGATAATATGAAGCAAATCGAAGCTCTGATGAACGAGAGTTTACAGCAGGTAGAAGAATATTCGGAGAAATACCAAAACAATCTTTCCACCTCTGAAGAACGAGCTCTTTATGAAAAATTCCGGAGCAACTGGACGGATTATCTGGGACAACTTTCTGCTATAACTGCCGATGCTAAAGCGAATAATCTGGCAGGGGCCTATCAGAAATATACAGCTTCTTACTCAACCTGGCAGCAGGCCGACCGTATTTTGGAAGAACTTACGGCTTATGATGTCAAGCAGGCCAATGATACTGCCAACAAAGCTTCAAAAGCAGCTGAGGCGGCTAAAAGATCAGTTGTACTGGCCTGTGAGCTGGTCGCCCTGTTCGGTATTATTTTTGCGCTATTCTTCGCTGCCCGCATTTCCAAACCTTTACAGAGAACCGTAGCGCTGGCAGGGAAGATTGCGGATTGTGATTTAACCGAAGCTGTAATAGAGCGAGACATAAATCGTAAAGATGAAATTGGTTTATTAAGCAAGTCCCTCAATCAGATGACCATAGCACTGCGGGATATGGTGGGTCAGATAAAGGACAAGTCTCAGTATATAGCATCTTCCAGTCAACAGATTTCAGCTTCCGGTCAAAGTATCTCGGCTGATATGGAAGAAGTTACGTCCTCAACTGAAGAAATCGCAGCGGGCTTGGAGGAAGTATCCGCTTCGACCCAGCAGATGAATGCCTCCGGAGAAGAAATCCGGAGTTCACTGGAACAATTAACGGCCGAGGTCGAAAACGGCAATGAAAAGGCAAGAGAGATAGAGATTAAGGCGCTTAAAATGCAAAAAAATACAGAGGATTCCAGCCTGTCTACCAAAGAGTTGTATGACAAAATCAATATCCAGATGGTAAAGGCGATTGAAGATGCTAAAGTCGTGGATGAAATCTCAACCTTGGCAACTAATATAGCCGCTATTGCTGATCAGACTAACCTGCTGGCCTTAAATGCCGCAATTGAAGCTGCCCGGGCAGGAGAACAAGGAAGAGGATTTGCGGTGGTTGCAGAGGAGGTTCGCCAATTAGCGGAAGAATCTGCCTCTGCAGTCGGTAATATTCAGGAAATGACCAAGCAAGTACAACAATCCATCAGTGTATTGATTTATCATGCCAACGAATTATTAAAGTTCATTAATGAGGATGTTGCGAAAGACTACGAAGCTATGATGGCAATGGGCGAAGATTACAAGAATGATACTAAAATGTTTGAATTGTTGATCAATAAGACGACCGATATGGCCGAACAAGTTCTGAGTGCTACGGCTGAAATCAGCAATTCCATTGATACGGTAGCCTCCACTATGGAACAGAGCAGTGCCGGTGCCCAGGAAATTGCCCGGGGTTCGGAAAACACCAGCATATCGCTGGAGCAGGCGAGCAGATCATCAGTGGCACTGGCTAAGACAGCTGATGAACTTAATATGCTGGTAAACAAGTTCAGAATTTAGGTGGGCAGGTACTTTTGAAATTTATTTAAAGTAAAGGGACGTTTGGTTTCAAACGTCCCCCTCTTTTGAGCTATTTGCTTTATTAACGTTATATAGTATCATATCTTTTGTCTGTATTTATAACAATTTGCAATAATAATTGAAGTAACGAATGGAGAAACAGTCATGTTGGTACGTCATCACAATAGAAACTACGGGCATAGAAAATGGCTCAATATACTGGGTATTGTCTTATTTGTATTCTCTTATGTTTTATATGGCGGAATCTTACTTGTGCCTTTTACTTCTTTTAATACGGCTACCAAAGGCCTGATCTGCACAGTTCTTTTAATTTTAAAAGGAATAACCTGGTGGATGGGTGTGATTATTCTAGGTAAAGAATTCCTGTCCAGGTATTTTAAATATCTTAATATTTTTCGCTCCGACAAGAAGCAGGATTGCTGCAAGCACTCGCAGAGCGTCAAAAAAGCCCAATAGCTGCGTTATTAAGGAAAGCCCGTTCAATCGACGTACCTCATGTACGCCTCAATCACGGTCTTCCCTTAATGCCGTGCTCTTGCAACCTTAATAGTACCGTTTACGGTACATCAGTAGTGCCCTTGGGTGAACTTTTTTACTCGCTCTGGGATATGGGCACTGCAGGTTTAATCAGGGTATCATTGACCGCTTTCCTGTGATTCAATCAAGGCCGCGATGGTCTTTAACCTGTAGGGACTTATGTTTTGCAGAAACATAATTAATTGGTCCTTCCAGTCTATATACCCTTTCGATAAACCGGCCACGGCATCCTCGAGGGAACCGGCGGCCCGCAGTTCTTCACAGAATACGATGCGGAGCAGTACGGAAATCTCCAGATCTCCAAGCTGCTCAAATAAAGTTAAGTATTCATCGTCAAACAGACAATCCGCTTTGAGGATATCAATGAAATCAGTTACTGAAGTAATATTGGTCATTATAATACCGGCTTTTTCTGATGGTTCAGTACAATTCAGTACCCGCTGGACTAATAGACGGAATCTGTGATTATCCATTTTTTTACCCGGGTCAAACGTCATTTCAGGTGTGTTACTTACTGCAGTTGTAATTACCAGTTTGCTGAGAGTGTCGTGCTGCAGGGCGCTTTTAAGCCGGGCCAATAATTCTGCTTCGTACCGGTGAACATAATCAATAATTGCCGGTTCCGTTATACTCAATTCAGCGATCATTTTATTGGCGGCACGTTTTATAATAGATGGCAGTTCCTCAGGGGCGGCACGATTCAGGTCACCCTTTAACATAGAACCTTCGGCTGGGGATATTATTATTTTAGAGGCAGGATTGTCCAGCATTTTGGAACAAATGGCATTGGTAAGGACGATTTCGCATATGTTGAGCAGATAATCTTCATAGCGAATATGATAGGTTCGGCCGTAGCTTTTCAGCAGATATTCTATATCCTTCGGGGTAAACAGCCGGCAAAAAGCATTTTCCAGACTCAGCTTTTCCAGATACTGCCTTATATACAGAATGCCCTTGATGTTCATATCATCAAACATCAGCGGATAATCAATATCAATATCGGCGGTCGAATCGTGAGCCTGGAATCGGATATCATAACCGGAGAAGAAATCCGGAATGGCTTTATCAATAGTAGTGTTGTAAGCAATCAGCCCGGTTGCCAGCTTTTCGGCCTTAACCCTGCGGCAGAGCTTTTTGGTTTCTTCCACATACAAACCGAGCAACTCCAGGCCTTCTTTATAAATATCTTTAATGTCGGCAGATTGCAGAGTTTGGATGAGGGTGGGCTGGTCATCCATTTTCATACAATAGAAATCAAGACAGTATATAATGGACCGCAAAAGATTCTGAGCGGTTTCTTCCGTTACCGAACTGCTTTGATTACTGGTGAAACTGATAATGACATCTTTTAATAGATCCAATATTTTTACCTGTATATTTTGCACTTCTGCTTCACTGACAAGACCGGCGCGATTTGCTGTCTGTAAGAGAGAAAACAGATTATTCCTGGGATTTACTCCTCCCATGGGGATCGCTAACGGATTTGCAGTACCCACATTTACACCTCATTTCTATAGTTCCCAGTCTGGCTATAAGCGACCTTCCCGAATATATCTGGCCAGGGTGCCCAGTTCCCGGTTTAGTAATAGCTCTACCGATCCATGGCAGCGGTCGTCAAAATATTTTTTCATTAAGGCAATCAAATCATCGTCATCGACTTTATCCCGTGTTTCATTTTTCATATAATAAAAGCCTTCCACCAGGTCATTTATGATTACGGTATAATCTGATTGGTTAATATAGGGCGAAGTACAAAAGACGCTGATGATTTTATTGATTACATCAATTCCCAATTCAACTCTGCCCAAACTTTTCAAAACATAATTCCTGGATGCCATGATTTCTCGTGCATCTTTTTCTGATAAAGCCAATCCATATTTTTGCGCTTTCAGGTTTGTTTCCAATATGGCGCTTACAGCCGTTTGCTCTTCAATACTAGCCAGGTCCCTGGTAAATGCTGCTATCTCCCACATTTTTATCAACCTCTAATTCAGAAAAATTATTGACAAAGCTGCTGAAGTATGATAATATTAAATTACAATTAGGAGTATTGTGTGCTCACGCTGGATATTCTTATATTTTACGGTGGAATTAAATAATTGTCAATCTAAAAGTATCGGATGAAAATTTTTTCTCCGATACTTTTTAATTGGAAAATTTGACGCTGAAGACACTTAATATTATGAATGACGCTGAATTTTTTAAAATTCGAAACACCTGAAGAAGGTTTCAGCTACCCATAGGATTAACAATTGCGGGAGTGGGGTGTTAAGGTTAGCGCAGCACCAGTAAAGGCGACTCTATATGGTTCGCCCATAACTTAGTTGAGAAAAATACTCAATGCAGCTACAATATTCGCGCTATATTAATGTAAGTCCGGGGTGCAAGCGTTCTTAACACCCCAACCCGGCATAATCTCCTTCATAGGATACCGCCCTAATAAATGTTGTGTACTGCGAAGATTGGACAGTTATATAAGTATAAACTGCCGTTTGGGGCAAAAGTCAAGGCAGAAATAAAACAAGGACGTTTCTCCTGCAAAGAAACGTCCTTTTATCTATATGGTTAGACCACTTGAGCCACACAGTTGGAACTGAATTTTTCGCGCAGTTTCGGTTTCTCAATTTTGCCGGTGGCATTACGGGGTACGGTATCTAAAATAATCTGGCGCGGCCGTTTGTAACGGGGCAGAGCCTGACAAAATTCCATTATGCCATCTTCAGATACTTCCCGGCCCGGTTTGAGTTGAACGATAGCTACGGCAACTTCTCCCAGACGCCGGTCCGGCAGGCCGATAACGGCAGCATCTTTGATATCCTGATTACTGCGCAGGAAATCTTCTATCTCGACCGGGAAAATATTTTCGCCTCCGGAGATGACTACGTCTTTCTTCCTATCTACCAGATAAATGAACCCTTCTTTATCCATACGTGCCATATCGCCGGTAAAAAGCCAACCGTCTTTTATGACCTGGGCGGTAGCTTCGGGGTTTTTGTAATAGCCCTTCATAACTCCGGGTCCTCTGACTATCAATTCACCCACTTTGCCCCGGGGTACCGCTTTACCGTGTTCATCCACAATCAGGGCTTCCCAGTTGAAGCCCGGCACGCCGATGGCTCCCACTTTATTAATGTTTTCCATCCCCAGATGGACACATCCCGGTCCGGTGGATTCGCTCAGACCGTAATTGGTATCATACATCTGATGAGGAAAATGCTTTTTCCAGCGTTGGATGAGGCTGGGCGGTACCGGCTGGGCCCCTATATGCATCAAGCGCCATTGTCTGATGTGATAATCCTTAAGCCTTACTTCTCCACTTTCGATAGCATCAAGAATATCCTGGGCCCATGGCACCAGAAGCCAGACGATGCTCACTTTCTCCTCAGATACCACATTAAGTATCCACTCCGGTTTTACCCCGCGCAAAAGTACCGCCCTGGAACCTACAATAAGGCTTCCGAACCAGTGCATTTTAGCTCCGGTATGGTAGAGCGGCGGAATACACAAGAAATTATCCTCATGAGTGGTAAGATGATGCCGGTTCTCTGTTATACAGGCCGACACCAAATTTGAATGAGGATGAATTATTGCCTTGGGAGTACCGGTGGTGCCTGACGTAAAATAAAGTGCCGCCAAATCTGTATCTTCAATGGTGATACCGGGATCATCGGCCGGAAATTCAGACAGCAGGCCAGCGAAGCTCTCTGCTCCCGCCGGACAATTCTCACCTACAAAAATGTAGTGTTCTACATAATCCAGTTCTCCTTTTACGGCATCTACTCTATCTATAAATTCGGGGCCATAGACCAGTACCTGTGCTTCAGCCGTTTGCAGACATTTCTTGATTTCTTCCGCCGTGTAACGGAAGTTCAGCGGTACAGCCAGGGCACCCGTTTTCAAAATGCCAAAATAGGCCGGCAGCCATTCCAGACAATTCATCATTAATAATGCTACTTTATCTTCCTTTTTAATTCCCCTGGCCAGTAAAGCATTGGCGAAACTATTGGCCATATCTTCAAATTGCCGCCAGCTTATTTCCCGGCGGATACCGGCAGCAGGGTCGCGTTCAATCAAACTGATTTCGTTCCCGTATACTCTGGCATTACGGGAAAGCATTTCAGTAATCGGCATTAAGACTTACTCCTTTCTAATAATGGGAAGGAAAATATATAAAAAGAAAAAATTCAACCTTTCCAAAGAAAAGCTGAATTTTGCGTACAAATCTATTCTACCGTCCTCCCATTCTACCTTTATCTTTAAAATCCTACCTACCTATCCGTTATCGAGCACAGGCAATATGCTCCACGGTCAACCATACTATTAACATTATTATATCTATATGCAAAAGATTTGGGAATACATTACCGATATTTTATTGATTTAATTTGAATGAGGCCAGGGTACTTTTGAGAAAATATTAATAGCGCTTTACAAATCGGGTCTTTGACACTTGAATCGGGTCTTTGACACTTGAATAAAACCGAGAAAACAAGGAAGCCTTTGAAATAGGGGCTTTCTTTATTTTTTTCTGTCAAATTTTCATAAATATTATTGAGTAATTTTGAGTAATGTAAGATAATAAGAGGGAAAGGAGGCAATGCTATGCGGCTATCCATTTCCAAGTCTAAAAATGCCACTTCCCTTCATGTCATTAAATCCACCTACGAAAACGGCATCCATTCTTCTAAAGTCGTTGAAAATCTCGGCACCGTCGAGGAGCTTAATAAAAAGCTGGATGGCAGGGACCCTATCGAGTGGGCCAGGGAGTATATCACCAAGCTTAATGAGGAGGAAAAACTAAACAAACGCGAAGTCCTGGTCAAGTATTCCCCGGTTAAGATTATCGACAAAGGCCAGCAGCGCTTATTCAACGGCGGGTACCTTTTCTTGCAGAAGATTTATCATGAGTTGAAGCTTGATAAAATGTGCCGGGATATCGCTAAGAAGTACAAGTTCTCTTATGACCTGGACTCCATCCTATCCAGGCTTGTCTATGGCAGGGTTATCTATCCTTCCTCAAAGCTTTCCACCTATCAGCTTTCCTCAAGGTTCATGGAGCAGCCCTCGTTTGACCTCCACCAAATCTACCGTGCCTTGGAGATAATAGCTAAAGAGGCCGACTCTATCCAGGCGTCTCTTTACTCCAACAGTTTGGCCGTGTCAAAGAGGAACACGCGGGTGCTGTACTATGATTGCACCAATTACTTTTTCGAAATAGAGCAGGAGTCAGGCATCAAGCAATACGGCTACTCCAAAGAGCACCGCCCCCAACCCTATCGTACAGATGGGGCTTTTCATGGATGGGGACGGAGTTCCTCTGGCTGTACATATCGGCAAAGGCAATACTAACGAGCAGCTGACTCTAAAGCCGCTGGAGAAGAAAATACTGTCCGACTTTAACTGCTCCAAGTTCATTGTCTGCACCGATGCCGGGCTCGCCTCCAATAGCAACCGGCAGTTCAACAACCAGGGCGAGCGGGCTTTCATCACTACGCAGTCGGTCAAGAAGCTGAAGAAGCACCTGAAGGAATGGGCATTAAGCCCTGAGGGCTGGCGTCTTTCGAACGACAGTTCTATATATAGTCTGGATAAGCTTGATGAGAATAATGATTGGGAGAAGACTTTTTACAAGGAGCGCTGGATTGTAGAGGACGGGCTGGAGCAGAAGCTTATTGTGTCTTTTTCGCTCAAGTACCGAAACTACCAGCGCAAGGTCAGGAACGGCCAGATTGAGCGCGCCCGCAAAGTCCTTAACACGGATTTGGGCAAGCTGAAGAAGGTGAACCAAAACGACTACAAGCGTTTTATCAAGAAAACCAGCATCACCCCAGAGGGGGAGGTCGCCAGCAAGGCGGTATATGAAATCGATAATTCTGTCATCCAGAAAGAGGAGGCTTTTGATGGTTTCTACGCGGTCTGCACTAACCTTGACGGTGAAGCCGCTGCCGTCCTTATGGTAAACAGGAGGCGCTGGCAGATTGAGGAGTGCTTTAGGATCATGAAAAGCGAGTTTAGGGCCAGGCCGGTATATCTCAGCCGTGACGACAGGATAACGGCGCATTTCATTATATGTTTTATCGCACTGGTGGTCTACCGACTCTTGGAGAAGAAACTGGGTGGACAGTACACGTGCAGCGAAATCGTTCAGGGGCTGCGGGACATGAATCTCTACGAGGTCAAGGGGGAGGGGTTTGTCCCCACCTATATGAGAACAGACTTCACCGATAGCCTTCATGATGTTTTTGGCTTCCGTACTGACTACCAGATACTCCCCATGCGGCAGATGAAAAAAATTTTTAAAGCTACTAAGTCTTAATAAAATATTACTCACTTTTTATTAACGCATAAAAAGCTCGCAAGCCCCTTGTTTAGCAGTTTGCGAGCTTTTTTCTCTTCTCTAAGTGTCAAAGACGGGATTGTATATCATACAATTCCCTCATGTAAAGAGATATCGTTAGATTTTGTTTGTTGATCAGTGATGATTTCTTCGACCAGCCATTGGATCAGTTGGTTTTAAGAAAGTTGTCTATGTACATCATATTTTTTTAGCAATGATGGAACTCACCGCATGCTGATGCGGACTATTCCCCGATTTGCAATCAACGATTTGCTCCTCACAATAGATAATCTGCCAATCATAATAATATCTCGCCAAGTCACCTGACCTATAAAAGAATTCGTTTTTTTGCCAATCGGGAGCAAGTGTGATAAACGGTTTTTCTACAAAGACAAGGTGCGCATTAAAACCGCCAAGACAGGTATGTTTTTTATAGTTCTCAAAATGGTTCTGCCGTTTTTCGATTGGTAAAAATTGTAATGCTCCCATAGAATAAATAATGTCATAATGATTATCCATTTCATAATCGATCATATTCGTATGCAGTGCATGAATAGGCAGCCCCTCCGAATAGCTATATTGCTTGATTTTCTCTATCCCAGGCGAAGAAATCTCTAATGCATCCACCCTCAAGCCGCATTTGGCAAAATAAATCGCATCCCTTCCTTCTCCACTACCAATGTCCAGTAAGCGACCATCGTACTTTAATTTATCAAACATGGTCATGGTCATCTCCGCCAGTGCTGAATGCTCTAAACCCCAATAATATTCCTTTTGATTATACTCTGCGTCGTA
>ENA-UOOK01005020-UOOK01005020.1-fermentation-metagenome-genome-assembly--contig:-NODE-5020-length-13652-cov-6.147091_pt1 | contig 13652 bp, 7 predicted proteins | sample MGYA00245777_ERZ724023 | MGnify/ENA primary metagenome ERZ724023 (study PRJEB28704, sample SAMN03018312) | fermentation metagenome | biome: anthropogenic terrestrial biome; feature: soil; material... | reverse complement strand
AGCATACTCTGGAAGCTTTTCCAACTTTAGTTTTCTCTGAAAAACCAATTGGCTTTGAGGTGTCGTCTGTTGAGCTTGTTGGGGATAGGCAAGCACGTTTTTCTGCAGGCGTTCGCAATGGTTCAAAAGAGACGGTTGACTACGAACTCCATTATGACATTTTTATGCGTAAGACTCCTCCTAAGAGTAGCGACGAGCAGTTCGTCAAATATTGGAAATGGCTAAAACGAATAAAGGAAGTAGGACCGGAACAGGCTGCTGCAGAAAGAGGTGGAGTTCTTGATATTAAGAGCTATGAAGCAGTTATCGCTGAGCTAAATAATCAGTATGATTATGTAGATGGTGGGATTCGAACAATAAGTGCTGCTGCTGGTGAGATTGTCAAAGAAGAAGTTTTATTTTCTGCAGTTGATGGCTACTATTTATTCGGGTATTCCTTAGTTGATTCAAAAACCAAGGAAACGAAGATGAGACAAGTTATTCCTGTATTGCTTTCACGCATGTTGATTCAGATGCGCCCGGAATTTTTAAAAGCAGAAAAAACTTCTAAAATATCGGGAGGAATTTATCATAAAGTTCAAATTGAACTGACTTATAATTCTAACCGTATTGAAGGCAGTAAACTAACGCATGATCAGACACGGTATATTTTTGAAACAAATACCATCGGCTTCGATGAAAATGCCGTGAATGTGGATGATATCGTAGAAACAGTAAATCATTTTAAGTGCATTGATATGGTCATTAATAGTGCAGGGCATGTTTTGAATGAAACATTTATAAAACAGCTGCACGCTGTTTTGAAAAGTGGTACATCAGACAGTCGAAAAGATTGGTTTGTGGTAGGTAATTATAAAAAAATTCCCAATGAAGTGGGAGGACAGGAAACTACATCACCGAAGGAAGTTTCTATAAAGATAAAAGAACTCTTAAGCAAGTACAACACAAAAAAAGAAAAAACCTTGGAGGAGATTATTGATTTTCATTACCACTTTGAATCCATTCATCCCTTTCAAGATGGTAATGGTCGTGTGGGCAGGCTTATTGTATTTAAGGAGTGCTTAAAAAACAATATCGTTCCCTTTATTATTGATGATAATCTCAAAATGTTCTATTATCGAGGTCTAAGAGAATGGAAAAATGAAAGAGGATATCTTCTTGATACATGCCTTAGTGCACAGGATAAATTTAAAAAGTATCTGGATTATTTTAAAATCCCCTATGAAAATTAAATAAAATGAGGCTTAGATTTATAATGCAACCTAAGCCTTTCTTTTGTAAACATTTGTCAAAACCTATTTTCAGCAGTTAGGCTGCCAGCCTATTACCGAATATGGAATTGTAAACTCCGCTATGCCTGTGGAATATGGTGCAATATCATACTGCTGGTAATAAATTGTTATTCCCGAAGGGGAAAGATAAAAACTATTCTCGTTGAAATTATTGATAATCAAATTCTTATAATCATCGAAATAAATACCATCTCTTTGCTGTACAGCTTCTGCCTGACTTGTCATTTCATTAATCAACAGACTTCTGTAATCCGTTCCCGGATTAAAAAAGCTGCTGAGAGGCAGTTCGGTACCGTAGCATAATTCCCAGATATTCGAAGACCTCACCGTACTTCCGTGCGCTCCTCCCGTAAATTCATATCTGTCGTAATACAGGCTTAAGAAGCAATTCTTGTTATATGTTATGGTATATTCCATATAAGCACTGTACCCGTGGAATGGATAATTATCAGCCTGTGATTCATGGTATCCTTCGACTGCCTGATTATATAAGTATTTTGAATGTCTGATAAAATCCATGACTTCTGTTTTAATTCGGTCGTTTATAATATTTTCCGCCTTTGTATTGTTCATTAAGCCGATACAAGGATATTTTATTGAAAGCTCAAGAGCCTCAACATTATTATAGTTAAAAGTCTTTTCGTACTCATGCATGCTGATGTCAGCACTAAAGCAATTTCTTTTCATATACAAACCTCCTGAATTATAATATGTCAAACTTATGCCGTGGTTCATACATATATTGATTATCTGAATTATTGCAATGGAAGAGGATATCCTGTATAATTAAAGAAACTAATTAAAACGCAAGGTCAAGGGTGGTACTTATGGGTGTTAAAATAATTGCGGGAAGAGCAAATACAGGTAAATCCTCATACATTTATGATGAAATTAAAAATACGGTTAGGGAAACCAAGGAAAACTTAATATTAATCGTACCTGAGCTTATGACATATCAGGCTGAATGTGACCTTATTTGGGGATTTGATTTAGCAGGTATTATGAATGTTGAAATATTAAGCTTTAAAAGACTTGAAAGCAGGGTTCTTGAAGAAGTGGGAGGCTTGAAGGTTCAGGAAATAAGCGTATTCGGGAAAATTATGCTCCTGAAACAAATATTTGAGGAAAATAAAGACAAGCTTAAGATTTTCGGGAATTCATATAAGCAGAGCGGATTTCTTAAGGAATTCGAAGAGTTAATTGCCGAGTTCAAGCAAAACTTGGTTGACAGCAGCTCACTGAAACAGGCGGCTTCAGATGTTAATGATGAACTATTAATGCGCAAGCTGAGCGATATAGAATTAATTTATACCGAATTTAACGAAAGGACTTCAAATAAATATTTTGATGTGGAGGATAAAACTAATTTATTCATATCCCTGATAAGGGAGTCCTCATACATAAGAAATTCAAGAATTTGGATTGACGGGTTTGAAAGTTTCAATCGTCAAAGACTTAATTTGTTAAAAAATCTTTGTGATTTCTCAAAGCAAGTAACAATTTCATTGAATGCAGACTCCTCGTATTTGGACGGTTTAGAGGAAAATGACGATTGGGAAGCATTTAAAATCATCAATGATACATACATAACACTGGAAAAAACCTTAGACAGCGATATTGAAATAATATCCGTCAAAGGTAACAAATCGTTAACCTCCGAAATAAAGGCAATAGAAAAAAATTTATTTTGTCTCAGCACGGAAAAATATGAAAAAGATACCGATAAAATAACTATTTATTCTTCCTTAAATCCATATGCGGAAACTCAAAAAACAGCGGCTAAAATAATTTCTTTAGTGCGTGACAGGGGCTGCAGATGGAGGGATATAAAGGTTGCCTTGGGGAATGCGGACACTTATGAAACAAATGTAAAGCGTATATTTGCACAATATGGAATACCTTGCTTCCTCGATGTAAAAAGAGATATTTTAAACAATCCTTTAACAAAATATATTCTTTCCGTTCTCGATATGTTTATTTGGCGATTTAAGCATGACAATGTTTTTGAATACATGAAAACCGGATTTTCTCCTTTAAATAATAATCAAGTTAATTGCTTGGAAAACTATGCCTTGCAGTACGGCATTGAGGGGGAAAAGTGGTTCAGGGAATTTAAGTATCTTGATAATAATGAAAATGAAAATGAAAATGACATGGAGGAATGCAGACGGCTGTTTGCCGAAGATTTTATGTCTGAGCGTGCTGAAATTAAAAGCTATAGAACCGTAAATGAATTCACAAAACTCATATTTAAATATTTAGAAAAGCATAATGTCAAAGAGCAGATGGAGAATGCCGTCAAAGTATTTAATGCATGCCATAAATTTGAAGAAGCAAGTGAATATTCACAGTGCTGGAATTATGTGATGGATGTTTTTGAGCAGCTTCTTTTAATAGGGCAGGATACAGAAATTTCCTTGGAGGATTACAGGAAGATGTTGGAGGCAGGGCTTGGACAGGTTGAGGTAAGCATAATTCCGCCGTCCATTGACAAGGTCGAGGTTGGAGCAATAGACAGAATTGCCGTTACCAAACCGAAAGCATTGTTTATATTGGGGGGAAATGACAGCAACCTTGACGCTAAAAATACGGAGAAGGGGCTGCTTTTAAACGAGGAAAGAGATGTTTTGCTTGAAAATAATGTAAGACTTACCAAGGGAGCGGATTATGACACTTTTAAAGAAAAGCATATGCATTACAAGATTTTTTCAAGCCCTGCGGAAAGGCTGTCAATAAGCTATCCCTTAGGACTCGCTACTGGGGAAAGCTTGCAGCCTTCACTGTATATTGACACATTAAAGAAAATATTTGTCAATGTTAAGGAAGGCTCTGATTTAGGCGGCGTTGACCAATTGGAATCCGTGTCCAATTACAGCGGAACCTATGATTATTTTGTTGAAAATATGAGAAGCTTCATAGACGGATACCATATTGACCACATCTGGAAGGATGTTTATTCCTGGTATGAAAAGGAAGATAAAGAGAATTTTGAAATTATAAACAAAGCATTGAAATATAAAAATTCCGTTGACTCTCTGAATTCGGATTTTGTAAAAAGAATATACGAAAACAATATGACAATGACTGTTTCAAAGCTTGAAAGCTATGCCCAGTGTCAGTTTAAATATTTTATGGAAAATGTATTGAGACCAAGGCAAAGGGTTATCCAGAAAATTGAATTCTATGACCTCGGGAACATATATCACAGCGTTGTGGAAAGATTTATCAATAAAATAAACAGAGAGTATAAGGACATAGATGCAATAACCAGGGATGAAGCCGAAAAGGAAGCAGTCATAATAACGGATGAGGTTTTAGAGGAGCAGTCTTACAAGGTTACGGCAATTGAAGCAAATCAAAGAAACAAGTATATGAAGGAAAAAATAAAAAGAGTGATGAAAAGAACCTGCTGGACAATTGTAAGGCAATTGATGTCAAGCGAATTCAGACCTAAATATACGGAGCTTCAAATTGATTTGGTCGATAAAAGCGATGAAAACGCACAAAGGGGAATTTACCTTAAGCCCATAGAGATACCGGTTGAAACGGATAAAATCAAGGAGGTGCTTAAGCTCAGAGGAAAGATAGACAGAGTTGATGTTTTTGAAAACAACGATAAATTATATATTAATATTATCGACTATAAATCCTCTCAAAATGATATTGATTTAAGTGATGCCGCAGAGGGTCTCCAGGTTCAGCTGATTGTTTATTTAAAAGCTCTAATAGAAAACGGACGGGAATTGTTCGGGAAAAAGCCTGATATCGGCGGTCTGTTCTATTATTATATCAATGATCCGGTATACAGAGATGACAATGGTGATAAGGAGCCGGAGGAAGAAATATTCAAAAAACTAAAGCTTAGGGGCTATGTTTTAAGAGACAGGGAAGTTGTGAAATTTATGGATAAAAATATAGGCGGAACTTCGAGTGTAATACCTGCGGCTCTTAAAACCAACGGAGAATTTAATGAAAGCAGAACAAAGGCTCTGACGGAAGAGTCATTCAATAATTTAATAGACTTTGTTTATAAAAAATGCGCTGACATGACGAGGAGTATCTTGGAAGGAAATATAAATATCGACCCATTTAAAAAGTCCGACGGAACCATACCCTGCAAATATTGTGAATATATGGGGATTTGTCAGTTTGACAAGTCCTTGGGAAACAGCTACCGCTTAATCGGCAAAAGGGATAAGGACGATATTTTAAAAACACAGGAGGAAGGGAGTGATTTGGATGAATTGGACAAAAGAGCAAAGGCGTATAATTGATTTAAAAAATTCCAATATATTGGTTTCCGCCGCAGCAGGCTCGGGGAAAACGGCGGTTATGGTTGAAAGGATTATCACTCTTGTAAAAAACGGTGAAAATATAGATAATTTCTTGGTGGTAACATTTACGAAGGCTGCTGCGGCGGGAATGAAGCAAAAAATTCAAAAATCATTGATTGAGTCGGTACAGGAAAGGCAGGGGAACATTAAGCATTTAAGAAAGCAATTGTCACTTTTGAACAGGGCTATGATTACCACAATCGATTCCTTCTGCATGGATGTGGTAAAGAAAAATTTTCATTTAACGGATATTGACCCTGATTTCAGAGTAGGCGACAAAAGCGAATTAAGCATACTGCTTCAGGATTCCATAGATGAAGCTTTGGAAGAAGAATACGGAACAATAAATGACAATGATAATTTCAGAAAATTAGTCGAAGGATTTACCGGCAACAGAGGAGATGATGAGCTAAGCGAAATAATTCAAAATGTATATAGATTTATATTAAGCTTTCCGGACCCCTTTGCATGGCTTGAGAACAGTGTTGACATGCTCGGCATAACAGGTGAAGAGCTGAAAAATTCCAAATGGTTTTCTGAAATAAAAAATCATATGAGACTTCTTTTGGAGGGAGCAAGAGGCTATATAGATGCGGCAGCTGAAATATGCAGGGAGCCTGACGGACCGGGGCTTTATTTAAACACCTTGGAAAAAGATAAGGCATTGACAGACAACCTTATAAATCTTCTTAATTTGGACATGGAAAAATTTATGGCGGCGTTAAAGGATTTCAAAGCACCGAGGGCTGCCGCATTTAAGCAGGAGGATTATCCGGGTGTTGATGCGGAAAAACAAGTTGAAGTAAACGGCTCTAAAAACAACAACAGTCTGAGGGCGAAGTATAAGGGTGTTATCGGTTCTGTAAGCAGGCTTCTGCCCTACGGCTTGGATTATGAAAGATATGCGGGTGAAATCAATGAAATGAAGGCTGTAATGGCTTCCTTAAAAACATTAATTGAGAAAACAGATGGAAATTACAGGGAGAAAAAGAAAGAAAAATCAATAGCCGATTTTAATGATTTAGAGCATTATGCGTTGAATATATTAAGGGCAAAAAATGATGAAGGAGAATATGTTCCCTCTGAAGCCGCCGAATATTACAAAAGGAAGTTCAACTATATATTCATAGATGAATATCAGGATTCAAACGGCCTGCAGGAAGCAATCATAGAGCAGATAAAAAGAGAAAACAATTTGTTTATGGTAGGTGATGTGAAGCAGAGCATATATAGGTTCAGATTGGCAGATCCAAGCATATTCAACGGCAAGTTTGTTTCCTATGCAGCAGACAGTGAAGAATTAAGCGATAATGTGACGGACAGGGCAATTAATTTAAATATGAATTTCAGAAGCAGGAATGAGGTATTAAGAGCAACTAATTTCGTTTTTAAAAATATAATGACCGAGGAATTAGGCGAGATTGAGTATGATGAAAGAGTTGCTTTGAATACGGGAAGTGAATTTTCGGTAAATACTCCCGTTGAGCTGCATATTATTGACAAAAACAGTGCTTCGGACGAAGATGCGGCAGATGATGGGGATGATCCTGCGGAAAACAGAGGAGATGATGAGAAAAGCAATATAGACAGGGAAATTGAATCAATGGAAACCGCGGAATTGGAAGCATTGTTTGCCGCCGACAGAATCAGGGAGCTGATGAAGGAAGAAATATGCATTGCAGGAAAGGCGGATGAAGGGCAAAAGAAAACCAGGAAAACAGAATATAAGGATATTGTGATTCTTCTTAGGTCTGCCGCAGGCTGGGCGGGCATATTCGAGGAAAGGATGAACAAGGAGGATATTCCTTTTTTCTATGACGGAGGGAAGGGATATTATGAAGCATTGGAGGTACGGGTTGTTGTAAATTTATTGAAATTAATCGACAACATAAAACAGGACATACCCCTGTTAAGTGTTATGAGATCTCCCGTCGGCGGATTTACAACAGAGGAATTATTGGAAATCAGGCTTAAATTTAATCAGGAAAAGCATTTTGTAAGCGCTCTTAACAAATATATCAAGTATGGAAGTGATGATGGGGAATTTTCTTGGGAGCTTGCAGACAAGCTTAAGGTTTTTACCGGGAAAATATATGACTGGTCTTACCGCAGCAGGTATTCCCGTTTAAATGATTTAATATGGGATATACTTATGGAAACAAAATATTATAATTTCGCCGGAGCTCTACCCAACGGCAAAATGAGGCAGGCAAATTTAAGAATGCTTGCAGACCTTGCCTATGATTTTGAAAAAACATCCATGAGAGGCTTATATAAATTTCTTAGATATATCGAAAGGATAGATAAAGGTTCAGATGATAGGGGGCAGGCAAAAACCTTGGGTGAAAATGACAATGTGGTAAGGCTTATGTCCATTCATAAGTCAAAGGGCTTGGAGTTTCCGGCAGTTATTTTGTGCGGTCTCAACAAACAGTTTAATCTGCAGGATACGAAAAACAAAATATTAATGCACAAGGATTACGGCATAGCTCCAAAATATGTAAGTACGAAGGAAAGAATCGAAAGAGAAAGCTTGGCAAGAGATGCCATAAAGCTGAAAATCAAGAAGGAAAATATCTCCGAAGAAATGAGAGTTTTGTATGTTGCAATGACAAGAGCCATAGACAGGCTCATAATGGCAGGCACAGTGAGCAAGTTAGATCAAAAGGAGAAAAATTGGCGTAAGGGTACTTCAAAATATTTCGTTTATAAAGGCGTTTCCTATATGGATTGGATTTGCGGCTGCTTATTTGATAAAGTGAATTTTGAAAAGTTCAATGAAATAATTAAGAAGGGTCAGTGGAATGATTGGAATATAAATCTTATAACACGGAGGGATTTAGCTCTTAACGCAAATGATGAATTTAATTTATGGGCGGACAGAGTTGAAATGATGAATGAATTTGCAAGCATGGAAAACAGCCCCCGCTATGAGGAAATAGGAAGGCGTTTAAGCTTCGAATATCCTTACAAGGCTTCGGAAAATGTACCTACAAAGCTTTCCGTATCAGAGCTTAAAAATTTAGGAGATAAGGAATTCACGAAACTCAGGTATAAAATTCCCACATTGGTTGATGTATTTCAATACAATGAAAGCACAGACAAATTTGCACTGGATAAAAAAATTACGGGCGCAGAAATAGGGACACTTCTGCATTTTGTTATGGAGCATTTAGACCTAAAGGGAGATTTAAAAAGAGAGGTCATAATAAATACCATTGATAAAATGGAGGAGAGGAAGCTCTTGACACAATCGGAAGCAAAAATAGCAATAAACACATATGCGGAAAAAATCGAAGTTTTTTTCAAAAGCAAAATCGGAGCAAGAATCATCAATTCGCCGGAAGTATACAGAGAAGCTCCCTTCGTATTCAGAAAGAGGGTTGATGACGTGCTTAGCGGCTTGAATAAGGAAGATTTAATACTTGTACAAGGTATAATTGACTGCTTCTTTATGGAGGGCAATGAGGCGGTTATTGTGGATTATAAAACAGATAAGATTGATGAAACAAAAGAAATAACTTCTCAAATCAATAATCTTAAAAAAGAATACAATGACCAGATTGCATTATATAAGGAAGCTGTGGAGAAAATTACCGGTAAAAATGTTAAGGAATGCTATTTATACTTATTTTCAATAGGAAAAGAAGTCTTAATTGATTAAAAGTTTTTTTAACCTTATTTTAATCATTTGTTAATAAATTTTTATTTAATTTTAAGAATTTAGGGGTATATTAATATTAGACAATTTAATAATATTGGCAAGAATAGGGGTGTGTTTATGGCAGATATTTTAATATTAACGGCTTCTTTCGGTATGGGACATAAAAGTGTTTCCAATGCTTTAAAGGAGCAATTGGAATATATTGATAAGGATGCAAAAATTGTTATAGCGGATATTTTGGAAATAGTCAGCCCAAAGGTTAAGGATTTAAGCTCAAAAGTCTATTACGAGCTTACGGAAAACTATCCGTTAATTTATAATACAATATATGAAATTAAAGTGAATAATAAAAATAATATAATAGATGGTGTTTTTTGCGATTTATACTATAAAAAGTTTTATGAGTATATATCAGAAGAGAAACCCCATGTTATTATAAGCACGTTTCCCTTATGTTCCTGTATGGTATCTAAGGTTAAAGATGAATATGATATAAACATCAATTTAGTTACCGTCATAACTGATGTGGTGGATAGCTGGGAATGGATATATGATGAAACCAATATATATTTGGTTCCTACTGTTGAAATTAAAAATAAGCTGATTGAAAAAGGTATAGACGAAAATATTATAATAGTATCAGGTATACCGGTAAAAAAAGCATTTTTAAACAATGAAGACCCGACGAGAGAAAAGGATACAATTTTAATGGTATTGAGCGGAATTGACAGGCTTCCGGACAATTTAATTTACGAGCTCAGCAATAACAGACATTTTAAAATAAAAATAGTTGCGGGCAGAAATGAAAAGCTTTATGAGGAATTATCGGATTGCGATTATCCTGATATAGCCATATACGGTTATGTCGATAATATAAATCAACTGATGGATGAAGCGGCATTCATTGTGACAAAACCGGGAGGGGTGACTTTATTTGAAGCTATAAATAAAGAACTGCCCCTTATAGTGTTAAATTCAAATATAGGTCAGGAAAAAGGAAATATTGAATTTATCAAGCAGGAGAAAATCGGAATTGTTATTGATGATTTAACAAACCTTCCGTATATTTTAAATTATTACATCAGTAATCAAAGTATAATAAATTATTATCGTGCAAATATAAAAAAAGTAAAAAATACTATTGATTATAAGAAGGTTATAAATTCAATATTGTCCGAGGTAATATAATGAAAAATAAAAATAAGCCTTATGGCTTGATATTTATTATAATATCAACAATAATAATGTTTTTGATTTTGCATAAAAACGATGATTTGGTTAATTTATTTAAAATTATAAAAATCATCAATATGAAATTTATTCTGTCTGCAATACTTTTTATTTTCATTTTTTGGCTGCTTGAAGCCTTTATGATATATTTTTTGATTATAAAGTTTACAAATAATGAAAAGAATATTAAAAATTTCTGGCTTGCGGTTAAGGTAACAATGATTGGTCAATATTACAGCAACATTACCCCTCTTGCCACGGGAGGGCAGCCTGTACAATTGCTTGTTTTAAAGGATGATAATATTTCCCTGAGCAATGGTACGGCTATCCTGATAAGCAAATTTCTTTTGTTTCAGGTAGGCGTAACCATATATTCATTTATTCTTGCATTACATAAGATGAACATATTATTCAATTCTCATAACGGCGCTTCTGCATTTGTAATTATGGGATTGGTTTTAAACATGGTAATGCTCACGTTTATTATTTTGATTGCCTTTAATCAGCAGATTTTGCTGAAATTTTGCGAAAAGCTGTTTGGTCTGCTGCATAGGCTCAAAATCATTAAAGACGTTGAAGCGGTAATGGGTAAAACCGAAAAGTTTATATGGGAATACAAGGAAAGCATCGGTAAATTAAATGAGGATTATTGGTTTACAATAAAAATGTTTGCCATAACCTTTGTACAGCTGACTGTGTTTTTCAGCACAACATTTTTTGTTTATAAATCACTTAATTTAACGGGTTCAACTTTTTTAGACATAGTATGCCTTCAGGCATTTTTATATATGGCGGTTTCCTTTATACCGACTCCCGGTACGGCAGGCGCCAGTGAAGTGGGCTTCATGCTGCTGTTAGGTCCTTTATTCCCCACAAATATAATTTCAACAGCTCTTTTGCTGTGGAGGGGAATAAGCTATTATTTCAGTCTGATTTTCAGCGGTATTTTTTCTTTTTTAGTAACCGTAATCGGCAAGAAAAAAATATATACAAATTAGAGACGCCTTTAATATTTGCAGCAGATGTAATTGACGAATTTACTATTTTGTGCTAAACTTATTTCATAAAGAGGGACAATGGAGGTAGCAATGGATAGTCTCGAAATAATGAAATATGTTGACCACACCTTATTGAAGGCTGTTTCAACATGGGAAGAAATACGCGTTCTATGTGATGAAGCAATTGCTTATCAAACGGCGTCGGTTTGCATTCCTCCCAATTATGTGAAAAGAATTCATGATACATATGGGGACAAAATAAATATTTGTACGGTAATAGGTTTTCCATTGGGTTATTCCGCTAAGGAGTCGAAGGTCACAGAATGCAGGCAGGCTCTTAAAGACGGTGCAAATGAAATAGATATGGTTATTAACATTACGGATGTTAAAAATAAGGACTATAAGAGTGTAGAGAATGAAATCCGGACAATCAAGGAGATTGCGGGGGAGCATATTCTGAAGGTAATAGTTGAAACCTGCTATTTGACGGAAGAAGAAAAAATCGAAATGTGTCATGCGGTAACAAATGCCGGTGCGGATTATATCAAGACTTCCACAGGCTTCGGTACAGGAGGTGCAACTATGGAAGATGTCATGCTGTTTAAAAAATATATCGGACAAAATGTTAGGATTAAAGCCTCCGGGGGTATAAGAACTTTAAAGGACATGGAGGCTTTTATTGACGCAGGCTGTTCAAGGTTAGGGACCAGTTCTGCAGTTAAATTGATAAATAACGCTTGATGCGTTTATTTATATAATATTTAAAATCAAATAAAATGGAGGAATTAGTATTATGAAATTATGGAGAAAGTTGGCAATTGTTGCATTGGCTTTACTTATGATTTTTGCTTTTGCGGCATGTAGTGACAACGGAGCAAAGACACCGGTGGAAACACCTGAAACACCGGATGAAACATCGGAGACACCGGTAGAAACGCCACAAACACCAGCAGATAATACTTTTGAATTAGCGTTGATTACCGATGTGGGAACAATCGATGACAAATCTTTTAACCAAGGAGCTTGGGAAGGCGTAGAGGCTTATGCTAAGGACAACAATATTACATATAAATATTATCAGCCTGCTGAGCAATCTGATACCGCATATATTAACTCAATAGCTTTGGCGGTTAAAGCAGGAGCAAAGGTTGTTGTATGCCCCGGATTTTTATTTGAAGTTCCTATTCATACGGTACAGACACAATATCCCGATGTAAAATTTGTTATTCTTGACGGAGCACCTCATGCAGGTGATTATGTTAACGATATAGCCGATAATACATATTCAATATTCTATGCTGAAGAAGAAGCCGGTTTCTTAGCGGGATACAGTATAGTAAAAGACGGCTATACAAAATTAGGATTTATGGGCGGTATGGCTGTGCCGGCAGTTGTTCGCTTCGGTTACGGATTTGTTCAAGGTGCCGAATATGCGGCTCATGAGTTAGACTTAAGCGATAAGGTTCAGCTTAAATACACATATGTAGGAAACTTTGATGCTTCTCCCGAAAACCAAGCAAAGGCTTCTTCCTGGTACAATGAAGGAACAGAGGTTATATTCGGATGCGGCGGCGCTGTAGGCAATTCGGTTATGAAAGCTGCGGAAGCTGCGGGAGCAAAGGTAATCGGTGTTGATGTTGACCAATCGTCAGAATCTGAAACAGTTATTACCTCTTCAATGAAGAACCTTTCAAAATCGGTGTATGATGCTTTAACCGCATATTATGCAGGAAACTTCCCGGGCGGAACATCAGTGTCATTGGATGCAACCGTTGAAGGCGTAGAATTGCCGATGGAAAATTCAAGATTTGAAAAATTCACACAGGCGGATTACGACGCTATATACAAAAAAATAGTAGCTAAAGAAATCAATATAATGAATGATGCGGCTGTAGTTGAAGATGCAGGCAAACCTGCTGAAGAAGTAACGGCGGCGGATATTCCGGTAAGCAAAGTTAATGTTGAAGTTATTAAATAGTTAAAATTGGGGACATTCCTTCAGATTCACCATCATAATATCTTCGGAAGGTATGTCCCCGTTCCTATAATTAATTAGCGGGTGGTGCTTATATGGAGTACGTAATCGAAATGAACAATATAACCAAAATATTCCGTAATATTAAAGCTCTTGACG
>ENA-UOOK01005019-UOOK01005019.1-fermentation-metagenome-genome-assembly--contig:-NODE-5019-length-13653-cov-4.088469_pt1 | contig 13653 bp, 8 predicted proteins | sample MGYA00245777_ERZ724023 | MGnify/ENA primary metagenome ERZ724023 (study PRJEB28704, sample SAMN03018312) | fermentation metagenome | biome: anthropogenic terrestrial biome; feature: soil; material... | reverse complement strand
GTGGCAAAAAATTTATTAACAGCGGCCCTATGCATATCGAATATCTTGATGCGGCAGAGGAATAGCAGGTAACGTTCTGAAGTACAAAGAAAAGACCGCTGAAGGTAAGATAACCATAGAGATAATGAATCCAAATTCGGACTGGAAAGAATGGATTAAGACCGCTGATACCGCGACCATACCATTGAAAAAAGAAGAAAACTCAAATGGCGCCACTTTTGTACTGTTAGAGAAGGACGTCAAGGCACATCCAACTGCAGGAAAGATTATTAGACAGTCACTTAAAAAAGCGGCTTATTGTGTAGGGTGCCGAGTTTGCGAAACTAACTGCAAGGGTGGGCATATACATTTTGAAAACGGAAAAGTTACAATCACAGATTGCACACAATGCCATGAGTGTCACGATATACCTACAGGATGCCATGCTTACAATTCGCTGAAGATACCACAAGGAGAGAAAAAGATGAAGACGATAAACTGTTTTGATGACCATGCTCCGAAAAGAGACTGGCTTGTATCATACTTTGATTTACAAGATGACTTTTTTACGGAGCACACTCTGGGGCCTAACATGTTTACCCATTTTAAGCGTTTCCTTCGTGATGCCCAGCTCATAGATAGCAACAAGTGCTCGGATTTTTCTGCACTAATTTGTGATTTGGGATGGGAGAGCGATACGGCACTGGCATTAATTCTTGTAAATCTTGCTTATGAAAATGCCCAATTCGAGTGGTACATCAGCCAGATGGATATCGGATACTTCTATGAAAGCAAATTGTTAAAAGAGAGATTGATGGCTGACGGTATAAAAGAAAAAGCAGCAAATTCTGTTGTAAAATCTTTCAAACGTATAGTTGGAACTCCTTTCGGACCAGTCCTGAATTTTGGTTATGTGACAGACGAAAATGATATGATACGCACCAAGTGCTCCATCAGCGACAGCCGTGTTGTTTTATATGCGCTGTATAAATTTGCTGAGAAGTGCAATCTCGACAAGGAATTCCATGTTTCTTACCTCTACGATGAAGATATAGAGCGGGATGGCGTCAGCCCAGTGCGCATTTTCGGGCTGTATGAGGAAGAAGAGCTGAAGTCTATTCTGCTGGGCCTCTCCTCCGCATATCCGGAGTTCATCAATGCCACATTCACCAACGATCTGCGGACGATCACATTGCGGGATAAGACCAGCAACGATGTGTTGAGCCTGTTTAAGGAGGGATTATAAGATGCCGGTACAGAATCTGAAATACTGCGAATACTTTGATGTCAATGAAAAGTATTTCCCTTGCATTGACGAATCCGCCATCAACAGTGGTGCAGCATGGGATACCACCTACCCGCATCAGACCTTCATTGACCTGCTCAACCTGACGGAGAAGATGCTGGGCGGCAATACAAACCGTTCTATCTGGATTCACGGTGCCTACGGCACCGGTAAATCTCAGTGCGCCTATACGCTCAAAAAACTGCTGGAGGTGCCGGAAAGCGAAGCCAGAGCTTATTGGGACAAGTTTGAGCCACTGAAAAATAATCCTGCCCTGCTGGAAAAGATAATCGGTCATAAAGCGCAGGGGATTGTGACTGCCTATCGCTATGCTTCCGGCAGCATCACCACACCGCAGCAGCTTTTCTTTGCGGTGCAGGAAAGCATCAAGAAAGCTCTGGATACAAACGAGGTTTCCTATAAGGGCGAAAACTCTCTGAAGGAAAGCGTTATCGCTTGGTTGGAAGATCCGATTCACAATCAGTTTATGGACGCTCTGCTTCAGAAGGCAAAGTGGATGTCCACCTTCTCTCAGTCTTCTGCGGATGAGATTATCAACGCCCTGAAAAAGAGCAGCGATGTTTCCTCTCTGATGGATAACATTTTCTCCCTTGCCGCAGAGGAAGGCATTACGGCTCTTGACCTTTCTGCAGATTCCCTCCGGAACTGGATTGTGGATATTATCGATAAAAACAACATCAAGCTCGTTCTTATCTGGGACGAGTTCAGTGACTATTTCCGTCAGAATAGCACATCTCTGGGCGAGTTCCAGAAGATTGTCTCTATCTGCCAGGAAAAGCCATTCTACTTTGTCATCGTTACGCACCCGCTGTCCTCCCTTGCTAAGAAGTATGACAGCGGAGACAAGACCAATCCGTGGTCCGTTGTACAGCAGCGCTTTGACAAGGTAGAAATCACACTGCCGGACAATATCGCCTTTGACCTTATCGGTCATGCTTTCAATGTGAAGCCTGCAGCGAAAGCAAACTGGGTGCAGATGACCGGAGACCTAAATTCCTCTGTAAATGGTGCCCGTGCCGCAGTAATCAAGGCGGCAAATATCAGCGGTAAAAATGTAATGCGGGATATTCTACCCATTCACCCGATTGCGGCGCTCGTTTTGAAAAATATAGCCTCGGCTTTTCAGTCTAATCAGCGCAGCATGTTCGACTTTATAAAGACACCGAAGAATATGGATGTAAAGGCGTTCCAGTGGTTTATTCAGAACACCAGCCCGCTTTCTGATAGGCCTTTCCTTACTGTGGATATGCTGTGGGATTTCTTCTATGAGAAGGGCAAGGATTACCTGTCCTCCGATATCAAGCTCATTTTAGACACCTTTCCGCAACAGACACAGCTGAACGATAAAGAGAAAATTGTCCTGAAGACTGTTCTGATTATGCAGTCCATTGACCAACGTCTGGGCGGTGTTCTGCCGATTCTGAAACCAACGGATCAGAATCTCAGCTACGCATTTGAGGGGGATACTGGTGAGCTAGAATCCTCCTGCAAGAGCATCGCGAAAGCTCTTGTGAAGAAGGGCATCCTGATTGAGAATCCGATTGCGGACGGCAAAAAGGTATATTCCGCTGCTGTTCTCGCAGGTGACGGCGCAAAGATTGAAGCGTTCAAGAAGGATATCCGTGAAAAGCAAGGCACAACTGCCAAACTGGTCTCAGAAGGTGCCGCCGTTGCTACAGCGCTCAGCCTGTCTCCTGCGCTGAAGCTCCGCTATGCGCTGGATTTGGAAAGCGGCAAGCTGCCGGTTGTCACCATATCCGACTTCAAGAAAGCTATGGATGCCCTGAAGAACAAGGACGTGGACTGGCATTTCTATGCCGTGCTTGCGCTGGCAAAGACCGATGAGGAAGCGCAGAGTTTCCGCACATTGATAAAGAAAACCGTTGCTGACCCCGCATATAAAAACATTGCTGTTATCGACGCTCTGTCTACACCTCTGGGCATAGAAGCCTTTGAGCAGTATGTGGATTACTCCGCTATGTCCATGTATTACAATGGCAACAACGGACAGCAGTCAAAGGAAAATGCGAAAAAAGCAAAGGATGTAATGGAGCGCGATTGGAAAGACCGCATTCACGACGGACAGTTCATTGTCTTTACCTATGCAAATCAGGATGGTGAAAAAGCTACCGGTGCCGGTGCCGTTCAGACTATCCTTCAGACGATTGTCCTGAATCGCTTTAAGCATGTACAGGACTTTACAAAAGGCCTTTCTGAAAGTCAGTTGAAGCTCACCACTCAGTCAAAGTCTGTTGCGAAATACGGCATGGGTGTGATGGAGATTAAGGGCCTGATTGCCGGATGCGAAAAGTCCGTTCTGGGCAAGTTCTGGAGCAAGAAGGAATACTGGAAGGACGAGTCCCTTGCCGATGAGCATATCGTCATCATTAAGAAATCCGTTGACAAGATGATTGAAGATGCCTTTATGAGAAGCGGCAAGATTTCAATTGGCGAGATTTATGATCATTTGGAGAACACCTTCGGATTTTCCGTTTGTAATCTTTCTGCTTTCATTACCGGCTTTCTGCTGAAGGAATACCGCACAGAACCGTATCGCTCCATGGATGCGGAAGGCCGCCGAGATTCCATGACACCGGATAAGCTTTCCGAAATGATTGGAAACTATATCGGCAAAAGCCCAAAACCGACCTATATCGTCAGCTTAACCGAAGAGGAAAAGGCATTTTATGAGCTTACGGAAAGCGCATGGAGCATTACAGCCAATACCTGTTCTTCGCCGCAGCAGGCAGGTACACTGGTTCTTTCAAAAATGAGAGACTTGTCTTATCCTGTTTGGTGTTTGGAGGATATGGATACCGCAGGTGTATTCGACCTCGTCAAGCTTTACATCAAGCTTGTGCAGAGCAAGGGCGATGAAGCACACGATGTGGCTAACGAAATCGGTAAAATTGCAATTCAGCGCCCATCATCCGCGCAGAATTTGAAAGACCTGCTCACCCTTGATAACTGCAAGAACGGTATGCATATATTCCTTGAGCGATTTGAGAGCGGTAAGCTGCTGAATGTTGCCAAAGAAATCGGCGCTGAGGATTCAGTGTTGACGGATATCAAGAAGCTGTTCAGCGTTCAGTATTCTGCTCTTTGGATTGGGTCAACCGGTGAGGACGAAATTAGAAAGCTCATATCGGAGTATGAGGTGGTGAAGTCTACCAACATTCTTCTGAATGTCGCTGCCCATTCCAAGGATGCCGCATTTAAGGAATGGCGTGAGACTTTGAAGTTTATCGGCTTCTCCTGCGAATCCGTCAAGGCAAAAAAGCCCGCGCTGGATAAGTTTTTCCATTACTTGCTTCGTATTGCAAACTATGAGGATATGCTTCCGGAGCATGTGAAGTCATTCCTTTCCGAAATGACAAATCATATCGCGGATATCCGGGAGGTGCTGGATAATCCTCTGGCTGTCTTTATGGATGTATACGCTCCTTATCTGGAAGGTTTTACTGAGGCAGAATGTGAGGAAATCAAAAACTCCATCACATCTGAAATGTTTACCGCATCCTCTACGGCAAGCAATGCCACAGTGAAAAAGGCTGCAGAGGACTACAGAAAGAATCAGGTGAAGTCACAACTATATAAGCTGTGGAGTGACAAGACCGGAGGAAGCAAAAATCCGCGTGTCTGGTCCGAAAAATACCGCACGCCGATTCTGTGCTGTATGAAGGCCACTCAGTATGCCGAAGCAAAAAAAGCGTTTGGCACACTTAACAGCAGCACGCAAAGCGAAGCAGATATCAAAGAGGCTTTGGCGTTCTTTCAGAAAGTGGACTTCTTTGATGACATTGCTTCCGCTGATTATCGTGATAAGTGTTTTGCAAAGTGTGTCATCGGGGATTTCACGAGCCTAATTTCTGATATTGATGCGGTCAGAGACGTATTGGAAAGCACCGGAATCAGCGCTTATGAGTGGAATGACAATCCATCTATTAGAAGCAAGATTTCCAGCATGGCGGCTGCCGAATATAACGCAGGCGGCAGCGATAAGGTTGTCGACATCATTGAAGGTATGGATGATGCCGAGCTAAAGAAGTGGCTTACTGACATTGTCAGAAAGGATATGGGCCTTGGAGTAAAAATCATCATTAACAGGGAGGAGTAAGCGATGCTTTGCAGAGAAGTGCAAAACTACATATCAACTGCAAAAGGGCTGCCGTTTTTCTATATCGTTGGTGATGAGGACTATTGTTCCGTACTGGATGAGTTGAAGCAGGCGGACATCTCCGTTGTGAGAATGAGCGATTTCTGTTTCAAGGATGATAAATTTCCCAGCGTCGATGAGTTGGTAGATTATTTCCGGACCTCCGATGTGAATTACAGAGACAACAGGTTTGTTGTAGTCGGGCTTGGTGAGTATCTTGCGCTTAGAGGACCCGCCATCGCAGATAAGGAACTCCGCCGGTTGAAGAATACCACCCTTGGAAATACGAGAGCCATTCTTCTGCTGAGAGGTGTACCTGCGCAGGCTGCAAAGATTATCCGAGATGATAATAAGATGGTGGATCAGCAGAGGGTATATATCTCCGACAATCCTCTCACAAGCATATCCATTACAAATATGCCTGCGGATGTTGGGCTTGTTGCCAAAACCGGTGTGAAGCATCTGCTGCGGGCTATGGAAGACGGTGCTTTCGGAAACATATACGCAAGTACCTCGCTGGTGCTTGATAATACACTGTTCCCGCTGGCTACCCTTTTCGGAGCATATTCTGTCGTAAAGTTGCTTGTAGAAGACTTTACACTTGACAGCGGGCTCGGAACGGAAGAACAGTGGCAGCGGCTGCTGAAAGATCTTAACAAGTGCGGCAAGGACATTAAAGCTGTATTTGATAAGAACGGCATCGACGAAAGAATCGTTGATGATTTATGTTTGGCGGTTTCCGGTCTTGAGTATCGGAATTGGCTTGCTTTCCTGTATTTTAAATTAAATGCGGCGCAGATACAAAACTCCTACCTGAAGCTTGTGGTTGAGGAAACTCTAAGCTTTGAGGAGCTCAAAACCAATCTGATGGTAAAGATTACGGAGCTTTCTCATAAAAGCAGGCATTTCAGGCAGTTGTATGAGGAGAGAAAAAAGCTGCTTAAGGATTTTCCGGAGGAGGATATTGCCGTCTTTGTGAAGGCAAATGAAATTGATCCGGAAGAGAGCATCTATCGCTTGACCGATAATACACTGCTAGAGAAGAAGATGACTGTTAAATGGGTAGCACGGAATGGCTTCAGCGAAGCCATATCCTATGTGTATCCTGCCCTTGACGCATATCTGAAAAAATACATATTTGACTGCCCTGTACTTGCGAGTGAGATGACAGAATACTTCGATTCTTATAAGTGGCAGAAGGTTTCCAACCATATCTCGGATGATTTTGTCAAGCTTGTTGAGAAGTATGCATCCGACATTTCCTACGCACAACTGCCTACAAGGGATAACGCAATCAAGGCCGTCGCAGATAAGAACAGTGCTTACCTGTATTGGATTGACGCGTTAGGCGTGGAATACCTGTCTTACATTACAGCCCTTGCAAAGAAAAAGGGTCTGTCGATTCATACAGATATTGTCCGCTCCGATTTGCCGACAATCACATCGATTAATAAACAGTTCTACGAACAGTGGCCGGGCGGCAAGAAGTATAAAGAAGAGCAACTCGACAATATCAAGCACAAGGACAAGGGCGGCTATTTCTTCACGGATGATGAGGATCCGATTCATATCCCGGCAGAGCTTGATGTCATCGAGAAAGCTCTGAATACCGCTGCGATGGAGCTGGGCATGCATCACTGCAAATCTTTTGTCATTGCGAGCGATCACGGTGCCTCCAGATTGGCTGTTATAAAAAAGCAGGAAGTACCGTATGAAACCGACACTAAGGGAGAGCACTCCGGACGCTGCTGCAAGGCTTTTGATGGATGTGACGTTCCTTATAAGGTTGAAGATAATGGTTTTATCATTCTTTCCGACTATGGCAGATTTCGCGGCAGCCGCCCTGCCAATGTGGAGGTTCACGGAGGCGCCAGCCTTGAAGAAATTGTCGTACCGGTAATTACGTTGACACTCAAAAAACAGGCAGGTGTTCAGATTACGGTCATGTGTCCTGATGATATTACTGCGGATAGGCGTGACGGTGTTATACTGAATCTGTATATTTCGGATGTGGATTCGCCAGATAACATCAGCCTTGTGGTTGAGGATAAGCCTTATCAGGGCAAGTCGGAAGACGGAATACATTATACTTTCGGGCTTAAGGAAATTAAGCGGGCAAAGACGAAGCCATATACAGCCGATGTCTTTGATGGGGCTGATTTGATTGGAAGTATTTCCTTCAAGATAAAAGGTAAGACTGCTACAGTCAAAGATGATTTTGATTTTGGCGATGAATTCTAAGGAGGAGAACTATGGAGCTTTCCGAAAAGCTAAGAGATAATTTTGACGAGATGGTCGTCTATAAGGATTTGAAGAAAACCAATTTCTTCTCTACATTGAGTCTCCCTTCTTTTATGCGCGATTGGCTGCTGAAGAAGTTTGAGGATGACGAGGGTGAATTCGATAAAGACGATCTTGCCAGATTCGTCAAGAAATTCATTCCAAGAAAAGACGACTGGAATGCGATAAAGAATGACATTGTTATCGAAGGCAAGACGGTGAAATTTCTTGCTAAGGTATCTGTAAATATTGACATTAAGACCGGCGAAGTCTCTTTTTCCCTGTCTGACTTTGGATTGGGATTTAAGGAGACCATCATCGAAAGCGATGTATGGGATTCATGCAAGGATGACCTTGTAAAAGGCAGAGATATATGGGGAATGGTGGAGCTCGGATATCGCTCTCCAGACGATTTTGATGTTACTTTTGAATACGAAAGGAAATCTTCCAAGGCCAAGAATTCAAAGGACGGAAAAATCAAGCTTGTTTCCTTCAAGAATTTCTGTCCCTACGAGATTGATCTTGAGGACTACAAAGAGGCCCGCAAGGAATTTACTACAGATGAGTGGATTGATGTTATCCTCGGAGCTGTTGACTATAATGCTGCCGGTTACGAAACTGAAGAAGAAAAGCTCACTATGCTTACCAGACTACTTCCGTTTGTGGAAAAGCGTCTTAATCTGATTGAGTTGGCTCCCAAGGGTACCGGCAAATCTTATCTTTTTGGAAACGTTAGCCGATACGGATGGCTTTCCAGCGGTGGCGTTATGAGTCGCGCCAAGATGTTTTATGACCAGACAAAGCGTAGAGAGGGTCTGATTGCTGGGAGCGATTTTGTCACACTGGACGAAGTACAGACAATTTCTTTCACCGATACGGATGAGATGCGGGCTGCTTTAAAAGGCTACTTGGAACAGGGAACCTTTACCGTAGGCGATTATAAAGGAACTGCAAATGCCGGTATGGTGCTTTGCGGCAACATTCGCAAGGAAATCATGGATGCAGACGGCTATGAAAACATGTTCACTGAACTGCCGGTTGTTTTCCACGAGTCGGCATTGATTGAAAGATTTCACGGATTCATCAAGGGCTGGAATATCCCGCGCATGAAGGACGATCTGAAGGTGAATGGCTGGGCATTGAATTCGGAATACTTCTGCTCTATCATGCATGAACTCCGTAGCGATATGACATACAGGAGCATCGTGGACGAATATATTATCGTTCCGGAAGGAGCCGACACACGTGATACGGAAGCCGTGAAGCGAATAGCTACGGCTTACCTTAAGTTGCTCTTCCCGAATGCCCAGCATGTGGAAGATATAACGCCGAGAGAATTCAAAAGATACTGCTTCGACCGTGCTAGAAGGATGAGAGATACGATTAAGTATCAGCTCGGTTTGCTTGATGTGGAGTATGCTGGAAAGGATTTGCCGCCATTTAAGATTTACGGCATAGACACAGAATGACATGAAAATGAAAAAATGCTATGTATGCGGAAAAACTCCGCTGACAAAAGATGAAGTAGGACTTACAAAAAAGATAATCGATAAGAAAGCTACGACTTTTTACTGCTTGCCCTGTCTGGCAGAGTACCTTGAAGTTACGGAAGAGGAACTGCTCGCCAAGATTGAAGAATTCAAGAATGAGGGCTGCACGCTATTTAAGTGAGGTGTTAGCTGATGAAGCAACATATCTATGCCGATAATGCGGCAACAACAAAGCTGGATAAAACTGCGTTTGAGGCGATGATGCCTTGGCTTCTTGAAGAATACGGGAATGCCTCACAGCCCTATGCTTTTGCACGGAAGCCGAAAAAAGCCCTTGCGGATGCAAGAGCAACAATCGCGGAATGTATTGGTGCACGTCCGGAGGAGATTTATTTTACCTCCGGTGGCACTGAGAGCAACAACTGGGTCATCAAGAGTTTAGCCTTTTCAGACCCGAAAAAAAGAGCAACGATAACCTCCGCATTTGAGCACCATGCTGTTCTTTATTCCTGCGCGGCAATTGAGCGGCTGGGATACCCGGTTGCATACATGTGGCCCTCAGACGAAGGCTACATTACTCCGGAAATCTTGGGAAAATATATTGCAGACAATACACGACTCGTTTCTGTGATGCTCGCCAATAACGAGATTGGCAGCATTCAGCCCATCCGTGAGTTGTGCGAAGCAGCCCATGCTCACGGTGGGTTGTTCCATACAGACGCAGTTCAAGCAGTCGGGCATATTAAAATCGATGTTCATGAACTGGGAGTGGATTTCCTCTCGGCTTCTGCACACAAGTTTAATGGACCGAAGGGTATCGGGTTCCTTTATATTTGCAATGGCGTGGAACTACCGCCTTACGCAGATGGGGGTGCGCAGGAAAGTGCACATCGGGCAGGAACAGAGAATGTGGCGGCGATTGTCAGCATGGCTGCGGCATTAAAGTCAAACTGCGATTTGCTGAAGCAGAATCAGCAGCATATTTTGAGTCTGGAAAGGCTGCTCATATCAAAGCTTAATGAATCCGGTGTCGCGTATAAACGCAATGGTGGAGACAGCAAGCTGCCCGGACTGCTGAGCCTTTCATTTCCGGGGAAGGACGGAGAGGCAATCCTTCATCGTATGGACCTTATGGGCATCAGCATTTCAACTGGCTCTGCCTGCCACAGCGTGAATACAGAAATTTCCCATGTCCTGCAGGCCATTCAGCTCAATGAGGATTATGCTAAAGGTACGATTCGCATCTCGCTGGGAAAGAATAATACTGAGAAAGAGGTCGAGAGGATTGCCGCAGCGCTGGTGAAGATTCTTTTGTAACGCTTCCTTCGAAAAAAGTGTAAAAGAGAATTAAAATGTTGACAAATATTCTGAAAGACTGTTTCAACAGATATGAAAACATACCGACTGGTCCTTACAGTTATTGAAGATAACAACTTCTGCAAGAGAAGGTATATCGTTAGTCAATTCTTGGATTAAGCAACGCTATCATAAGAGTTGGAGTCGAGCACAGCTAGTAAAAGCAATGAGTCCAGAGGATGTTCCAGATGAGATGAAGGCTGTTATTTTCTTTCTTATGAGCAAACAAATGTAAACCGGATTTTTATGGTGGTAAAAGAATCTACAGCGTTTCTGCTTCTGTTATAAATAGTATAATATGGCAGATTTTTGCGCCAGCGTCAACAAAGAAACACGGCGGAACCGAATTTAATCAGGCCGCCACCTAAGATGAAAGTTCCATGAGTCAAACTTTACATCGCTATAAGCAAAGAAAAGCCCGGCAGCTATCAAAGCGTCTCCAATCGCCGGCGTAGCTCCGTGTCGCTCAGCTTTCCCCGTTCCGCCTGCTCTTTCAGTTCCTGTGCTTTCGCCACGGCGTCGTTCCAATCGTCCCCGCTGATTTTGCCCCGGTTCTTTCTTGCCTTCAACCGGTTATAGGCCCTCGTGTACTCCTTCTGAGCAGGAGTAGCGGAGGCCCTTCCTTTTGCCTCCTTCCGGTGGGCGCCTACCTTTCGGCAGGTGCGCTCTGTTTCACCCGGCGCTAAATTGTTGCAGTAACAGGTGTTGTAGCCTTCGGTCAGCAAAAAATACCGTTCGCAATTGTGGCAGCGGCGTGGGGTGTTGCCCACCATCAGGCCACGGTAAAAGTCTGTATAGAGAAAATGCGAGAGATAGGAAAATTCCGCTTTTTCCGCCAAGACAACCTTTCCATCCTCGACGGGATGCACTTTGGGGACAAATTTGATTTGCGTAGGAAAGCTCTGTTCAAATTCCGGCATATTAAAAAGCCCTCCCGCTGCAGACATATCAGAAAAGTATCGTGCATAAGCCGCCGCATAGCTGTCGATGCTTCTACGCTTCAGCGGTTCGAGGTACAGCTCAAGTATCCCGACAATCTGCCCCCGGAAGTTGCGGAGGCTCTCCGGGAAGTACTCCAGACCGTTCAAAAGCTGCTCAAACATGGCGTGGCCCTCGGAATGAATATCCAGAACCTCGTCCCATTTTTCTTTGTCTGCAAACGTGAGCGGCAGAAGCTGATAGGTCGTTTCCAAATCCATAGACAGCTCGCGATAGAGGGGCAGCGTGAAAATCAAATCCCAGACAGCGTTCAGCTTCTCCTGTGCGGAGCAAGCGGCGCTGTTCGTTTTTTCCCGGAGCAAAGCTGCTACCGTAAGCAGAAACGCCTGAACCCGCCGGTCAACTTCGTTCAGCACTGCCTCATCCATATTTAAAATGTCGGTGGTGCATTGCCCCAAAGGAAAAGACTTGCTCTTTACAAATAACTCACCCATTCCAAACAGGACGGAAAACTGGTCGAAATAGTCCGCCATCGTGCCACATCTCCTGTATCCGATAGAATTTTGAGATTTACCCATTCCAGCCCGGAAGTATTGAAACTTTTTTCCAGCTATGTTACGCTCATTGTACCAGATAGAAAAACAAAAATCAATCGGAAGAAATGGAGTGAGAAAAATATGGTGACAAAAACGGCAAGTGAGTGAAGCGGAAAAGAGAGGGGATGCAATTTGAAGTTCAACCGATGGCCCAAGCGTGACCCAATCAAAAACTATTTCCCCGTACCCAATGAGATTTATCACCTCGGTCTGGAGGCCGGCGAAATCGCCATCTACGGTTACCTGCTCTCCATTGAGGACAGGAAAACCTACCAATGCTGGCCAAGCTATAAAACCATTGGGAAAGCGGTGAGGATGAGCCCCAACACGGTGCGAAAGTATGTTGCGGCACTGGAGGAAAAGGGGTTTATCTCCACCGAGGCAACTATGATTCGCCGCAAAGACGGACGGCCCATGAACGGAAGCCTGCTCTACACCATTCGTCCTATTCAGGCTGCAGTGGAAATGTTCTATGTACGGCAGTTCCGTAAGATGGAGGAAGATGCGGATAGGCAACGCATCACCGAACAACAGGCAAAGCTCCCACACAGAAGCCCCTATGAGCCGCTGTGTGCCCCTTTGGACAAGGAATCGAGCCCAGCCCCACCCAAGGCGAGGAAAGCGAAATTGAGCCGGTTTTGGCCCCTGTTCCGAGGACAACAGGTCTCCCGCCGGAACCCGGCGAAGCGGTTTGGAGCGATGAACCGAGGACGAAGAGAGAAGCAGGATAAAGGACTGGAGCCGCCAGCGGCACTCGCCCAGCCACAAACACCCGCAGTGCGGGCGTTTTACGAGAATTCAGGCAGGGGTCAAAAACAGAGAAAAAAGAGGCGCTTGCGGTCAGAATCCGCAGAAAGCCAAAAACAGCAGGATTTTAAGCGGGGTCAACCCCGGAAAGGAGAACAAATATGAGCAAAAAAGAATTGGAGAGGATCGTACGGTACAGGATGTCCCCTGTAAACGTGTCCGTGCACACGACAAACCCGCGGCTCAGGGTAAAAATGCTGGGAAACCGGTTTGCCGGTAACGTACTGGAAAAGGTTAAGCTCCTTACGGACGGGGGCATAAAGGTAAACGCACAGATCGTGCTTTGCAGGGGGCTGAATGACTTTATCCGGGTATCGCCAGCATATCCGTGGTTCCGGTGGGCCTGACAAAATGGCGGGAGGGCCTGTATAAGCTGGAACCCTTTGATTCTCGCGCTTCAGCCGCTGTAATCAAACAGGTCGGAGACTGGCAGGGGAAGTTTCTTGCAAAGTACGGTTCGAGACTGGTTTATCTTGCCGATGAGCTTTATATCTCAGCAGGTGAGAAATTACCCCGGTATGAGGAATATGAGGACTTCCCGCAGATCGAAAACGGGGTCGGGCTAATGCCCCTTTTTATTCATGAATTTTACGATTACCTCCACTGCCATTTCCAGGAGTTGGATAGGCACTGTGCGCAATACAGGACGACAAGGACAGTCGGCATCGCTACGGGATTTTGCGCGTACGGCCATATAAAAGCACTGGCGGAAGTGCTGGAAAGAAGGTATAATAAGCTGAAGGC
>ENA-UOOK01005017-UOOK01005017.1-fermentation-metagenome-genome-assembly--contig:-NODE-5017-length-13656-cov-21.522535_pt1 | contig 13656 bp, 11 predicted proteins | sample MGYA00245777_ERZ724023 | MGnify/ENA primary metagenome ERZ724023 (study PRJEB28704, sample SAMN03018312) | fermentation metagenome | biome: anthropogenic terrestrial biome; feature: soil... | reverse complement strand
GCTTTTCACCTAACAACATATATACAGAAGAACTGAAAAAGTATATTTCTGAAAACATACTTGAAAAAACATTGCATGGATTAAAAAATGAAAATATAGACTTTAAGGGTGTATTGTTCATAGGTCTGATGGTAAATAATAATGAAGCAAAGGTGCTGGAATACAATACACGCTTTGGGGATCCGGAAACGGAAGTTGTGCTTCCGAGGTTAAAGTCGGATTTAGCTGCAGTTATGCTCAAGTGTATAGACGGAAATCTGAAAGAAGAGGATTTGCAGTGGTACAAGGAAAGCTGTGTAACTGTCGTGCTGGCATCCGGAGGCTATCCTGAAAGCTATGAAAAGGGTAAGGAAGTAACCGGGCTAACTGATTTTGGCGGCGATATTATTGTGTTCCACGGCGGTACGAAGCTTAAGGATGGCAAAGTTGTTACGGATGGCGGAAGAGTACTGGCAGTTACTGCAATGGGACAAACATTAAAGGAAGCGAGAGAAAAAATATACGGTAATATTTCAAGGATACATTTTGAAAAAATGCAATTCAGGAAGGACATAGCTGATCAATAGGAAAAGGATAATATAAGACAAATTAATCTGTTAATATATATGCAATTTTTAGCATTATGTCGGCATGAATGAATATATTAATAATATATAAAGGTAGTAAGGGGGTTTTTATGATTATTCATGTTGTGCGGCAAGGAGATGTATTGTGGAGAATAGCCGATTATTATAAAACTGACATTGATTCAATTGTCGAGGTCAATGCCCTGCCTGACCCGGACAGATTGTTGGTAGGTCAGGCACTTTTAATACCCACCGGCGATAACATATACACCGTGAGACAAGGTGATACTGCCTGGAAAATTGCTCAAAACCATGGAGTGGCAGTACAGGATTTGCTATGGGAAAACAGAATTTTAAATCCCAATAATTTATATGTGGGGCAGAAACTAATAATACCGGAAAAGCCAAAACCTGAAATTGAAGTTAACGGATTTACTTATATTTTGGGGCAGGATGCTGTTCCTGTTGTAAATCAGGTTGGTGACTTGCTGACATATCTGACGCCATATGCATACCTAATCCAGGGAAATGGGAACCTGGTTCCCATAGACGATGAGGCTGCCATTGGAGAAGCTATTGCTCATGGTGCTGTTCCCATGATGTCCATAGTGAATTTTACGGTTAATTCAGCGGGAGAAAATGTTGCCAACATGGTTTTAAATAATCCGGAAACTGTAAATATTCTTCAGAACAATATTCTTGATATTATGAGAGATAAAGGGTATCAGGGTCTTAACATTGATTTTGAATATGTGCTGCCGGAAGATAGGGAAGCTTTTAACCGGTTTATTGAAAGTACGGTAGACAGGCTGCATAGTGAAGGCTATTTTGTGTCAACGTCTTTAGCTCCCAAGGTAAGCGCAGAGCAAAGAGGTTTGCTTTATGAAGCCCATGATTACGAGGCGAGCGGAAGACTGGCAGATTTCGTTGTTCTGATGACGTATGAATGGGGCTGGAGAGGAGGTCAGCCAAGGGCAATATCTCCGATTAATGAAATAGAAAGGGTTCTTGATTATGCGGTAACCGTCATACCGAGGGATAAAATACTGATGGGATTTCAAATATATGCAAGGGACTGGACTCTTCCCTTTGTACCGGGACAGGAAGCAGAGACCATAAGTATAGAAGATGCAATGGACAGGGCATATGCTCACAATGCTCAGATTCAATATGATTATGTTGCTCAGTCACCCTTTTTCCGCTATTCGGATGAAGAAGGTAATGCTCATATAGTATGGTTTGAGGATGCACGAAGCGCTCAGGCTAAATTTGATACGGTTAAGGAATATGGGTTAAGGGGCATAAGCTACTGGGGTTTGGGATATCCTTTTACACAAAACTGGGTTCTTCTGGCAGATAATTTTGACATAAGGAAATTGTGATTAAGGTTAAGCAGGTTCCAATGTGTTGCAATGAATTTAATATTAAATGTTTATTTGAATATAAAATAAGATTATCGTCCAGCATGCGATAATCTTATTTTATACTTTATATTAGGAGATTTCCTGTAAATAGTTAATTGCTTTTTAATGGTTTCTTATTTGAATCCTTGTTCAACGAGCAGCAATCCAAAGGACGACCCTCAAAGGTTTCCTGATTTGATTTAGCCAGTCTGTCAAGAAAATTTTTTATCCATTTAATCATAATGATCACCTTCTGCCCTATTGACTTAATTTTATTATATACTGCTGTTGTGAAGATTTTATGAAGAAAATGTATTTTTACTACATATTTTCTTCACAGAAATAATTTAAAATATAGAAATGTAAAAAGGATATTGGTAATGGGACTAGTCAAGGAGGGTGAAATATGAGTATTAGAAAAGAAAAAATCAAAGTATATGATATGACCTGTACATCTTGCGAAGCAAGAGTCGAAAAAGCCGTATTAAATACGGAAGGTGTAATAACAGTGAAAGCAAGCTTCAGCGGTCAGTATGCGGAGATTGAATATGACGATGAAGTATGTAGCTTGGAAAAAATAAAAGAAGCGATAAATAAATCAGGTTACGGTACAAAAAAAACAAATGATTACAAATTTTTCGGAATGCTGATAATTGTTGCGGTTATAATCATGATTGGATTCAATACTTCGGGCTTTGATATGGAATCCATGCTTTCAAATGCTTCATATGCGGTTTTATTCATTGCAGGAGTATTAACCTCCATACACTGTGTAGGCATGTGCGGAGGAATTATGCTTTCTCAGACTGTTGGAAATGAAAGCAGCACAAGGTTTGAGGCTATGAAACCGGCTTTGTTGTACAATGCAGGCAGAGTTATATCCTACACCCTGCTGGGAGGAATAATAGGTGCCGTAGGCTCGGTATTTTCCCTTTCATTTAAATCAAAGGCGGCAGTACAGATTATAGCCGGAATATTTATGATAATGATGGGGCTGAACATGTCAGGGTTTGGTTTATTCAGGAAGCTTCAAATTAAGTTGCCGAAGTCATTTTGCAGATTTAAAAATAAAGAAGGCTCACCCTTTGTAGTGGGATTATTTAATGGATTTATGCCCTGTGGTCCCTTGCAGACAATGCAGGTATTTGCTCTTGGAACAGGAAGTCCTGTTAAAGGGGCATCGGCAATGTTTGTTTTCTCCATTGGAACGGTGCCGCTGATGCTGACTTTCGGCGCACTGTCAGGACTGCTAAGCAAGGGCTATACTAAAAAAATTCTTAAACTCAGCGGCGTTATGATTATTGTTCTTGGGCTTATTATGGGGAACAGGGGTCTTTCCATTCTCGGAGTAAATCTAAATCCTGTAAATGCGCTTGCAATAGATAAAAGTGAAGTTAAGGAAGAAAATCCTAACGTTGCTAAGGCTGTTTTGCAGGACGGAGTTCAGGTTATAACTATGGATGTTGACAGAAAAGGGTTTACACCAAATTCATTTTATGTTCAAAAAGGAATTCCTGTAAAATGGATTATTAACGGAAATGAAATCAACACCTGCAACAATGCAATTATAGTTCCTTCATTAGGGCGTGAAATGAAAGTGGAAAAGGGTGAAAATATTCTGGAATTTACGCCTGAAAATAAAGATATGTATTTCAGCTGCTGGATGGGAATGATAAATGGAGTAATAAAAGTAGTGGATGAACTGGATACGGTGGATACTTCCGCTGCAGACCCTTCGTTGCCGCCGCCGTCAACAGGACCCAGCTGCTGTGCGGGACCGGTTGATGAGGATCCGGGTTATGGCAGTACACCAAGCATTTACGGTGATGATATTTCTAAAGTACCTACGGAAAAGCTTATTGGCAGGGCGAAAAACAACAGTATTACTGTAAAGGGTTTTGGCTACGAACTTCAGCCATTGGTATCGGTAGTAAGCAGCAGGGAAACAACTAATTTTATATTTGATTTTGCATATTTTGATAATGTACAGGGGCAATATGCAATAGTTGACGGTTCCACAGGAGAGGCAATTGCTGTTTTTAACGGAGAAAGAGGTATCAATGAAGTGGAGTTCAAGCCGGTGGAATCAGAAATTTACGGCATAGTAAAAGGAAGCACCCTGCTTGGCATAATAACAACGGCCGATGATGTGGACGATGCTGATTTGGAAGCAATAAGAAGAAATTTCATAGCTGAATAGCAGCATCTTTATTTATATTAAATTTGGGCGATATGCGTTGACAATGCAGCACTAACAATTTATATTATACTTATACTGATAATTTGAAAATGCGGACAAATACTTGTCCGCAGCATGGGATCAGTATATACTAATTCACTTCAAAGGAAATATTTAATGTGAATTAGTATTATATTAATATCTGGAGTATGTATGAAAAATATTTTGGTTATAGAAGATGATGAAAGAGTTTCGGATGTAATAAGGGCGTACCTTGAAAGGGAAGGATACAATGTCCAAATTACGGCAAAGGGAATGGAAGGGATTGAAATCGAAAGGAAAAGTGAGATTGATCTGATAATACTTGACCTGATGCTGCCTGATATAAGCGGAGAAGAAGTCTGCAGGATTATCAGGCAAAACTCTGATGTGCATATATTTATGCTGACGGCTAAAAGCTCATTGTCAGAAAAAATCGAGGGCTTAAACATGGGAGCTGACGAGTACCTTGTAAAGCCATTCAGCCCCAGAGAACTGACCGCAAGGGTAAATGCATTGTTCAGAAGGATAGTTAAAGATAATGAAGATTCTAATTTCTATGATGATGGAAAACTAAAAATAAATTATGACAAAAGAACGGTTAAGCTAAACGGAGATGAAATATACCTGACTCCCAATGAATTCAGTATTTTGTACGCACTGGCAGCAAACAAAGGCAAGGTTTTGTCGAGAGAACAGCTTATAGACAAGGTGTTCGGATTTGATTTCACCGGATACGACAGAACCATTGATGTCCATATTAAAAATATACGGAAAAAAATTGAAGAAGATACTAAAAATCCAAAATACATTCTAACAGTGACCAAGGCAGGTTACAAATTCGGCGGTGAGAATTAATGAAAACCATAAGACGAAAAATCAGTATTTTGCTTGTGGTGTGTTCCCTTGCCGCAATACTCCTCACAATGATGATTGTCAACTTTACAATTAACAATATATTTGAAGAATATATGGAAAATGTGCAGAACAGAAGATATGAAATAATAGTTACATATCTGGAAGATTCATATAAAAATAAAAAAAGCTGGGATGAAATCTCCGGCGTTGAATTAATGCACGAAGCATATATGAGCAATTACAATTTAACATTGTATGATAAGGACAATAAACCGGTATGGGGAATGGACCCAATGGATATAAGAAATAAAATTCATTTGGAAAATATGAAGGTTCAGGACCAGGGTGTTTATACCACTAAGAAATTTGAGCTTAAATACAATGAGGAGGTAGTTGGATATGTTGAGGTGGGACAGTATTCATCACTTCTGATGACAGAAGAAGATGTTTTGTTTAAGGAATCAATCAACAAAAGCATCGGATTAAGCGGAATGATTACATTAATCATCATTACGTTGGCAAGCCTTTACTTTTCCAGGCAGTTTTCAGCACCCATAAAGGAAGTAGCCAATATGTCCGTAAAGCTATCACAGGGTGAGTTCAAAGAAAAATCAAATGTTGAAACAGACATTGAGGAAATTGAAAACCTGAAGAACAGCATTAATATTCTGGCTGATAAGCTTAATAACCAGGATATGCTGAGAAAAAGGCTGGTGTCAGACATATCCCATGAAATAAGAACACCGTTGAATGTAGTGCAAAATAATCTGGAGGCTATGATTGACGGAGTTTTCCCTGTAAGCCAGGAAAGGCTGGTGCATTTAAATGATGAAATCATACGTTTTGGCAAACTTTTAAATAATCTGGAAAAGCTTAAAGAATTTGAATCCGAAAGCATGAATATGAATTTCAAATCTGTTAACCTTTTTTACGTACTGGAAAATTTATATAATGATTTTTTAACAGAGGCAGGGAAAAAAAATATAACACTTAGCATTTCCAAGGAGGAAGACGTAAGCTTTTTTATATTGGGCGATGCGGATAGATTAAAGCAGGTATTTATTAATATATTGAATAATGCGGTTAAATTTACCGGGGAAAACGGAGAAATTTCCATAAAATTATATAAAAAGGCAAGAAAGATATTCGTAGAAATACATGATAACGGCACAGGAATCAATAAAGAAGATTTACCCTTCATATTTGAACACTTATACAGGGGAGACAAAAGCAGACACCAAACTGAAGGCAGCGGCATAGGTCTAACCATAGCAAAAAATATTCTTGACCTTCACTCGGCATCAATAGAAGTGGAAAGTCAGGAAGGCAAGGGTTCAATGTTTAGAATCTGCTTTAATTCATTAGAGGATTAAGCAGGGTTTCCTCGTTTATTATGAGGATGCCCCTAATTAAAAGTTTAATCAGACATTATTTAAATTTTAACTTTATAATTCAATAATAATGGTTTATAATTAAACCTAATGGAATAATTATAAACCATTATAAACGTTTGCGTTTTGAAACCACACACGAATGGAACAATATTATTCCATTCGTGTGTGGTTTATTTTTTTTACAATTCAATATATATTGCAATTAAGTCATTTTATATTTGGCACACTTATTGCTATTTTAACAGAGAGGAGCAACGATGGAAGCAAAAAAAATTAAATTGACGGCCTTTGAGGATAGACCGCACATAACTTATGAGGCGTTGTCTGTGTTGCGTAAATATGATGTGGGGATAATTTGGATGGAGGTTTATGCGTTTGTAGCCTACATAAAATTAATGCCCATGGAGGATGGTATTTGGGAAAAGATAAAAGATGAGCTAAAATGCTTAAGCGGATGGGTATCCCTTGAGGAGATTGAATTGTTTCCTTTTGAAGAGAAAGATACTGAAATGAAGAACGTCCTTGACGTAATTCACCATGGTGTTGTTTTGTTAAACAGGAGCGGAGATATCAAATACTTTAACAATTATGCTGCCGATAAAATATTTAATACGGGCGGCAAGGACATAACAGGAGTAAACATCAATAAGTATTTTGAATGCAATAAGCTGATTTTGTCCTTAAAAAATTCATTGCTTAAGAAGCCTGTTATAAAGGAAAAGGTTATGATTGGAAACCAGCTTTATGAGGTTAATCTGCAATCGGTTACAAATGACGAGGATGTTTTAAGCAGCTATCTGCTGTCTTTTTATGACATTGATATGGATGTTTATGACAGGTATGACAATCCCATAACGTTTGATGATATTATTGCCGAAAGCAACAAGATGCTTAAGGTAATTGAACAGGGCAAGCTTTATTCCAGGTCGGATTCTCCGGTGCTTATTACAGGAGAAAGCGGAACAGGAAAGGAGCTTTTTGCAAGAGCCATTCACAACGAAGGCAAAAGGAAGGCAAAACCATTTGTGGCAATAAACTGTGCGGCAATTCCTGACCAGCTTCTTGAAAGCGAGCTTTTCGGATATGAGGGGGGGACATTTACAGGGGGTAAAAAGGAAGGTAAGGCAGGCATCTTTGAAATTGCCGGCGGAGGCACGGTATTCCTGGATGAAATAGGAGATATGGCGCCTCACCTACAGGCAAAGCTTCTAAGAGTATTGCAGGATAAAAAGGTCAGACGTGTGGGAGGTCATAACGAAGTAACAATAGATGTAAGGCTGATTTCAGCTACAAATCAAAATATTGATGAAATGGTAAATAAAAAGGAATTCAGGCTGGAGCTTTTGTTCAGAATAAATATATTTAACATAAACATTCCGCCTCTGCGGGAGCGGAAGGAAGATTTACCTATATTATACGAGCATTATATAACAGTTCACTCTAAAAGATATCATAAAGAAATCACGGGTATAGACAGGGATGCCATGAGAAAGCTTATCAATTATAACTGGCCGGGAAATGTAAGGGAATTTCAAAATGTGCTGGAACGAGCAGTGGCACTGTCAACGACGAAAAAAATAATGCCAAGGGACATATTCCTGAATTATGATATTGTGCCTGATGTAAATACAGATGTCAGCTCACTGAAAGAATATTTGGAAGGCCTGGAGAAAAAGAAAATTATAGAAAGTTTAAGACAGTCAAGGAGTATAAGAGAAGCAGCCAGAAACCTTGAGGTTACTCACACGCTTCTCATTAACAGAATGAAAAAATACAACATTGATATGAATCAAATAGAAAATTATTAATAATAACAGGAGAAAGTATGGATAAGGATAAGTTAAATAAAATGAAATTTTCAACAAGGGCGGTGCACGCAGGCTACAGGAAAAATGAATTTGGAGCATTGGCAACACCTATTTATCAGACATCAACATTTATATTTGATTCCGCAGAACAAGGTGGAAAAAGATTTGCTCTTGAGGAGGACGGATATATTTACAGCAGATTGGGAAACCCTACCTGTTCTCAGGTTGAGGAAAAGCTTGCATGCCTGGAAAATGCAGAAGCAGCAGTTTCAATGTCCTCGGGAATGGGAGCAATAACATCGGTTTTCTGGGCCGCACTAAATGGTAATGACCATGTTGTGGCGGCAAAGACCCTGTATGGATGCACATTTGCATATCTGAATCATGGATTATCAAGGTTTGGAGTTGAAACAACATTTGTCGATTCCTCAGATCCTGAAAACATAAGAGCAGCCATGAGACCGAACACTAAGATTGTTTACCTGGAAAGCCCTGCAAATCCAAATATGCTTCTTTCCGACATAGAGGTTATTTCAAAAATCGCTCATGAAACAGAGGGATGTATGGTAGTAGTAGACAACACCTACTGCACACCTTATATCCAGAGACCTTTGGATCTGGGAGCTGATGTTGTGGTTCATTCCGCCACAAAGTATCTTAACGGACACGGAGATGTAATTGCAGGTTTTGCAGCCGGCAAAAAGGACTTTATCGACCAGGTAAGAATGGTAGGAATTAAGGATATGACCGGCTCGGTTCTGAGCCCCTTTGATGCATACTTGATAAACAGAGGAATGAAGACTCTGGATATAAGAATGGAGAAGCATTGTTCAAATGCTCAAAAGGTTGCGGAATTTCTTGAATTGCACCCTGCCGTTGAAAGCATTGCCTATCCCGGATTAAAGAGCTTTCCTCAATATGAGCTTGGTAAAAAACAAATGACCATGCCCGGCGCAATGATCGCATTTGAGCTAAAGGGCGGCATAGAAGCAGGAATAAAGCTTATGAACACACTGGAGCTGTGCGCTCTGGCTGTAAGCCTCGGAGACACGGAAACGCTGATACAGCATCCTGCATCTATGACCCATTCTCCATACACCCCAGAGGAAAGAGCTATGTCCGGTATAACAGACGGAATGGTAAGACTTTCAGTTGGTCTTGAAGATGCCGATGATATAATTGATGACTTAAAGCAAGCACTTGACAAGTTAGTATAAATATTTTTTTCATAATTTTTTTCATACCTCTTTAAACGGCCGTTCTTTTGAACGGCTGTTTAACTTATGACTTGTTTTTCCATTGCTTTTAGCAATTATATATATTTAATTTTCGGGATAATGAATAAATACTTTAAAATAAATCACAATATACAAGAGTTGAAAAGTTGCCTGTTCCCGAGATTTAGAGTAAGACAATGTATGGAAGAGAGAAGGGAAAACAACTAATTATAAATACAATTCATCCTAAGGAATTAGAATAAATACTTATGGACAATTGTGAAATATGTGGTAAGATATTTTTACAAATTTAAAAATATAATTTAGGAGGATAATATGAAAGCCATTGTTGACAGAGATGCATGCATAAGCTGCGGACTTTGCGAATCAGTGTGTCCGGAAGTATTTGAACTTGATGACGAGGATATTTCTACAGTTATTCAGGATCCGATAGATTCTGAAAACGAGGATTGTGCCAGGGAATCAGAGGACAGTTGTCCTACGAATGCAATACATATAGAAGAATAGCATAAGTAAATTAAAGAAAAGGTGCGCGGCACCTTTTCTGATTTTTCAGGTAAACTCAGACAAGCATGGTTTGAATAGACTTAAAAAATTATCCTTGTAATATTTTTGTATAATTAATATAATGGGTAAGATAAAGGAATGAGGTTAATTATGATTTATTTAGATTATGCGGCTAACACTCCTGCAGACGAGCAGGTTATAAATACATTTGCAGAAGTTTCAAGAGATTTTATTGCCAACCCAAACTCAACTCATGAATTGGGAAGGCTTGCGGCGTCACGTTTAATGGAAAGCACCTCCGGAATTGCGGAAATACTTGGTGTTTCAGACAGCGAGATTATCTTTACTTCGGGAGCAAGCGAATCTAATAATACAGCTATAAAGGGTATTGCAGAGCGAAATAGAAAATACGGCAAACACATTATTACAACTTTTTTAGAACATTCATCAGTGAACGGAGCTGTAGGATATTTGCAAAATAACGGCTTTGAGGTAGATTACGTGGGTATAACTGATAACGGGCTCATAGATTTGGATAACTTACAGGAGCTTATGAGAGATACTACCATATTAGTTTCAATCTGCTATGTTGACAGCGAGGTGGGTATTGTTCAGCAAATAAGTAAAATAGGTGAAATTATAAAAGATTATCCCCATTGCAATTTTCATGTTGATGCAACCCAGGCTGTGGGAAAAATTCCCGTAGATTTTTCAAATGTGGACCTGGTTACATTTGCACCCCACAAGTTTTATGGGCTTAACGGCTGCGGAATACTTGTTAAAAAAGAAAATGTAATGATGGAGCCTCTCATACACGGAGGCATAAGTACTACACCCTACAGAAGCGGTACTCCCGCCCTCGGTATGGCAGCAGCCGCAGAAAAAGCACTGGCACTGGCTGATGAGAATATGGAACAGCGCTACAGCTATGTTAGAAAGTTAAATGACAAATTAAAAATGGAATTAATTAAATATGGTAATATTAAAATCAACAGCAATGAAAATTCGATTCCCTTTATATTGAACATAAGCATAATGAAGGTAAATACTGAGCAGTTCAAAAAAGAACTGGAGAGTTATGATGTATATGTTTCCACAAAGTCAGCATGCTGTGCTCCAAATACAGCATCAAGACCTGTGTATGCTCTTACCGGGGACAGAAAGAGAGCTTTGTCAACTTTGAGAATAAGCCTGAGCCATTTGACAAGCTACAGTGATATAGATTTATTTTTAGATGCATTTGACAGATGCTATAAAAAACTTGTAAAGTAGGTTTAAAATGGAGAAATATGAGGAAGTAGAAAGAAGTATAGTTAAAAAATTCAGAAAACCAATATGGTCTAAATTCATATCCGCTATAAAGGAATATGAATTAATTAAAGAAGGGGATAAAATTGCAGTCTGTATTTCAGGCGGAAAGGATTCCGTGCTTATGGCAAAGTGCATGCAGCAGCTTCAAAAATACAGCCATATACACTTTGAAGCCGAGTACCTGGTCATGAATCCGGGATACAGCGAAATCAACAGGCAGCTTATTGCGGAAAATGCGGAGCTGTTAAATATACCTATAAAAATGTTTGATACACAGATATATGATATTGTGGCAAATGTAGAGGAAACCCCCTGTTACCTTTGTGCCAGAATGAGAAGAGGCTATCTTTACAGATATGCCAAGGAGCTGGGCTGCAATAAAATTTCGCTGGGACATCACTTTGACGATGTAATTGAGACTGTGCTTATGAGCACCCTTTATGCGGCGGAATTTAAAACAATGATGCCAAAGCTTAAGAGCACAAATCATGAAGGAATGGAATTAATAAGACCAATGTATAAAGTAAGAGAAGAGGATATAATAGGATGGAAGAGATATAATGACCTTCAGTTTATAAAGTGTGCGTGCCGCTTAACCGAAAACTGTGTACTGGGAGATGACGGCATAGGTTCAAAGCGGCAGGAAATAAAGGCTCTAATAAAAAAACTCAGGGCTGCAAATCCTCACATTGATACAAATATTTTCAGAAGCATCCATAACGTAAATCTGGAAACAATTATAGGCTATAAAAAAGGTGGGGAACATCATAGCTTTTTGGATGATTATGATATTATAAATTAAGTTTAAAATGTTAATACTAATTATGCTTTACTCACATAAAGGATAGTGCAGGATATAGATAGGAATGGCTATGAGGGTATAGGAAAGCCGGAACCATTGAAATATAAAAGAGTTCAGATGATTTTAACACCTGAACTCTTTTACTGTTTTACTATACATTGAATCTGAAAAGAACTATGTCTCCGTCTTCCATGACATAATCTTTCCCTTCCAGTCTCATCAGACCCTTTTCCTTTACCGCATGCATGGAGCCAAGCTCCTCTACGTCCTTGTAGGATGATACTTCGGCTCTTATGAAGCCTCTCTCAATGTCAGAATGGATTTTACCTGCTGCCTGTGGAGCCTTTGTGCCCTTTACAATTGTCCAGGCTTTGGATTCCATTGGTCCTGTTGTAAAAAAGCTGATTAATCCCAGCAGGTGGTAGCTTGCTCTTATGAGTTTATCCAGGCCTGATTCTTCAAGACCTAATTCCTGGAGAAATTCTTTCTTTTCGTCATCTTCCAGTGCTGAAATTTCTTCTTCTATTTTACCGCAAATGGTAATTACTTCTGAATTATCTTGGGTTGCATGTATTTTTACTTCATCCACATATTTATTTGAAGAAGGATCATCAATATAGCTCTCATCCACATTTGCAACATACAGCACAGGTTTTGCTGTAATCAAATTGAATGCTTTAAGCATTTTCTGCTCTTCTTCAGTATAATCCAGATATCTTGCCTGTTTCTCGTTTTCGAGAGCAGTTACTATTTTCTGTACCAATTCCAGCTCAGGCTGAAGTGATTTGTCGTTTTTAACCATCTTAGAAAGTTTTTCAAGTCTCTTGCTCATTACCTCTAAGTCGGCAAGTACAAGCTCAAGCTCAATTATTTCAATATCCCTTTTAGGATCAACGGAGCTTTCCACGTGTATTACATTTTCGTCGTCAAAGCATCTGACTACATGAACTACTGCTTCAACCTCTCTTATATGGGAAAGAAATTTATTTCCAAGACCCTCACCCTTGCTGGCTCCTTTTACCAGGCCGGCTATATCAAAAAATTCTATTACGGCGGGAACCGTCTTTCCTGAATCACTCATTTTTGTCAAAAAGTCCAATCTTTTATCCGGAACCTCCACAACGCCAACATTGGGCTCAATGGTACAAAACGGATAATTTGCCGATTCTGCACCTGCTGAAGTTATTGCGTTAAACAATGTGCTTTTGCCCACATTTGGAAGCCCTACTATACCTAATTTCATATTATCTTCCTTTCATTACATAAACATTCCAAAATATTGTCAAATTATTATATAACATAAAAAATCAAACTTCAATAACAACTTCTTGTCTATTATTTGTTATTAAAAAGCATATATTAAAATTCGTTGAATATTATGGTATATATAAGACAAATTATAGGGGGAAGAGGTTAATATGAACGATAAACAGATGCAGTCAAATTATATAAGGATTGTTGGTAAAATACACAGTAATTTGGAATTCAGTCATGAGGTTTTTGGAGAAAAGTTTTACGAATTTTTTTTGGAAGTACCGAGATTAAGTGACA
>ENA-UOOK01005016-UOOK01005016.1-fermentation-metagenome-genome-assembly--contig:-NODE-5016-length-13657-cov-7.622188_pt1 | contig 13657 bp, 9 predicted proteins | sample MGYA00245777_ERZ724023 | MGnify/ENA primary metagenome ERZ724023 (study PRJEB28704, sample SAMN03018312) | fermentation metagenome | biome: anthropogenic terrestrial biome; feature: soil; material... | reverse complement strand
TATAAGTCCAGCAGCGGATTCATTTACGACATTGCCATGTATTACAATTATGGCAATTCGGGATCCGCCCCGGGAAGTCGGATCTATACATCTATGACAAGCGCTGCTCCGGAGACGTTTTTTAATACCCTCTATCATTATGAAGACAGGGGCGTGGATGATTTTCTGGATATGGTGAAGTCTCTGGATACTCCGAAAATGTACTCCGCCCGTCCCGTCTGGATCAATCGTTCCTATAAAAATGAGCTGGCAGCTTATGTCTATCCCTTGACGGTCAATACCGTCCGGCCTTATCTGGACGTTGTCTTTTTCATTCAGAAGGATACGCTTTCGGATATGCTGAAAAATGCTTTGGGAGAATACAGCGGATATGTATATGTCCTGGATCGGCAGGGAAATCCCATTTTTTATCATACAGGGGAACAACCGGCGCTGGACCGGAAAATCATTATGGAGCAAATGCAGCATATTCTGGCCATACAGAATATGGACGATATGGACCTGGATGGAAGCCGCTATTCCGCAGCAGGAATTACTTCCGAATACAATGGCTGGTCCTATGTTGTGCTGCGAAAAACCGATCAGCTGATACATGATGTAAATGCCAGCAAAAAGGTATTTCAATATGTAACGGCATTCGTTCTGCTGTCCGGCCTGATTATCGCTTATTTTCTGGCCAACGGACAGTACAAGCCGGTCCGGAAGTTAATGGATGTCATACCGAACCGGGAAAATAAATACGCGAAGCAGTCTTACTCCAACGAATTTGAGTATATGACGAAAACCATTATGGGGGTCTCCACGGAAAACAGAAATCTTTCGACGCAGTTGAGGAGTAAAACGGCATTGATTCGGGATCAATTCATAATGAAGCTATTGAACGGGAAAAGGACGGATTCCAGAGAACAGGACAGCATGCAGGAAATGTACGGGGTTTCCTTTGATTATCCCTATTTTCTGGTTCTGGAGTTTCTACCGGACGAGAACAGACAAATGAGCAATGACAAGGCGGAGGAGGAAAATCACAGGGAGATCCGGGATCTGGCAAACTTCAACCTGAAAAACGTCGCAGAGGAATTATCGGAGGAAATCGGCCGTGGATACGGTATTGAAACGGTGGACGGCAGGGGTGTGATACTGCTGCTGAATCTGAAAAATGGATACGCCAGGGACCGGTACATCAGTGATCTTGCTTTTCGGGTCAGGGATTTTTTCCTGAAGTATTTTGGATATACCCTGACGGTAGGGGTCGGAAATATTTATGACAGTATGGATCGGATTCATGAATCCTGTCTGGAAGCCAACCGGGCGGTTTATTATCGGTTGATCAAAGGATACGGGAATGTTATCTTTTATGAAAATATAAGGGAGAAGCAAAAGGAAAAGTATCAGTATCCCGCCATGCTGGAGCAAAAACTGGTAATCGCCATAAAGGGCGGAAAAAGTGGGGAAGCGGAAACGATTCTGCTGGAAATACGGGAGCATATCCTGAATCATTCCTCCTCCATTGAAGCGGTTCAATGTATCTGTTTTGGAATCATCAATACGATTATGAAGGTAGTGGATGATTTGAACCTGGATACCGTCCTGTTTTCTGCGAAGGAAGAAGAGGATATTTTTTACCGGCCGTTTGATACTGTGGATGGTCTGATGGATCGCATGATCGGCTTCTGCAGTACAATCTGCAGTTATATTCAGCAGCAAAAGGAAAGTAAAAACTTTGAGCTGCAGAAGCAGATCATGGATATGGTTACCAGAGAATATCGGGACAGTGCCCTGTCGCTGGATACCATTGCCTGCAGATTCCATATGTCTCCTTCCTATATCAGCCGGTATTTCAAGGATCAGACCGGGTATTCCCTGATGCATTATGTGGATCGGCTTCGGATGACGGAAGTGAAAAGATTGTTGAAGGAAACAAACGATCCGCTGGCGGATATCATCCGTCAGGTGGGATACGTAGACAAGTCCAGCTTCTACAGGAAGTTCAAAAAGAAGGAAGGCGTGACTCCCGCGCAATACCGCAGCATTATTCAAAAGGGACAAACCGGGGTAAATATCATATAGGTATCCGGAGGTACTCCAATATTCTCTTCCAACGGCGTTTTAAGGAAGGTGGAAGGGGGTATATTAAAGAAGGAAACAAAAGAAAGGGGAGTTGTTAAATTGCCAAGTTTTGCAAACCCGTTTACTGCAAATGTGGAACGAAAAATGTCAAAAGAAGAATTGATTCAGGCGGTTCGGTTGGATATCGGCGGCGAGCTGGAGGCAATCTATCTGTATGATGCGCATGTCCAGGCTACGGATGATCCTGCCGCAAAGGCAGTACTGAGCGATATCCGGGATGAAGAAAGAGCACATGTCGGAGAGCTGATGACTCTGATGCGTATCCTGGATCCCGGGGAAGCGGATCTTTTCCTGGATGGTCAGAAGGAAGTCCAGGAGATGATGGAAGAGCTCAATGGCGGAACCGCCGATCCGTCGGCCGGCAGCTCGGAAGCGGCTGACTCGGAGAAACCTTCGCTAACAGTGGGAAGTCTGAAGGATCAGAAATAGGAGGTGTAGTGACATGGATACGGATTTTTTACTGAGGGGTGATGCCCCGTTTGCCTCAGATCTATGGGAGAAAATCGACCAACAGGTTGTCGGGGTTGCCAGGGATCAGCTGGTCGGCAGAAGATTTCTTCCCATATACGGCCCGCTGGGTGCCGGTATTCAGGGGATTCATCTGGATAAGCTGAATTTTGACGAAGAGACCTGCACAGATCTTCTCGGGGATCAGGAACCGGTCCAGGCAAAGGCTCAGAATCGGACATTGGCTGCGGTTCCCATGCTTTACAAGGATTTTTTGATTTCCTGGAGAGATGTGGAAACCGAAAAGCAAACCGGAGTGCCTGTGGATTTGAGCGCTGCCGCCGCCGCGGCAAATGCACTGTCCAAAAAGGAAGATGACATGATTTTCAACGGCTGTCCGGAGCTTGGCTATCCGGGGCTGCTGAATGCGGAGGGTCGGCAGAAGGTTTCCAGGAGTAACTGGTCGGAAGGAGACAATCCGTTCCTGGATGTGGCAGCGGGAGTGGAGAAACTGACTTCTGAAGGGATCTTTGAGCCATACACCCTGATTGTTGGTACGGATCTTTATTTGCAGATGCAGAGGCTCCAGGAAGGCACCGGTGTTTTGCTGATCGACCGGATACGGGAATTGGTCGGCGGCAAGGTGTATCAGTCTCCTGTAATCGGGAAAGGCAAGGCGGTATTGGTGGCCTGTTCTTCTCATTATATGGATCTGGCCATCGGACAGGATATCATCACCGGTTATATCGGACCGGAGAAGATGAATCATACCTTCCGTGTTTTTGAGACGGCTCTGTTCCGTTTGAAGAGAGACAAGGCAGTGGTGACCTTCGAATAATTCCGTCACGGGATCTCTTGAAAATCCCTTGAAATAAGATGGCCAAAAAATTCATAAAAGGCTCGCAGATACACCTGCAGCGGTTGTATCTGCGAGCCTTTTCTGTTTTGATTCCTTTTTAACAAATTCTTAGACTTTTTAAGATCATCTTATAACTTTTTCCAGCAGATTGATGATATAATTGTGGCAAGGAAAAGGATTACAAAATGACAGATGATTTGAATGATTTATCTGGACTGGATGGATTTCGGTCCATATCGCAGCTGTCCGGGGAGGCAGCAGCAGAATGGAGGAGAGAATTTGAGAAGGAAGGATGCTATGAAAGCGGCCTGGATCGCGGTCATCTTCTGGCTGATGATCGGATCCCTGTTTTTCCTGCCTGCTGTTTGCCTGGCAAAGGGCACGGATATGACGCCGAAAAAGGATACGGCAGCGGGGAATTCCGCAGGGAACGGGGGTCCGGTCATGAAGGCAGAGGTGGGATTTGATGGAACGTATCGGATAGGCTGCTGGACGCCGGTTCGGATTTTTCTGGAAAATTCAGGGGCCGATCTGGAAGGCACCCTGGAAGTGCCGATCACCGGGGAATCCGGCAAAAAAACAGCTTACGGGGTTCCCGTTCGCCTGCCCCATGCCTCTTCCCAGGAATATACGATTTATGTAAAGATGCAAAAATCGGGCCGTTCTTTGGATATCCGCCTGTTGGATAACAAGGGAAAAGTTGTGAAAGCGGGAAAGGTGGAGAAGTTGAACCCGGTATCCGCAGATCACTATTTTCTCGGGCTGGTGACCGGGGATGAGCCTTCCCTGGGATATTGGAAGGAAAGGTCGGAAGGGGATTTGCTGCTGGCCAATTATCAGCCGGTTTCCCTGACTGCGGAAAACTTTCCGGATCATCGGGAAGTTTTGGACAGCTTCTCCATCCTGATTCTGAATCAGGTGGACACCGGTTCCTTCCGGCCGGAGCAGCTCCGTGCCCTGAGTGCCTGGATTCAGGGTGGAGGCATTCTCATTATCGGCACGGGAGCAAACGGCAGCCGAACCCTGGCCGGTTTGACGGAGAAGATTGTTCCGGCGGCGGCCGGAGACGTGACGGAGCAGGATGTCGCGGCGGAACTGGAGAAGTTGGCCGGCAAACCCGTTCGCGGATCGTCTGTCCTGGATGTCATGGATGTGAGGACCGAAGGCGGGACAGTGGCAGTAAGCCGGAATGCAGGATCTGACTCTGCCCCGAAGGATGCCAATCCGGCCAGGGGTCTCGTGTGGATGCACCGGAAAGGCTCCGGGGTCATTTACACTGCAGCGTTTGATCTGGGCACGGAGCCCGTTCTCAGCTGGGCCGGAAACAAGACATTCTGGGAAAACCTACTGGAACGCAGCCTTCCGGAACAATCCATTCAATTGTTACAGGATCCGTATCAAAGCACTGGGAAAATAAACGGAATGGAAGATGTCCTGGGGAATATCGGCGCGATGGATTTGCCCTCCGCCACTTCGGTTCTGCCGATTTTTCTGCTGTATCTGGTCCTGATCGGGCCCGTCAACTATATCATCCTGAAAAAGATGGACAGGCGGGAGTGGTCCTGGTTTACCATACCTGCACTTTCCGTGGCTTGTGCCCTGGTGATTTATGGGTTGGGGTATCGCTCCAAAGGCAGCGATTTGATCCTGAATACCATTTCCGTCGTCGAACTGAATGACGATTCGGGAGGCGGGGATCGGACCGACTATGTGGGAGTGTTCCTTCCCCGGCGGGGGGACTATCGGGTGGATGTGGACCGGGAAGTCTTTCTTTCCACAAACGGGGAGGAGAATAACGATTCGTTTCCCCATGCCGGGAATGCGGCCCCGGATGTTCACATAATCCAGGGGAAACCATCCCGTATTTTATTCCGCAACAGCAGCATGTGGACCATGGAGACCTTCCGGACAGATCCCCGCCGGGTGGATTATGGTTCGGTTCATGCCGATCTTCGCTATGAAGCGGGAAAGATTGTCGGAACCGTACAAAACAATACGCCTTATCCGCTGGAGGATTTTGTCCTGTACAATGCTTTGTTCCACGGAAAGGCAGGCAACATTGCCTCCGGAGAAACAAAAAAAGTGGAGATCACGCTTCCTGCCAAAGGCGTGGCGGCAGCCCCCGGGCATTACCAGTCCATGCTGTACAGTCTTTATCCGGAATGGTCAGACGGAAGAGGGGCCAGCCGGAAAAGCAGGAATCGATACCGTATTCTGGAGAACCTTTTTGCCGACGATGGCATGCAAAAATCTTCCCCGAAGCAAACAGGGGATTCCTGCCGCCTGCAATACTTTGCTTTTTATGGAGGGGATCCGGACGAAACGGTCAGAATCAACGGAAGGAAGCCGGATGTTACCATGGGAGAAGGCGTTCTGTTGGGATCTGTGGGTTTTGAAGCGGAGCAGGACGGCCATGTGAGTCTGCCACCGGGGATGCTGAACGGAAGATTGGAGCAGGAACAGTCCAGAGGCGCCAGCCTGTACGGGAACCCAGGCGCTGTGAGCATTGATGATCCCCATGGATATGCTGTTTTTTCCGTGGATTTGTCCCGATACAGAGGCCGGAAGGATCTGAAGGGAAAGATCGGTTTGGGCTTTCTCTCCGGCAGGGGCAGGGTCATGATCCTTGATTTGTCAAAGAAGGATTACGTAAAGATGGAAGACGAAGTGTTTTCCTTTGACGGGAGCAGCCTGAGCCGCTATGCGGATGAAAACGGCATGGTTTATTTAAAAGTTCAGCCCGGTACGGATGAATTGGTGGAGGTTACATTGCCGACGGTGGTTCTGGAAGGAGGGCTGCAGGATGCTGAAAATTGAGAATCTGGTAAAGACATATGGCCGCTTTACGGCAGTGGATCATCTGAATCTGGAACTTACGCAGGGAAATATTTACGGATTCGTAGGCCCCAATGGTGCCGGTAAGACCACCACCATGCGGATTGCAGCCACACTGATGAAAGCAGATTCCGGTACGGTACGGGTGGATGGAATCAATGCAGCGGAGCATCCGGTGGAAGTACGAGGGAAACTGGGCTATATGCCGGACTTCTTCGGCGTTTATGATAATCTGAAGGTCAGTGAATATATGGATTTCTACGGAAGCTGCTACGGCCTTTCCCGGCAGGAGAGGATGATGCGGACGGGGGAACTGCTTGAACTGGTGGAACTTCAGAAGAAAAAGGAGAATTATGTGGATTCCCTTTCCCGGGGCATGAAGCAGAGACTTTGTCTGGCACGGAGCCTCATTCATAATCCCGGCCTGCTGATTTTGGATGAACCTGCCTCAGGGATGGATCCCCGGGCAAGAATTGAGATGAAAGGCATTCTGCGGACGCTGAAGGAAATGGGGAAAACCATTTTGATCAGTTCCCATATTCTGCCTGAGCTGTCGGAGCTGTGTACCCATATCGGAATTATTGAAAAGGGTAAAATGGTTTATTCCGGTGAAGTGGGGGATATCATGCGCAGGATCATCGGAAAGACATGGCTGAAAATAGAGGTGCTTTCCGATGTGGAAAAAGCGGTGCGGATTTTACGGGAGCAGCCTTCCACGGGAGAAATGCAGGTGGAGGGGCAGACCCTGGAGGTCGGTTTTTCCGGCAGGGAGGAAGATCTGGCGGAGCTGCTCCGTATTCTGATCGCAGGAGAGGTTTCCGTTGTATCCTATACCAGGGAGGAAGGCAGCCTGGAGGAAGTATTCATGGAGGTGACAAAAGGCTATGAAGATGACTCTGAAGTGGAATAATCCGGTGCTGTCCAGTGAGTTGAAAACCCGGATGAGAGGGTGGAAAACGGCTCTGGGGATCATTTCCTATCTGGGATCGCTCCTGCTCATTGGTTTCCTGTATTACCTTACCTTTGTACGGCAGTCCCTGATAGGGGATATTTCCGTCAACGCGCGTCAAAGCGTGGGGACATCCATCTATACCATGCTGGCGGTGGTGCAGTTTGTTCTGATTCTGCTGATTACACCTGCCCAGACAGCCGGCAGCATCAGCGGCGAAAGGGAAAAGCAGACACTGGATATGCTGCTTGCCACCCAGATGTCCCCGTTTCGGATTATTCTTGGGAAACTGTTGTCCTCCATGTCCTATATGATCCTTTTGATTTTTACCTCTCTTCCGTTGTTCAGCCTGGTCTTTCTGTTTGGAGGAGTGACGCCGGGGGATATGGCAAAGCTGTTTCTGTTTTATATCATTACCGTGTTTGCCATAGGCAGCATCGGGATTTTCTTTTCCGCCCTGTTGAAACGAACGGTTCTGTCGACGGTTCTGTCTTATCTTTCTATGTTTTTGCTGGGGCTGGTCAGCGTCATTCTGGGATTCTATCTGTTCGGCCGGCAGCAAACCGGGCCCAATCCGCCGCCGGCGTCCATTCCTTATGTCCTCTATGTGAACCCGGCAGTGGGTCTGGCAGATATCCTCCTGGGACAGCTCCATGGCGGGCTGCTTGCCTTATTTGGCTCGGGCAATGTCCGGGCAGTCCAGGGGCCGGATTTCTGGATGGGCAATTCCATTGTCATGCTGGTCACTGCCCTGTGTTTGCTGCTGATCAGTATGTATCTTATCAATCCCATCCGCCATTGTCCGGGAAAGCGGCATAACATAAAAAGCTGACTCGTGCGCAAGAAAATCTGCATTGATGCAAAGGATAAAATTTGCATTACACGGTTTTATCAAAATCTTTGACTGTTACAGTCATTTCCAAAGCCGGAAGACAGGGAATCTAAGGACTGTATTATGCCAGGGACAGTTGAGGAAGCAGGTATGTTCATGCCTGCTTTTTCTTTTGTAGTTTATAAGCTTGTTACCTTTCGCGTTGAATACCGGGAAGCAGCGGGTATTGACAGTCTACATACATAGTATTATTATAATAATAACAAGTTAATAGTAACATACTCATATTAACATAATGGTATTAAGAGAAGCGAGGTGTATTTTATGGAAAAGGATGAGCTGAGAAATGCCGATGGGCTGACGGAACAGGAATTTCTGGGTCAATACGATGTCCGTCTTTACAAAAGGCCATCGGTTTCCGTTGATATTCTGCTGTTTACCGTGGTGGACGGCCCGCAGCTGAACTACCGGAAGCTTCCGCAGAAGGAGCTGAAAGTTCTGATGGTCCGGCGCGGGAACCATCCGTATATTGGCAAATGGGCGCTGCCGGGAGGATTCATGTCCGTGGAGGAGAGTCTGGATCAGGCTGCCTACCGCGAGCTGAAAGAAGAAGTGAATGTCAGTGACATTTACATGGAGCAGCTCTATACCTGGGGGGATGTTGGGCGGGACCCGCGTACCCGGGTCATCAGCTGTTCCTATATGTCCCTGGCAGACAGCTCCCGGATGGAAATAAAAGCCGGCGGAGGTGCCTGGGACGCGCAGTGGTTCACGTTAAGCCATGAAACGGAAGAGGAGAGGAAAACAACGATTCCCGGCGGATATCTTTTTGAAAACCGGGTAAGGGTAACGCTTTCCGGCAAGGAAGATACCCTTTATGGAGTAATCGGTACGAAGAAGCGGGTGGTGGGAAGATCCAAAACCGTGAAGCGCCGTATTCTTAAGAATGAAGGAATCGCCTTTGACCATGCCTTTGTCGTTCAATACGGCATTGAACGATTGCGTAATAAAATTGAGTATACGGACATTGCATTCAATCTCATGCCCACGTATTTTACCCTGACGGAGCTGCAGCAGGTCTATGAAGTGATTCTGGGAAAGGAGCTCCTGAAGGCAAATTTCCGGCGCAAAATTGCGGACCGGGTTATTGAAACCGATCGGGAGACAAAGAATGAAGGGCACAGGCCGTCAAAATTATATACATTCAACACGAACTGGGGGTGCTTTGAAGTATGATGGAAAATGAAAATGATCTTTCATTTGTGGACGGAATTGAAACGCTCAAAAGCCAGCGGGATGCTGTTGTGCTGGCTCATAACTATCAGCCGCCTGAAATACAGGAAATTGCGGATTTGGTGGGGGATTCCTTTGCTCTCAGCAAGGAGGCTGCGAACCTGCGGCAAAACGTTATTGTCTTTTGCGGGGTTTACTTTATGGCAGAGAGCGCCAAAATTCTCTCCCCACAGAAAACCGTTCTTCTTCCGGCAAAAGATGCAGGCTGTCCGCTGGCGGAGTCCATTACGGCAGAGCAGCTGCGCAGGGCCAGGGCAGAGCATCCGGACGCAGCAGCGGTGAGCTATATCAACACCAGTGCGGCGGTGAAGGCGGAAAGCGACATCTGCTGTACCTCGTCCAATGCGGTTCGGGTGGTGCAGTCGGTTCCGGAAAAGGAAGTCCTGTTTGTACCGGATCGGAATCTGGCATCCTATGTGGCCGAACAGGTTCCGGAGAAAAGAATTCTTGCCTGGGGCGGGGAATGTATCGTTCATTCGCGTACCACAGCGGAGCAGGTCCGGCAGATGCGGCCGGCGCATCCGGATGCCCTGCTGCTGGTTCATCCTGAAGTTCCGGCGGAGGTCCGGCGGTTGGCGGATTTTACAGGAAGTACTGCACAGCTGCTGGATTATGTGGAGGAATCCGATCGGAAGGATTTTATTATCGGTACGGAAATGGGAGTTCTGGAAGAAATGCGTTTTCGGAGACCGGACGCACATTTTACCATGCTGGCAGGGAACCTTTTGTGCGTGAACATGAAGAAGACCTCACTGAAAAAAGTCCGCGATGTTCTGCTGCATATGGATAATGAGGTAATGGTACCGGAGCCTGTCCGGAAAAAGGCCTTTCTCAGCCTGAACCGGATGCTGCATGTTTGAGAAAGTTTTTGGAGAAAGGGAGGACCGATTTTGTCGGAATATCTGATCGATTTTGACACGGCCGATATGCAACGGCTGCATTTTGATACGGTGATTGTGGGAGGCGGGATTGCGGGACTCACCTGTGCCCTGCATCTTCCGCGTTCCATGAAAACCGTTGTGCTCTGCAAGGGGAAATGGGCAGACTGTGATTCCTTTCTTGCCCAGGGAGGAATCGCAGCCAGTATCGGCAGGGACGACCGGGAGCTGCATATCCGGGACACGATACGTGCCGGGTGCGGGATCAATGATATGCAGGCGGTTCGCATTCTGGTGAAGGAATCCGAATTGGCGATACGAAGCCTGGCAGATCTGGGCGTACCGTTTGACCGGGGGCCGGACGGTGCTTTTCTTCGTTCCCTGGAAGGAGGTCATTCCGTGAAGCGCATCCTTCACGTTCACGGGGATGCGACGGGAAAAGGCATCATGGATGTGCTGACGGCGGATTGCGCTGACAGGGAAAATATCCGGATGATGGAACATACCTTTGCCCTGGATCTGATCACCGATCAGGGCAGATGTATCGGGTTGCTGGCTGAAAACGGGGGAAAGCTGATTTTCCTGACCGCCGCTCACTTTGTGCTGGCCACGGGAGGCATCGGACAGCTTTATCCCATCAGCACCAATTCCCTGACGCTGACCGGGGATGGGATTGCCATGGCGTATCGTGCCGGTGCCCGGACCACTTCCATGGAGTTTGTCCAGTTCCATCCGACTGCACTTTATACGGCTCAAAAACCGGAGCGGGCGTTTCTGATATCGGAGGCAGTGCGCGGGGAAGGTGCCATCCTGTTGAATTCCAATGGGGAGAGGTTTATGCCTCTTTATGATGAAAGGCTGGAACTGGCGCCCCGGGATATCGTGGCAAGGGCCATTTATGATCAGATGATCCGGACAGACAGCCCCTGTGTTTATCTGGATATTACAGGAAAGGGCCGGAACTTTCTTGCAGCACGGTTTCCAACCATTTACGCGGAATGCAAAAAGAATGGAATCGATATGGCCGTGGACCGGATTCCGGTAGCTCCATGCGAACATTATTTTATGGGCGGGATTCAGACGGATACCAACGGACGGACCAGTCTTGCCGGGTTGTATGCAGTGGGAGAGTGCGCTTCCACCGGTGTCCACGGAGCCAACCGGCTGGCAAGCAATTCCCTTTTGGAAGCTGTGGTCTTTGGAAGCCGGGCGGCCGATGCTATTGCAGGGTGTTCGGAGAAAACGGTACAGGCGAAAAATTATCGGTATGACGGGGAGCGAAAGCATGTACTGTCAAAGGAGAAGGCTTTGCGGGAACAGCTGCGCAGCCGGATGCAGACCGCTGCCGGCATCCTCCGCAGTGAAAGAAATCTGCGTTCTGCGCTGGAAGCTGTGGAGGATGTCCAGAGCCGGTGTTTTTCTTCCCGCCTTGTGGTGCGAAGGGAATGGGAGACTGCGGATATGTATGAGACCGCCGGCCTGATCCTGCGTGCGGCAGCGGAAAACCGGCACAGTGTCGGCAGCCATTCTGTCACGGATGAAAAAGAAAAACATAGAGAGGAAGATTGCGATGTTGAATGAACTGGCTTTGGACGATTTTTTGGCATCGGCCCTGAAGGAGGACATCGGCTGCGGGGATGTGACGACGGATAGTCTGATCCGCCCTTCCCAGCAGTCGGAATGCGGGCTTTATGCAAAGGAGGACGGAGTGCTGGCCGGCATGGAGGTTGCCGCCCGGGCATTTCATCTGCTGAATGCCGGAATTCTTTTTCAAGCAGAACGGACCGATGGAAGTACTGTTGCCCCGGGAGACCGGATTGCCGGAATCAGGGGGAATGCCCGTGCCATATTGAAGGGGGAAAGGGTGGCGCTCAATATTCTGCAGCGTATGAGCGGAATTGCCACGAAAACGCGGCGTATGTGCGAACTTATCCGGGAGTATCCGGCCCGGATCACCGATACCCGCAAGACGCTTCCGGGGTTCCGCATGCTTGATAAATATGCTGTTATCGTGGGCGGAGGCACGAATCACAGAATGAACTTATCTGATCTGGTGCTTATCAAGGACAATCATATTGCTGCAGTAGGCTCGATTGCCGAAGCAGTGGCCCTTGCGAAAAAGAAGGCTCCTTTCCCGGTGAAGGTGGAAGTGGAAGTGGAGAACCAGCGGCAGCTGGCGGAAGCCATTCAGGCTGGGGCAGATATTGTAATGCTGGACAATATGGGATGCGATGAAATGAGAAAGGCAGTCGCCTTTACAGATCATCGGGTGATACTGGAAGCTTCCGGAAATGTGGAAGAAAACCGCGTCGTCGCCATTGCGGCAACTGGCGTGGACTATATTTCGTGCGGCGCCCTCACCCATTCGGTCCGCGCATTGGACATCAGCCTGAAATTTGATTGTTGATGCAAAAGGGTTGACATAATAATTCACTGCCGATGGAAACAGAAAAACGAATTCGTTATGCGAAAAAGTTGACAAAGCAATTGTATTTAACTATAATGTACATGATAAGAAGCATACATTCAATAATGTTTACTAAAACATTACATGCTTTCTTATCAAGCCACAGCATTAGGAAATTTTGGACCGGAGTTGGTATAGTACCACTGTCATTACTTTTTCTTCCCCGCTTCTTTGCAGACAGAGGCAGAAAGGCAGCTCAGTTTCAGTAAGCCTCCAGACAGAGTTTTGCGGAGAAGATTATAATAAATATTCATGCCAGTCACAGGATGGGGCGTTGTCCATGTAAAATATCTGTAAAGTTATTTCTCTGGAACAGCTGAAATCCTGTGATTGAGAACGTAGAGATGCTCAATGATGAGAGAGAGGATATTTATGAAAAAGAAGATTGCGGTATTGCTCGTGGCAGTGCTGGCAGTGGGAATGCTTGCCGGATGCGGCAGCAGCGGAGGCGGAAAAAGCAAGAATGTAGGATCCAAAAAAACGGGAAAAAAAGATGCCAATCTTGGCGTATTCTATTACACCTACTCGGATACCTATATTGCCTCCGTACGTTCTGCACTGGACAAGCGTCTGGATGATCTGGGCGTTTCCTATCAGGATTATGATGCCAACAACAATCAGACCACACAGAATGAACAGATTGATACAGCAATTCAGACAGGTGCCACCATGTTGATCGTGAACATTGTAACATCGGGTTCGGTGGATGCCTCTTCCCAGATTGTGGACAAGGCCAAATCGGCAGGCATTCCCGTGTTATTCTTCAATCGTGCTGTCGAAGACGACAAAACAGAAGGAAAGGTTCTTGGCAGTTATGAGAAATGTGCGTTTGTCGGGACAGATGCTCCTGAGGCCGGGCATATGCAGGGCAAACTGATTGGTAATTATGTTGTCAAGAACTTTGACACATTGGACCTCAATAAGGACGGCAAGATTTCCTATGCCATGTTCATGGGTCAGCTTGGCAATG
>ENA-UOOK01005015-UOOK01005015.1-fermentation-metagenome-genome-assembly--contig:-NODE-5015-length-13658-cov-5.934132_pt1 | contig 13658 bp, 11 predicted proteins | sample MGYA00245777_ERZ724023 | MGnify/ENA primary metagenome ERZ724023 (study PRJEB28704, sample SAMN03018312) | fermentation metagenome | biome: anthropogenic terrestrial biome; feature: soil; material... | reverse complement strand
GGAACTCTTCGTCGGCGAGAAGAACCCGATCCTGATCAGTGTCCCGCCCGGCGTCTACCACGGGTTCAAGGCCGTCGGCACCGAGACGGCATTCTTCGTGAGCATCCCAACCCTGCCCTACAACTACAAGGAGCCTGACGAGTTCCGGCTGCCCCCGGACACCGCCGAGATCCCTTACGACTGGGGGCTCGCCCCCGGCCTAAAGCATGGATGAGGGGGCAGCAAGAATGACCATGCTTGTCACCGGCGGCGCGGGGTTCATCGGCAGCAACTTTATCCGCTACATGCTCGCGGAGCACCCCGAAACCCCGATCGTCAACCTCGATGCCCTGACCTACGCGGGGAACCCGGAGAGCCTCCGGGACGTTGCCGACAATCCGAACAACACCTTCGTCCATGGCGACATCTGCGACCCCGTTGCGGTCGCGGCCGTCTTTTCGCACCACCCGATCGAGACCGTCGTCCACTTCGCCGCGGAGAGCCACGTGGACCGCTCGATCGCCGACGGCTCTGCGTTTGTGAGGACCAATGTTCTCGGGACTTTCACCCTCCTCGACTGTGCACAGAAACATGGGGTCAAGCGGTTCGTCCACGTCTCGACCGACGAGGTCTACGGGAGCACCCGCGAGGGGTCGTTTACAGAGACCGACAACCTGAACCCGTCGAGCCCCTATTCCGCAAGCAAGGCCGGCTCCGACCTGCTCGCCCGCTCATTCTTCATCACCCACGGCCTCCCGGTGATCGTCACCCGGTGTACCAACAACTACGGCCCCTACCAGTTCCCCGAGAAGCTGATCCCGCTCTTTGCCACGAACCTCCTTGAAGGGAAGAAGGTGCCGGTCTACGGCACCGGGAAGAACATCCGCGACTGGCTCTACGTCCTCGACCACTGCCGGGCCATCGACTTCATCCTCCAGCACGGCAAGCCCGGGGAGGTCTACAACATCGGCGGCGGTGCGGAGAAGACGAACCTTGAGATCACCGCTAAGATCCTCGAACTCCTGGGGAAGGACGGGTCGATGATCGAGTACGTGCCCGACCGGAAGGGGCACGACTTCCGCTACTCCCTGGACTTCGGGAAGCTCCGGGCGCTCGGCTGGAAGCCGGCGTATACCTTCGACGACGCCCTCGCGGCGACGGTCCAATGGTACGCAAAGAACGAGTGGTGGTGGCGGTCGCTGAAGACAAGATAGATGATTATGAGGTTGACTCTGTGACGAAATTGATAAAATACTACCAATGGTTGCTCGGCACCGTTTTGAGCAGGTCGTTCGGGCTGTGGGAGTGGTTAGGGATTCATATTGTGCCGAACCATTTCTATCAACCCATACCCGATGTCAGGCATCTGGATGATCGATTATGGGAGAGATCATCGTCATTAGTCGGGATTGATATGGATGAGCAGTCCCAGACTGCATTGCTCTCCCGGTTCCACGAGAACTACAAACCGGAATATGACCGGTTTCCAACCCGCAAAACCGGCAGGCCGTTCGATTACTTCGTAAATAATGGCGGCTTTGAGAGCGTTGATGGCGAGATCTTATACTGCACCATACGACATTTTAAACCAGAAAGAATCATCGAGATCGGGTCCGGGAACTCCACGTACCTGGCGGCATCGGCAATCCAGAAGAACAAGGAAGAAGATCCAGAGTACGCCTGCGAGTTAATCGCCATTGAACCCTATCCAAATCGCGTATTGCAGGATGGTTTTCCAAATTTATCCCGCCTGATCGAAGAGCCTGTGCAGAATGTCCCATTTTCGGTCTTCGAGAGGCTGGGTGAGAATGATATTCTCTTTATCGACTCGAGCCACGTCTTAAAAGTAGGCAGCGATGTCCAATACGAATATAATGAGATCCTGCCGAGACTGAATAAAGGCGTACTTATTCACGTTCACGATATTTTCTTACCTTTTGAATACCCTAAAGAGTGGATCTGCTGGCACCATCTTTTTTGGACAGAGCAGTATCTCCTCCAGGCGTTTTTAACGTATAATTCTGCATTCGAAGTAGTCTGGGGCGGCTACTACATGCACAGGAGCCACCCGGAGCTCCTTGAGGAAGCGTTCAGCACCTACAACCGTGAGAAGATCCAGCCTGGAAGTTTCTGGATGAGGAAGGTACAGTGAGCGTACAGAACATTGAGCAGGCAGAAAGGGGCGTCCTGATCCTCGGCGCCGGCGGCATGCTGGGGCACGACCTCGCAGCGGCCTTCCCCGACGCCCGGCTCTGCGGCCATACGGACCTCGATATCACCGACGAGGCCGCGGTGAAGGCCTATATCCTTGAGATGAAGCCCGACCTCGTCATCAACGCGGCGGCGTACACGAACGTCGATGGGTGCGAGGACGACCCCGAGACGGCGTTTGCCGTCAACGGCGACGCACCGGGGTACATCGCCGCCGCCTGCCGCGAGGCGGGCGCGGTGCTCGTCCACTACAGCACCGACTACGTCTTTGACGGCACAAAGACGGAGTACGTCGAGTCCGACGAACCGAACCCGATCAACGTCTACGGCGCCTCGAAACTCCGCGGCGAGCAGAAGATCGCACAGAACATGGACGACTACCGGATCATCCGGACCTCCTGGCTCTTCGGCCGGCATGGGAAGAACTTCGTCGAGACGATCCGGCACCTCTCCCAGATGAACGAGACCGTCCTGGTGGTGACCGACCAGGTGGGCAAGCCCACCTACGCGGCGGATCTGGCCCACAAGACGGCCGAGATCGCCGACTGCCCGCCCGGGATCTACCATGTGACGAACGACGGCGTCTGCTCATGGTACGAGTTCGCCCGGGCCTTTGCCCCGAACGTCGTCCCCTGCACGAGCGACGAGTTCCCGCGGAGGGCAAAGCGCCCTGCTTACTCGGTGCTCGTGAACACGAAGACGAGCCCCATGCGCTCCTGGAAGGAGGCGCTCGAAGACTACCTGCGCCCAACGGTGAACGTACCCATGAAAGGCATCATTCTTGCGGGCGGGACCGGGTCCCGCCTCTATCCCCTGACAAAGGTGACGAACAAGCACCTGCTCCCAGTTTACGACAAGCCGATGATCTACTACCCCCTCCAGACGCTCGTCGCGGCGGGGATCAAGGACATTATGATCGTCTCCGGGCGGGGGCACGTGGGCCACTTCCTCGAGCTCCTGGGCTCGGGCAAGGAGTTCGGGGTCCGGCTCACCTACGAGATCCAGGAGGGAGCCGGCGGGATCGCCCAGGCACTGGGGCTCGCGGAGTCCTGGGCCGGGACGGACAACGTCGCGGTGATCCTCGGCGACAACATCTTCCAGGATGACATCCGGAAGGATGTCGAGGCGTTCGCGTCCGGGGCGAAGATTTTCTTGAAGGAAGTACCCGACGCTCACCGGTTCGGGGTTGCCGAGGTTAGGGGGAATAAGGTGCTCGGGATCGAGGAGAAGCCGAAGGCCCCGAAGTCGAACCTCGCGGTGACCGGCCTCTACCTCTACGATGCCGGGGTCTTTGCAATCATCAAGACACTCAAGCCCTCCGGGCGGGGCGAACTCGAGATCACGGACGTGAACAACGCCTACGTCCAGCGGAATGCGATGGAATTCTCGGTTCTTCCGGGGTTCTGGAGCGATGCCGGGACGTTTGAGAGCCTTTTGCGGGCAAGCCTGATGGTCAAGAACAACGGTTTCCGACAGGACTTTACTGGAGAACCTGGCCTGGAGTCGGCAGTCTCTTCCTCAAAGCCCATTACGAGGGATAAGACTGCTGAGTTGCAACTCCGTGGGAAGAAGCTCGAGAGATAACCTCATCCGGTGAAGAGCATGTCCAGAAACGAACTGTATCAGGATAAAGAGAGCGGCTATTTCTCCAGCATTCGGTGGGACATAATTTCCTTCATCCCCGATGGGGACCACAGTGTGCTGGAAATCGGTTGTGGGAATGGAAATACGCTTATAACGTTGAGAGAACTCAATAAAGCCAGGGAAATCGTCGGAATAGAGATTAACTACGATTGTTTACGAGGCAATTGCGATCAACTTGATGGCTTTCTGGTCGGTGACGTCGAAGAGATCGAACCGGCCTTCGGAGAAGATCATTTTGATTACATCATTTTAGGTGATGTTCTGGAGCATCTTGTGGATCCTGCTGCCGTTCTAAAGCGCTATTCATCTTTCCTTAAGAGCACGGGATATATTATTGCCAGTATTCCGAACATTAAGAATTACAGAGTACTGCTCGACCTGGTACTCTATGATAAGTTTGAGTACGCGGACGCAGGGATTCTGGATCGTTCGCATCTCCGTTTTTTCACGAGACGGGAGATGTGTAACCTGTTTCAACAAGCTGGTTTGAGCGTTATCTCGGTGCAACCGAAGTTCGGGGGTGGACACCTCGATAAGATTGACAGAAGGCTGAATAACTCTTTGGGCAGGTATCTACCGGCGAGGTCGTTCTTAACGGTTCAGTATATCATCAAGGCAACACGGAGGGGCGGCACAACGTCAGTATGATATGCAGAACCGGTTACGGTGCATGCCGCAGGACAATGAAGGCGGGGATGTCTCGCTCCGGTGGATCTCCAGCCCAGGAATGATCTAAGAACGGTTCTCTGGTGCAAGATATCCTGTACGATAGCAGAATGTATAATGATAGGTATAATCGATATAAATGAGCATAATGCCTCGCGTTGCAATCATAATTTTAAACTGGAACGGATGGACGGATACGGTTCAATGTATCCGATCTGTCCACCAGCTATCCAATGCCGACTACGATATCGTGCTGGTCGATAACCGCTCGACTGATCGCTCAATAGAGAATATCCGGCGTTTTTGCGAAGGGATCGGTGAGGCAGAACCTGCTGATAACACCTCTATCCATCTATTTGAACTGTCAGAGGGTGAAGCCGATAGGTGCAGGCCCGATCTATCCACGTATCATCAGTTAGATCCTCGCCGGCGGCTTATACTGATTAAAAACAATGAGAATTACGGCTACGCCAGGGGCAACAACATCGGCATCAGGTTTGCCCTCGACATCCTTAAATCCGAATATATTCTCATCCTGAATAACGACGTCATCCTCAATGACAGAGAAGTGCTCAATAAACTTGTCGAATCGGTCAGCAGGGATAACCGTATCGGGGCCGTGAGCCCGGTGCTCAAATCAACGACCGGTGAGATACAAAGAACCTGCACGGGAAATACCCCTGGTTTCCTCGACTTCATATTCGTTTACACCTTTATCGGTCAGAGGTTGTTTAAAGAGAACCGGATCTTGAAGAGACACTTTAATTACGATTACGCTTTCGATCGACCAAAAGAGTTCGGTGTTCTGGGAGGTTCCTGCATTCTGTTCCGGAGCCGGGCGATTGCAGACGTCGGCCTCTTCGATGAGAACACCTTCCTCTACTGGGAGGAGTACATCATGGGGTCTAAACTTGCCGGGCGTGGCTGGAAGTTGCTCTTGAATCCTGATGCCGCGGTCACTCACAAGGGTGAATCCTGTATTAAGAACCTGAACCTGAAGAGTTGGGCAAGATACTGGTCGATCAAGAGCGAACTCTACTACATCAGGAACTATGCATCGCTGAATACGATAAAAAGAGGCATTATTGTGGTAGCACTCCTTCTGGAGACGATGCTGGCTCTCTCTGATACGGTTCTGAGGGATAAAAAGAGTAAATTCGATAGAAAATATGAGCTGAAGATTATCTCGGTTCTCCTAGGGAGTTTTGTTTAAACAGGCTAATCGCGGGAGGGTTCGTCAAATCTGGGCGGGCGCGAATTGATTGGCTTCTCACCCCTTTTTTCCTCCAGCGGCACACAGTACAGGTCGTCGGGCGAGAGTTGCTCAACGGTATAGTCATATCCCGAGAGGATGCCCAGGCACTCATCTAATAGCCCGTCATGTATCGAGAGTATGATCTCCGGCCGGATCTCCGATAGGCAGGCATCAGCACCGTGCAACGCACGCACCTCCGCTCCCTCGATATCCATCTTCAGAATCTCCGGGGGGACCCCGCTCTCCTGGATGAATGCATCGAGAGTGGTACACTCGACCTCGATATTGCCACCGTCAGACAACCTGCACATCGTATGTGCGGTTCCGTCGAACCGGAGTATGCCGGGAGCATCTGATAATGCTTTCTGCACAGGCAAGACGTTGGTGCTCCTGTTGATCCTGGTGTGCTCAATGAGCAGGCGCATGTTCTCCGGCTCCGGTTCAAACGCAACCACCCGCCCGTCATCGCCGACGAGGGTGGAGGCAAACAGGGTATAGTATCCAACGTTTGCACCGATATCAAAGAAGACCATCCCTTCTTTCAACCTGTCCTGCAGCACGGCTGCAATATGCTGTTCATAGGTTCCAAGTGCACAGGAAGGGATAGAGGACGTGAACTGCCACCGTTTCCCGTGGAGCACGCCGAATGGGATCCTGACCGTACCAATCCCGAATCTCCGCCCTGCCTGCATGACCGCGACTCCTGCGCGTTCGCGGAGTTTCAGGTTCATACCGCCCTTCCTTTTGATGTGAAGCGACCCTCTGTCCCGACGATCTCCACGATCCTCTTTCCTGCCGTCCCATTGCCGTATGGATTTTGCCAGGCCCGCTCCCTCCCCATCATGATCCGCACGCCTTCCACGATCGCTTCCGGGTCGGTCCCCACCAGGATATTCGCCCCGACAGTCACTGTCTCCGGCCGCTCCGTGTTCTCCCGGAGCGTCGCACAGGGCGTGTGAAGAATACACGCCTCCTCCTGGACTCCGCCGGAGTCGGTCAGGATCAATGCCGCATGCTTCTCCAGCTGGAGGAAGGAGAGGTAGTCGATCGGGTCGATGCAGCGAATCGCTCCAGCCTGCAGTCCGAATTGCTCCATCATCTTCCTCGTCCGAGGGTGCATGGGATAGATCACCGGCACCGCGTACCCGGCCGCGATACGCTCAAGACCCTTGAGGATATTCCCGAGTCTTCTCGCGTCGTCGACGTTCTCCTGGCGGTGGGCGGTGACGAGGAAGTAGCCGCCCGGGCAGACCCTCAGTTCTTTAAGCGGATCTATCGTTTCTTCGCTGATCGAGAGGTTCTGGAAGAGCGCATCGACGACCGTGTTTCCGCAGACGAAGACCTTCTCATCAGGTATGCCTTCATGCACCAGGTTCTGCCGTGACGCCTCTGTCGGCGCAAACAGGTAATCCGAAGCGTGGTCCGCCAGGATGCGGTTGATCTCCTCCGGCATTCTCCGGTCGTTGCTCCGCAGGCCGGCCTCGACGTGCCCGACAGGGATATGGAGTTTCACTGCGGCGAGCGCTCCCGCGAGCACCGTGTTGGTGTCCCCCTGGACGAGAACCGCACGCGGCTCCTCGTCGATCAGGACCCGCTCGATCTGGCCGAGCATCTTTCCGGTCTGCTCCCCCTGCAGGCCTGACCCCACGTTGAGGTTGTACCGCGCCTCCGGGAGGTGCAGCTGCTCAAAGAAGATCCTGTCCATTGAGTAGGAGTAATGCTGGCCGGTATGAAGGATGAAGTAGTCATCTCCTCTCCTTTCATATTCCCTGATGATCGGAGACATTTTGATGATCTCAGGCCGTGTCCCGAGGATAATTGCAACGCCGCTCATGGTTCACCTGCATGGTTGGTGCGGTATTCCATTCATTGGTCCGGTGCCATATATAGCGCTGTTGTTGCGATTATCCCGCCAGGGTCAACGCTCCTTCGGCTCCCGTCTGGGAAGACATATAATGAGCCTGATGTAAATGTAGTTAGGAGAGCGAATGGGGCTCAATATCTGCATACTTTCGGTCGATTTTCTCCCGAATGTCGGGGGGATCGCAGCACATGTCTACGAGCTTGCCAGAGCGCTCCGGGCTCTCGGGAACGACATCACCATAGTTACGTTCCGGGATGCCCTCTTCGCTCCGGGAGAAGAGACGATCGACGGTCTCCACGTCGTCAGGGTCTACCTGCCCCGGAACACCGTGCTGCTGTATCCAGCATTTGCCCTGTTTGAATACTTCAGCGTACGGCGCATCATCAAGAGAAAGAAGATCGATCTCCTGCACTCGCACTATGTATTTCCCGACGGGTTCGTGTCGAGGCTGCAGCCGGGGGTGCCCGGGATTGCGACCGAGCATACCTCCGGGTTCCTGGACCGCCTCGAGCAAGGAAGGATGTTAGGGCTGTACCGGTGGGTCTACAGCCGTATGAACCACATCATCACCCCCAGCGACGAACTTGCCGGGGCGGTCGGATCGCTCGGGGTTCCCCGGCAGAAGATCACGTTCGTCTCAAACGGGGTGGATACGGATAAATTTTCGCCGGAGGTTCCGCCCAGGGACCTCCGGCAGCAATACGCCCTCGCACCGGACACCCGGATCGTGCTCTGTCCCCGCCGCCTCGAGCCGAAGAACGGTGTCAAATACCTGGTTGAAGCGGTTCCGGCGGTTCTCCGGCAATGCCCGGAGGCCAGGTTCTTCGTCGTCGGGGGATCGTATCCCGACCAGCTGGCCCTGCTCCAGAAGAGGGCCCGTGAACTCGGGGTCGAGGACCGGATCATCTTTGCCGGGTCGGTCCCGAACGCCGAGATGCCCTCGTGGTATACGGCGGCGGACGTCGTGGTTTTGCCCTCCCTCAAAGAGGCGACCAGTATTGCAGGACTCGAAGCGATGGCGTGCGGCAGGCCTCTCGTGGGGACGAATGTCGGGGGCATACCACATCTCGTCACCGACGGCAGGACCGGGCTCCTCGTGGAGCCGAGAGACCCCGATGGGCTCGCCGATGCGCTGGCGCGTCTCCTGACCGACGATGCCGCCCGGAGGGAGATGGGGGTTGCGGCCCGTAAGAAGGCAGTGGACCAGTTCTCGTGGGCCCGGATCGCCGGCACCGTGCAGAGCATCTATACGAGAACCCTCGAAAACGTTGAGAATCGAGAGAGGAAGCGGTGATAGCATGGGGATCTCAGCCTGCCTTATAACAAAGAACGAAGAAGAGGCTCTCGCCCGGTCGCTCGAGATGCTCTCTGCGTACGTCGATGAGATCGTCATCGTCGACGGGCAGAGTGAGGACAATACGGCCGGCGTTGCCGAGAAGTACGGCGCCGTCCTGATCCAGCGGAAGTTCTCCGGCAGTTTTGCCATCGAGCGGAACTGCGGCATCGAGCGGGCGCGAAACGACTGGATCTTCATCCTCGATCCCGACGAGACGCTCGAGTCGGGGCTCCTCGAGAGCCTCAGGGACCTTGCATCCTCCCCGAAGTACGACGCCTACTCGTTTCTCAGGCACGACGTCCTCCCTGACGGCACGGTCCTTGAGACGCCGTGCGGGCACCCCGAGATCCACGTCAGGCTTGCGAAGAGGGACAGGCTGCGGTATTACGGCGCCATCCACGAGAAAGCGGTCGTCAACGGAAAGATCAGGTTCGTCCCGAAGGCGATCTATCACCATCGCGGCTACTTTGATGACTATCCGCAAGAGAAGAAGGAACGCTTCGAGGCGATCGGACGGAGCGCGTCAGAAGACCTCCAGGGCATGAAGATATCCTCGCGGGCGCTGCTCGCAAGGAACGTGAAACTGGTCTTTCACTACTTCAGGAACATGCTCATCGGGATGGGGCTCTACAGGAAGGGGCCGGCCGGCATCGTCCGGGCGCTACGGTATACCTACAGTTTTGCGAGTTACGGGCTGAGGCAGTACATCCGCCTGGGCCAGATCTGACAGGGAGAGGCCCCTCTTCCCCTTTGCCGGGGTTATGTCGCCGGGTCGATGAACCGGCGCAGCCAGAGTTCGCAGCAGACCATACGCCAGATCTCGGACGAGTAGGGCGCCTTCCCCTGGAGAAAGGCCCGGTAACTCTCTGCTACAGCGTCGGCGTCCCAGTAGGGGCGGCTCTTAAACGTCGGTGAGGCCAGGATCTCAAGGACCTTCTCGCTCATATCCCCCTGCATCCAGACCTCTTCCGGTGTCGCGAATCCCTTCTTGTCCATCCGACACCGGATCGCGTTGGGCACCAGCCCCCGTATCGCCTTCCTGAGGATGAACTTGGTCACGCCGTTTCGGATCTTCTGGTCGGCGGGGGTTGACGCCAGGAACTCCACGACCCGGTAGTCAAGGAACGGCACCCGGGCCTCTATCGAGAAGGCCATGCTCGTCCTGTCCTCCCAGTGGAGCAGGTACGGCAGGTTCGCTCGCATCAGGTCGGTCTCCAGGACCTCGCTCAGGGTGCCGCGATAGCGGGGAGAGCGGGATCCTTCCACCCGGATCAGGCTCCGATGCTTCTTGCGGGCAAAGAGCTGTGTCAGGGTGTACGAGAGGAAATCACTGTGGTGTCTGAGTGTCCCGAGGGTCTCGCGTGCAGCCCGCAGGATATGGAATCCCCGGATCAGTTCCCTGATATGGCAGTACTGGTAGGCGATGTAGCCTGCAAGGAGCTCGTCGGCTCCCTGCCCGTCCAGCACCACCTTCACCTCGTCCCGGGCAAGCCGCATGACGCAGTACTGGGAGTACAGCGTCAGGGCGGCAAACGGCTCGTCGTTGATGTAGAGCAGGTGCTCGATATCCGCCCAGATCGCATCGGCGGCCGGGTAGACCCGGTGTGACCTGACACCCGAGTTCTCCACGGCGATATCGATGTAGGCGCTCTCGTCACACCGTTTGTCCGCGAAGCAGGCCGAGAACGTATTCTGGCGCGGGGGTTCCTTGCCGGGAGAACCCCGACGGAGCGCCCGGTTGATGAGCACTGTGAGGGTGGATGAGTCCAGCCCGCCGGAGAGGCAGGTCCCGACGGGCACGTCGCTACGCAGGTGGAGGTCGACCGCGTCTTCAAGGAGGCTTAAGAACTCACCGGACAGGCGTTCGTCGGAACCGGGCTCCGATTTAAGGGCGGGATTGAAGGTAACCTCCCAGAATGCCGTATGCTCCACGATCCCGCTCTCCCCGACGATCATGTAGTGTGCCGGGAGCAGTTGGAGCACTCCCTCAAACATCGTCCGGTCGGTGTGGTCGGCGAGGCCCCACGCGAGGAACGCAGCGACCATCTCTTCGTCAGGGCGTCTCCCGACGTTGGGAGCAGCGCGGAGCGCCTTGATCTCGGACGCAAAGAGGAACGAGCCGCCGGCCATGGCATAGTAGAACGGTTTGATCCCCAGGCGGTCGCGGGCGCAGAAGAGCTCGCGGCGCCGCCCGTCCCAGAGGGCGAACGCCCACATCCCGTTGAACCGGGCGAGGCACTCGACCCCCCACTCCTCGTAGGCGTGGAGGATCACCTCGGTATCGGTCTTTGAGCGGAACCGGTGCCCGCACGAGATCAGTTCCTCCATGAGCTCCCGGTAGTTGTAGATCTCCCCGTTGAAGACCAGCCGGAGCGTTCCATCCTCGTTCTGCATCGGCTGGTGCCCTTCTTTGGAGAGATCGATGATTGCCAGGCGGCGGTGGGCAAGTGCTACTACCCCGTCTACGTAGATCCCATCCCCGTCGGGCCCGCGGTGCCTGATGAGGTCGGACATCTGCTGGACCAGCTCCGGATCGGCTGATCCTCCCGCAAGGTGTAGTTGCCCGGCAATGCCGCACATGGATAAGAGAGTCTATCTGCAGGATGATATATTTCTCTTGCAGGGTCCCGGGTTATTGTGCCGGAACGTGTCCCGGATAAAAATCGATGGTTCCAGGGTCCCTGGCAACAGGGATGCCGGGCCGGCTACCCGGTTCCCGGTTTGGTCGACGTGCTCTCCCAGACCCGCATGTCTTTCCCGAGGTTGAGCAGCCCTTTGGCGAGGTAGATCTGGTTTGTGGCGAAGGAGACAAGCGTGCTGCTCCTCCAGAAGTAACCTACCAGGGCGAAGAGGCCGAGCACCCCGAGAGCGAGGATCGGGTATGCCAGGGCGAGCCCTAAGATGAAGAGAACACTGCCGATGAAGAAGAGGGCCGGCGTTACAAGGTACATGTAGATTCGCAACGGATAGAAGAGCCGCGAGAACGGACGCGCGTGCTTCAGGAGATCAAGATTTGCGGTTGTCGCCTCAATCAGACGGGTTGCCCGGCGGATCTTCTGCCGGTACTGCTTACGGAAATCCCGGGGTATATCTTCATATACCAGAGCCTTGGGCTCGTAAGCCGCCCGGAACCCGCGCCGTATCGCCTCGAACGCCGTATTCGCGTCGTCTGCTCCGCGTTTGTCGTCGATCCGCGTGACCAGGTCACGCTTGAACGCAACGAGCGCACCGTTGAACGTATAGGTCGAGTCGACGGCGCTCTCCCAGCTGCACATCCGGCCATAGTAGTTCCTGTAGGCGCTCTCCATCTGTGCCGGGTGCGAAGGGTCGCTTGGAAGGGGATGAAGATCCCCGCAGACTGCGGCAATCCGATCGTCGCTTATCAACCGGGCAATGAGGTATGCGAGAGCGTCACGCTCGAAGAAGACATCGGCATCCGTTGTGACGATGATCGGGTAACGAGCCAGGCTCATTGCTCTGTTGTATGAGCGGTTCGTCCCTAGACGCTCGGTATTGGCAATAATGCGGTGAGTAATTCCCGCCTCCGTGAAGGCTTCTTCTGCAATCCGTCTTGTATTGTCGGACGAGCAGTCATCGATGAAGATCACCTCGTATCGGTCTACCGGATAGGAAGATGCAAGGATATTCTGGACCCGCTCCGTGATCACAGCCGCTTCGTTATATGCAGAGATGATGATGCTGATGGCAGGATATTCGAGAGGGACATGCAGTTTATCCGGTTTCCGCCCTATATTGATCCCGACAAGGTATACTACGTATGGGGCGACTGCAGCAACGATAAGCCCTATGCCGATCCACAAGAGCATAATATCAATTTAATGGTTTACTATTTATTATTTAGCAGGTATGATGAAAATACCTCTCTTTCTCCTCTCCTCTATCGGAAAATCTATCCCGAAAGGTCGATTTGCACCGGGTGTGCGCGTGACCATGTGCGCAAAACGGGATCTATGGAGCCCTGGGTTCTGACCCTGCAGTTGTCACAGCATGGTTTCAGTGCCGTCCTCTATGTGGCTATTCTACCTGATTTTTGGCAGAGGTCGTGCAGGCATGACACTAGCGTTAATCCTGAAAAATATGGTCCATTCCGTGCTGGGAGTTACCGGGTTTCACTCGCCTTTTCCGATACAGAGGTATACGATCCCGTCTTTCTGTTGGAAGAGGTTCTTACAATCTACAAGAACGGGGGTATTCATACAACTCCCGATATACCCTGTGTCCAGCCTTCTGAAGACATCGTGGTCCACAAGGAATACTGCACAATCGGCCCCGGAAAGCGCCACTTCGATGCTCTCCGCCGAGGTAAACACACCTGCCTTCGTTGCGAGGGAGGGGACGAACGGGTCGTAGACCTGCATGCTGGCCCCGAGGTTTGCGAGTTCTTCGACGATCTTGATGGAAGGCGACTCCCGGGGGTCGTTGATGTTCTTCTTGTAGGCGAGCCCCATCACAGCGACCGTTGCACCGTAAACCCGCTTGCCGACCTGCCTGAGCCCCTTCTCGATGAGGTTGACGGTGTGCATCTTCATGAACTCGTTGATCTCCCCGGAGGTTTCGATGAAGCGGGGGATGAAACCGTATTTCTTCGCCCGGTAAGACATGTAGTAGGGGTCGAGCGGAATGCAGTGGCCGCCGATACCGGGGCCCGGATAGAAGGGCATGAAACCGTAGGGCTTGGTGGC
>ENA-UOOK01005014-UOOK01005014.1-fermentation-metagenome-genome-assembly--contig:-NODE-5014-length-13659-cov-5.658703_pt1 | contig 13659 bp, 14 predicted proteins | sample MGYA00245777_ERZ724023 | MGnify/ENA primary metagenome ERZ724023 (study PRJEB28704, sample SAMN03018312) | fermentation metagenome | biome: anthropogenic terrestrial biome; feature: soil; material... | reverse complement strand
GCTATGTGGGATTGGTAACGGGAGCCTGTTTTGCCGAGCTGTTGATAGATCATGCATGGGGATGGGAGCCATGTATGATTGCCGATGTTAAAGCTTATAAACCAAGCACGAACAGCATTGGTTCAGGGCAGGTGCTGCAGAGTGCCTATAAATTTGAAAAGGCTAAATTAATTGCCCGGGAAATGACCGACTTACTGGTGCTTGACTTGGTGGATAAAAGGCTTGTAACCGATCAGCTGGTCTTGACAGTGGGATATGATGTTGAAAATCTCACAAACCCTGAGATAAAAAACTATATCATGGACCGGTTAAAACAGACCATTATGGTCGTTCTGTTCCGAAATCTGCTCATGGTACAATAAACCTCGGGAGACAGACATCTTCTGCGAAGTTGATTTTAAATTCAGTCACAGAGTTGTTTGAGCGCATTGTTGACAAAAATCTACTGGTCAGGAGAGTCAATATTACAGCAAATCATGTTGCAGATGAGTCAGACCTTCAAACGAAGGATAACAAGGACAGTGCTGAACAGCTTGATCTTTTTACTGATTATGCTGCTATGCAGGCGAAAAAAGAGGAAGAGAAAGCTGAACTTGAACGAGAAAAAAGGGTTCAGCAGGCAATGCTGGATATTAAAAAGAAATACGGGAAAAATGCTGTTTTAAAGGGGATGAATTTTGAGGAAGGGGCTACCACATTAGAACGGAACAACCAGATTGGAGGGCATAAAGCATGAGTACAAACTATGATGATATTATTAATCTTCCGCACCATGTATCTGCGAAACACCCGCATATGCCGGTTAGTGACCGGGCGGCTCAGTTTTCACCCTTCGCAGCTCTGACCGGTTATAGCTCTTCTATCAAGGAAACAGCAAGACTGACTGATGAAAGAATTGAACTGGATGAATATATAAAAGATGACTTGAGTCACAGACTGCAAGCTGTGGCAGACAGTATTAAAGAGCAACCGCAAATATCAATAACGTATTTTAAGCCGGATGTTAAGAAGAGTGGCGGTGCATATGTTACTGCAATAAGTGCAGTTAAAAAAATAGATGAATATGAACGAGTTGTTATTATGACAGATGGCACATTAATTCCTGTTGGTGAAATAATCAGTATTGATGGTGAGGTATTTGAAAGTATGTTTACTTATTCATAAACAAAGTTAATATTTACACCAGGTTTTATCAAATTTACTGTGAATAGCAACAAATTTGGACACCATTTGGACACCGAAAAAAGGCCATTAAATTTTATATCGGAAAAATCGAATAATTGTGATATAATATATAGAAACAGACGTTAAACTTTGAATCTTTTTCATCGAAAAATATACGAAAGAAGTATTGCTTATGGAATATCTTGAAAAAGTGAATTTATACCAAAATACTATTAATGAGTTGAGACCATTTGAAGGTGAAATGTTAAACCAGATCAGAGACTTTTATCGTGTAGGATTGACATGGACATCTAATGCATTAGAAGGAAATTCCTTGACAGAAAGCGAAACAAAAGTTTTAATAGAAGATGCGCTGACAGTTGGAGGAAAACCTCTGAGAGATATGTTTGAAGCTGTTGATCATGCTAAAGCATATGACTATATGTTCACACTTATGGAGAATAGGAGAATTACAGAAGAAAATATTCTTTATCTGCATAAATTATTTTATCAAAATATTGATCAAGAATATGCAGGAAAGTATCGTGATATCCCTGTATTTATTTCCGGGTCTAATTATCCGGTAAGTAAAGCAGAAAATATCAAAGATGAAATTAATGATCTGTGTAAATGGATTAACACAGAAATGGGAAAATACCATCCAGTAGAATTTGCAGCCATTCTTCATAAAAGGTTTGTATTTATCCATCCCTTTAAAGATGGGAATGGCAGAGTTGCAAGACTTTTAATGAATACGGCACTAATACAAAATGGATATCTTCCGGCATTGATTCCCCCAATTTTACGAAGTGAATATATTTCTTTGCTTGAAAAGGCGCATACAAATGATAGCCCATTCATTAATTTTATTATAGAAAGAGAACTTGAATCACAAAAGGATTTTCTAAGATTTCTTCATATCCCTTTGTCTAAGTAAGAAAGATTTTATGGCAGAATTAAGATAGAACAATAAAAGAAGTATAGAATCAATGGTAATTAGAAAAAGTGCATGAAACTTTAGTAAATTGAAATTCTAAAAGGAGAGGTTCTTATGAATAATAAGATAACAGATGCAATAAAGCTCAGCACGTACCCGGTTGCCGTCTTTAGGTCAAAAATACTGCCAGATCAGGCATTACAATTCAAGGAAGGCGTATGGGGCTGTTCAATTTCCATGTTGGCTGCGGCTGCAAAAGGCAGAACAGCTGCTTTCAGTGATAGGACGGTAGCATGCAAAGGTGGCAAGGCCGGATTGGGACTAAAGAGATTTGAACTCGGAACGATTGAATATTTCCTGTCGGTTGGGGGCGTCGGTCCGAAGGCCAGTGAGCATTATAAAAAAACCCCCGAGCTGGCGAAGGACTACATTTTGACCATGCCGGTCATTGAAAACGAAGATTATATTATTTTTAAACCACTTGACCAGCTGGATGAAATAGAAACACCGGAGGTTGTAATCTTTTTGGTCAATGCAGATCAGCTGTCCGCTCTCATTACACTGGCAAACTACGATAAACCCACACAGGATAATGTTAAAATTCTTTTTGGGTCCGGCTGTGCTCAGGCAGTTTTAAATGCACTTAATGCAAAGGAAAATAAGGAGGATACCTGCTTCCTTGGCTTGACAGACCCGTCTGCCCGAGAATATATCGACAAGGATCTACTGTCCTTTAGTATTCCTTATAAGCGGTTTCTTGAAATGGAGGCAGAGGTCGATAACAGCTTTTTGAAAACAGAAACATGGAAATCAATTATGAAAAGAATATAGATATAATTTTAAATATATAAATAACAGGAGGGAAACTGATTATGAAAAAAGAAATCAATGTATTCGATTATGCAAAAGAGATTGCCAAATCTATCGGAAAAGGTGTTCTGCTTACGTCCAAAGCAGATGGAAAAGTTAATACGATGACCATCGGATGGGGAACACTCGGTATTGAATGGGCTGTCCCGATATTTACAGTATACGTCCGTGAAGGTCGTTATACAAGAGAACTAATCGATAAGAGCATGGAATTTACAGTAAGTATTCCGCTGGGTGACTATGACAGTAAGATCACTGGATACTGCGGGACACATACCGGAAGAAATCAGAATAAGATCGCCAAAGCTGGTCTTACGGCGGTGGAGCCTGAGATAGTCGGTGCTCCCGGATTTAAGGAACTGCCTCTTACGATTGAATGTAAAGTGGTCTACAAGGAACTGCAAAACAAGAATGCGATTGACAAGACCCTGAATGATAAGTTCTATCCGCAGGATGTAGACAGTTCGGCAAGTGGATCAAACAGGGACTACCATGTGGCTTATTACGGCAAAATAGTGAAAGCATATATTATTGAAACAAAGTGATAACAACATGATTATGCACCTGAACAATGCGTTAAAAAGGCGATAAATTGGGTTAATACGTAATAGCTAACTTATTGTTTTGAAAAAATAAAGAATTAAGATAATAAATTGGATAAGAAAATGAATAAACAAAAATTATGTCAAGTTGCTTTCAGTATAATTAATCATAAAAAGTTACGGAACTATGGAACCTCAGGGCATGTTGCGTGTGCGTTGGAAACAAATAACGGTAACATTTTTACAGGAATATGCATTGACTTGCCCTGTTCTATTGGCTTATGTGCTGAACAGTCAGCTATTGCCGAAATGGTAAAGAACAATGAAACTGCAATCAAAAGGATTGTTGCTGTATTTGAAGATGGGAGTATACTTCCGCCATGCGGAAGGTGCAGAGAGTTTATTGCACAGATAGATAGTCAAAACATGGAGACTAAAATTGTATTACCTGAAATGGAAGAAGTTTTGCTGAAAGATTTATTACCGGAAAGGTGGGATGGTAAATGGAACTGAAAAAGATAACCGGCAGGGTCTTTTATTATCCACACCAGCCGGAAACTGATAGGCCTATGTTGGCATACTTAAATGGAGATAAAATTGCACTTGCCATTGATGCAGGAAATTCAGCAGACCATGTTGATGAATTTTATAAATCCTTAGAAATTGCAGGCTTAAAGAAGCCGGATTTTACTGTCATTACTCATTGGCACTGGGATCATACTTTTGGGATGCATAAAATTCACGGATTATCTATTACACACTATAAAACCAACGAATTTTTGGATCGGGAAAGAGCCAAGCTTTCCGACAGTGCATATATAAATTTTTTGAAAGACGACGATGAATGCCTTGGTAGAGAATATGCAGGTAATAAAGCAATTATTGTTGTTCCATCGGATATACAATTTGAAAAAAAGATTACTCTTAGTCTTGGTGGAATGACTGCAAAGATCTTTCATACAGTGTCTCCTCATTCAGAAGACACTGTGCTTATCTATATTCCTGAGGAAAAAATATTGTTTTTAGGAGATTCAACAAGTGAGGATTTCTACAACGATGGATATATGGATAAAGAAAAATTAATAACATTAACAAATTTGATAGAAAATATCGACTGTAAGTATTGCATTTTAAGTCATGCAGACCCTTTGACTAAATTAGATTTGTTGGATTATTTAAAATCCATTCTAAAATAACAATCCATGAGGTATATTGACGTCTGGATACGTATATTGACAAATATTAACATCAAGAACCCATATACTCATTTGTTTTAAAAAATTCAGAATTACACTTTTAAAACCTATAGCCAAGAAACATTTTAATTCATCCTGGCATTATAAAATGCTTATTTTGGTTCAATACATTTGTGTATATATTGCTGAAAGAAGTGGATAAATACTGTGAATATTCCATAGATGAAAAAGTAGTAGAAATGGCGCTTTCCTAGCAAAAATTGCCGTACTTTATAGAAGTAAGAGATGGAAAAGCAGTTAGTATTACTGAAAATTTAAATATATCAGAAATACTATTGCATTAACCAGTTCGATTTTTCATAATAAATAAGGAATACGAATTAATATATCTATTATAATAGATTAAAAAGGTAAAACATATTAAGAAATGAGATTCAATATGTTCCTTAGTTGATACATATACTGGTCTAGTCTTTAGTTCACTTGTAACAATAGCATAATAGCCGTCAAATTTCATCTCTTCTTCAATTTTTTCATTGTCTATAGAATGTATATCATCATATTCATATAACTCTCCTGTTTCCGTATCACAGGGAGTAGATATAATGTACTTAAAAGAGCGTTTAGCTGGTAATTTTCCAGTTTTGTTTGTTCTAATAATCTTTTTAGCTTTTTCTACAGCCTTCTCTCTATCATGTTGAGCCTTTTTTGCATAATCTGGGCTATAGAAAGCAACTTGTTTTTGTTCAATAGGAACTTTAACTTTCTTGTTTGATGCATTTGTAACCCAAATATCTGTAGTTACTATGCGAGACTTAATTTTAAATCCATCTTTTGATACAGCATATCCTTTATTAGATAGAACAAAATTTTTCAAATCAGCATTAGCTCCTCGAACCGTTTGAGAATAAACATATCCATTTTTATGTAGAATATTGTAAGCGATATTTTCTCCAGTATTCATCCCCTTATCGGCAACAACAATAATGCGCTTTAATCCATAATCATCTTTTAAATCTTCAAGAACTGGCATTAAGGTTTCACAATCATTGGTATTTCCTTCAAACAATCGATAAGTAATAGGCAAACCAGAATTATCCATAAGTAAGCCCATTTGAACAACAGGGTTAGGTCTATGCTCTCTAGAAACACCTTTTTTACGCAAATCATCAGGCTCATCAATTTCAAAATAATAATTAGTAATATCGTAGTAAACATTACTCATATCCCTGCCATATACCATACGAACCATTTCATGCGTATGTAGCAATAAATCATTTTTGTAGAAATTAAAGTAATCCAAAGCTCGGTAGACATCATCTAATGAGAAATTAAAATCAGAAAAGAAATAATTCATATTCTCATAAGATTGTTTTTTTGAACAAGGAAACAAAACCCTTGAATATACAAGCATTTGAAAAATATTATTAAGAGAATATTTAATATCTAGGTTGTGCTGCCTATTTATAAAAAATTTATCAATATTTAATTTATGGTAATAATAACTTAAAACAGAGAAACCTAAATTTTTTCTCAAAGTAGAAGAAGAATCGATTTTTTCATCAGCATTAAAAGTAAAAGTTAGAGGTCTTTGAGCTTCATTATCTTCCTCAGTCATTTGTTTAGCTACTTCTTCAAAATGAGCAATAGGATTATCAAAATCTTTTTCCAAATACCATATTGTACGACAAAACACTACATTAAAAAGATTATTATTTGACAAAAAATAACCCCTGTAATTATTTAATTTCCAAGGTTATATTAACTCTTATTCAATTATTTGCTGCGAAACTGAGGAAAGTATTGACACATATCTCTAAATGATATAGAGTAACGGGATGGTTCCTAAATTTCACAAAAGTGGTCAGGAGGTATAAATGAAAAAAATTTTTTTATTGACGCTGACAATCTGCATGGCAGCTCTGGCAGGCTGCTCTAATGAGGTGCCGGAGGGGAGTTCAAAGGATGAAATAACGGAAGATGATCCCTTTGACGCCAACAGTGGGAGGTATGGGGGCGGATCAGGAACTATAGCTAAATTCGGATTTGGACCCGTAGCTAGCTTGAATAAAGGATCTGGCCCGGTAGCCTTTGACTATAACGGCGGAAATTTAGTTATTGATTATTTTATAGAAAACAACAGCTCTGATGCTCCATTAGAATTTGGCCTATTCGTATTCCTGGACGGTATCCCACAACCTTTCAAAATTGATGACCCCAATGAGGAGGATAGTTTTTTACACGTATTTAACCTGGACGAAAATGAACATAAAGAATTTAAAATTGTTTTTACGCCAATACTGGGGAAAACAGGCGAAACACTGGAAATCAGTTTTGTCGGTATATACAATCCAAGCTTTATGCCGGATTCGGAAAATATACGCTATGGTATGAACCATAAAATGTCCACTCATAACCCTTATAAATTAATATTTCATGAAAATACCGCGTATACAGGGCAAGATAAGCTGCACGGGGAGGAAATCCTGAAAAATGTAAGTTATTCAGAAGAAGAAATTTCAACGGATATGAGAAAGGAATATGAAAATGAGGATGAGAACCGGCTGGATAAAAGTATTTTTATAGAATTATTCGAAGAAGGAAATTATGTGCGGTATAATAATTATAAAATCGTATCCGGCGGGAAAAAAACCGTCCCGCTCATATTCCGGGGATTTGGAAAGGAAGGGGTGGCCTACAGGACGACATTTTACCTCAATCACCGGCCCATAGGTATTCAAGGATATGATTACCTGGAATGGAATACCATCAAAGGCAGCATTGCTGAGTTCAAAATGGATTTGGACGTAAGCCAAATGGAAGGAAGCAATACATTGTACAGCATATCCGTCCCCATTGAGAGCGATAAATTTATCGAAAAAACAGATTCTATGAACCTGAAGATAGGCAATTAATGAAGAAAATGGAGGATGAAATGAAAAAGACAATTATGATAACGGCAGTATTAAGCATCACCATCCTGGCAGGCTGTTACAATACCCTTGCAAATAAACAAAACGGAGAGAACAACCCCGGCGGATCAGGCAATGAAGCGTATGACGCTCTTCCCACAGAGAAAACAAATATTAAAGGAAATCCATTTACCTTTAAGGGAGACAATTACCAAGAACAGAATATATACGAAGCAGACGGGGGAAAAATTCTTGTTAAATCAGATAAGCTCTACTTGTTTGACGTACAAGGCCAAAAAGTAATTGCCGAAGCGCCGTTAAAAAGTTTCGAACTCCATGAGGAATATTATGTGACAGAGGAAGGCTACTGTGTTGTAGGCACTGAATTCACGGAAAACCAAAGAATAACCAAGGCCTGTTATTACAATAAAAATTTAGATATAGTGCAGGAATTCAACCTGAATGAAGTGCTGGGAGAACCCAACATACAGGTTCAGCGCATAGCCGTGGCCAAAACCGGCAAGAAAGTAGCCTATGCCACAAGTCAGGGATTATTTCTTTATGATTTGAACAAGAAAGAAAAACTAATCCTGTTAAATTTAGGCTCAGAAAATATGGAAGCAAATAAAGGGCTTACAATCCTTAGTGTTATCACCTTTTTTGACAAGGATACAAAGCTGGCCTTTATAGGATCCAACTATGAAGAAAAAAGCAAAGAGAACCAAACAACAGTCGGAACCATCTCTGCCGACGGCTCCGTGATAGTCAATGAGAAAGCGGACTTGCCCCGCCTCAGGAATATGGAAGTAACTGATGACTACATTATCTTCAGCGAAAATACTTATCCCACTAATATCGGTGAACCCGCGGGAAAAGTGATTATAATTGACAATGCCACAGGGCAAATCCTCATACACACTTTGCAGGATAAGAACGAGGGCTCAAATGTATTCCTGTCGGAAAAAGGGAAATATTTTATGACATACGTTCAAAACGGTGACAAGGAGTTAATTTATAGAATATACGACACTAAGACAGGTAAGCTGGTGAAGGAAATGAAGCAGGAATTTGAGGGAAAAACTGATGAAAATTACATGAAAACCTATATCCAGATCTTTGACGACATCAATGAATTCATCGCTGTTTCAGCTTTTTATAATTCTGAGCCGATGGTAACCATAAGTGAATTTTAAGAGGGTGTGCATATGATATTGAAAATGGACGCCATATCAAAAAGCTATAAAGACAAAAAGGCTTTAAAGGATTTTTCGGCAACCCTGAAAGAAGGTGTCTATGGCTTATTAGGCCAGAACGGAGCGGGAAAAACAACATTAATCAATGTTATAACAGGAATTTTAAACCCGGATGGGGGAAAGGTGTTTTTCAATGATGCGGATGTAAAGAAAATGGGGGTGGGCTTTATCTCAAAAATTGGGTATCTGCCCCAATTTCCTCAATTTTATAAAAACTTTGAAGCTATAGAATTTCTGAGATATATTTGTGCAATTAAGGATGTTCCGGAGAAAACAGGTAAAAAACGGATTGAAGAATTGCTGGAAATGGTGAATTTATCTGATGCAGCCAACAAAAAGATAGGTGCTTTCTCAGGCGGCATGAGGCAGCGTTTGGGCATTGCCCAAGCCATGGTCAATGATCCGGAAATTTTAATCTTGGACGAACCCACCGCAGGACTTGACCCTAAAGAGAGAATCAGGTTCAGAAACATCATATCCAGGTTTTCAGAGGACAGAATTGTGCTGCTGGCAACCCATATCGTTTCAGATGTTGAATATATTGCCAATGAAGTTATCTTGCTTCAGAAAGGAATACTTATCAAGCAGGATAAGCCGATGTCCTTAATAGACGAGATGAGAGGCAAGGTATGGGAGGTAAAGGTTGATACGGCTAACAGCCAGGAATTTTTAGATAAATACAGTATAAGCAATATCGTATTTAATGAAGGGCATTACGCATTAAGGGTTGTCAGTGAGCAAAAACCGGCAGAAGGGGCGTCTTCCATCAGCCCTAATCTGGAGGATGCTTTTCTGTATCATTGTGAAACTGGTGATGACAAATGAAAATCTTGATATATGAAATACGGAAAAATTTTATAAAACCCTACCTCTTTGTTATACTATGCCTGCTTACCGTCATAAATACCGTTACGATTTATGACTATTATAAAGAAAATCATGTTTTTTCAACAGAGCAAACAAATAGGAGTATAGCCTTCTGGAACCTATATGAGGGAAAATTCAAAGGTAGAATCACCAATGAAAAAATCAATGCTTTAATGGAGATATATACTCCCCTTTACCAGCTTTGCGCTGTTGAAAGAACATTTAGTACGGAATATGATCCCGAAACCTATACGGGCTATACTTTTGGAGATTACCGGATGCTGGATCTGGGCTTTGTGCGGCCCATGGAATATTCATATATGTATAGGAGCCAGGCCCTGGAAATTGCGGATAAAGCAAATGAAAACCTTGAGTTTTTCCAGTCTGCGGGCAATGCCTATCAATACAGGAGAAATTTAAAAATTGCTTCCCTGTTTGGCGGCAGACAGATTACAGATTTTTATCATACGGAGATGTATGAAAATCTGTTCCGGTATGACTTTTCATCTTTTCTTATTCTGTTAATGAGCATATTGGCCCTGGTGCCTGTATTTGTGGCGGAGAAGGAAACTGAAATGGATCTTATTCTGTCTACCAGTAAGAAAGGAGGGGAAGAAACAGTCAACGCTAAAATACTGAGTTCTTTTTTATATGTGATTGTGATCAGCGTCTGGTTTTATATGGTTGATTTTCTTGCTTTCGCTTATTGTTATGGACTAACAGGCCTCAACAATCAACTATATGCACTGAAGGATTTCATGCTGACCCCTTTGAATGTTAAAATGTGGGGATTTATACTGCTGTCTGCCGCTGTAAAAATTATTGGCCTGCTGGCTGTTTCCTCTATAATTCTCTTTTTATCCTCTATTTTCAGGAGAGCCTTGCTGCCCTATATTTTAAGCTTGGGCACGGTCTTTTTGTTGATGCTTGTCAATGAGTTTACAAAAGTGAAATTCATCAATCCCATTGAACTCATAGCGAACAGGGAGCTGTTTAAGAATACCGACTTTATTAATATACTGGGCTTTCCGGTTCATGAGTTTATAGGGGTGATTTTATCTGTGATGCTTCTCACAGGGGCTTTTGTTTTGGCAACTAAAATGATAAGCAAAAAAACGCATGCCTAAGTAGGATGAAGGAGAGAAAATAAAATGAGGGATTTTATATTTGAGATAAAAAAAGTATTGATTTACCAAAAAGGGGCATGGTTTATTCTTTTATTGATACTTCTTAAAATTTTGAGTTTGGCAATTTTAGATAACAGCGCAAACTTAAGCCTGGAAGCGGATAAGGAAGATTATCTCTTTTATCTGGAACAGGTCAAAGGAGCCTTGACAGAGGAAAACGAGAGTTTTTTTCGGGATGAATCGGAAAAAATCGCGTCCGCCAAGGTAAAGCTTGAAAACCTGTATTCGGACTATTATGACGGCGTCCTTTATAATCAGGTAATGCCGGAAGAAGAGCTTGATTCCCTGTCAAAGCCCTTTGAAGAACAGATAGAAAAGGAAAAGGGATTTCAGTTAATCTATGATCAATACATGTATATAAGGGAAAACCCGGATAACCGTTATTTTTTATATACCAACGGCTGGAATGCCTTACTTGCCCATGAGCGTCTGGATTTGCCCATGTTTTTCCTGCTGCTGCTCCTTATTGCCCCCATGTTCTGCAATGAATATGAAAGCAAAATGGATATCATTCTGCTCAGCAGCAAAAAAGGCAGGGTAACCTTGGTACTGAAAAAAATATTGCTGGCTTTCGGCATGGTAACTTTACTGAGCTTGCTTTTTAGCCTGATTGAATATACTTATTTTCACTTTCAATATGGATTAAGCGACGGGCATTACCCAATACAAAGCCTTGAATATTTTCACAGCTCCTTAAAAAATATGAGCCTTTTTGAGGCATTTATCAGGAGCTCCGTTTACAAACTTTTTGGCTATTTGTGCTTTTCTGTCCTCATTATGTTTGTGTCCGTCTGCACCAAAAAAACAATTTTAACCCTGTTTATCAGTACGGTGGTCATTTTACTGCCTTACTTTGGGTTGACCGCCCGGTGGATTCAGTATCTGCTTCCCCTGCCCCTGGGCTTCATGTTGGGCAGTGGTTTCTTCAGAGGGGATGAAATAGCGGGCAGCGCAGATGCCATAGAGCCCAAAGTAGTATTTAGAGCTATTACGGATACGGAGTTTACAATAATAGCTGTTCTTTTAATCCTAATAGCCCTGACGATGATACTGTTAATGACAAAAAAATTCATAAATTTCCAATCTATAAGAAAGGAAATTCAATCTATAAGAAGAGAAGCAGGTGAAAAACAATGAATCGAATGAATCGAACGATAATGTTTATCATAGCTATATCCACTCTCCTGTCCGGCTGCGGCAAAAAGGATGAGATAAATGAAAATTCCCGAATTTTCAACATGCAAATCAACCGCATATCCTCCGAGAATCAGGATGCTGTTTTTTATATACAGGGGAGAAACCGGATCATAGCCCAGGACAAGGAAAGCGGGGACAGATATGATGCGGTTAAAAATCCTTTCGGGAGTTTTTTTGATATTGGAACTGTTTTTTATGTATATGACAATAATTTGTATTATATCAGGAACGAAGAAACCTATACGCAAGCGGGTGCGTTACGGGACAGCTCCTCCATTGTAGAGATTGATTGGAATACCTATGATGAAAGAACCATCTATGAATTGGATACAAGAATGAAAAAAGATGCATTTCTGGGTGCCGTAAAGTCCGACACGGGATCTTCCAGCAGTATCAGAAGCTTTTTCATGGATGATAAATATATTTACCTGATAGAGGGTAGCACCTCAGGGGACAAATTAAACAAAGTGGACCGGCAAACCGGGAAAGCCGAAACTATCCTGGAATCTTCCAAAAACATTGACCGGCTTGCTTTTGACGGGAAGCATATCTACTATATCAACCCCAGGTTTCAGGTGGTAAGATTGGATGTGGAAACGAAGGAAAGTTTCATAATCCCCCATGTGATAACAAGGTATATGATGCTTAAGGATAATCAGCTGCTTTTCGTAAACCCACGGGATACCGGCAGGATTTATGCCATGGATTTAAATGATTTCAGCCTGCGGAAAATAACGGAGGATGCGGCTTCCTATGCCTTTCACTATGATGATAGTTACATCTATTATGCCAATGAAGATGATAATAAATATCTTTACAGAGTTGATTTTGATGGAAAAAACAATCAAAAGGTAGCGGAAATTGTTTCCTATAATATTGCGGTATTTCAAAATCATGGGGAACTTCATGTGTCATCGGATAAGGGCACCTATGTTGTTGATAAAGATACTTTTGAGGCCAATCTGCTGGAGTGATTTATGATTTTTAACATAGGATGTTTTAATACAATAGAAGCTTGCACAGGTTATTGACTAATTACATGCTGTCTTGTACTCAATATCGTGAAAGGATGTAATCATCAAGGAGGTTAATATTGCTCTTGATTATTTATTTCACCAAAGCAAAAGCCGTTGTTTAAGCGGTTATAAAGTGAGATAACCTATATTAAACGGCGGTTTTGAAATAAAGAATTCAAAGCCGCCGTTTTCCTTATAAAAATAGGATTTTGGAGGGTGTATTAAGCTTACCCTTTTTTAAGAACACGGCAGCAGAAGGAGGATGCCGCCGTGTTTATTTGCTTTCGACATAATTTGATACCATTCTACTTAATAAAAAAAGCCCTTATGCTTTATGGGACTATTACAGTTGTGATGGTACATACACACATTACATATTGAGATATAACAACTCTTACGCCCGACTGGATTTCATTCAGTTGGGTTTTTTATGTTTGACGGGCATGTCATATGTCTAAGGTGGAAGTCCTAAGGGGCGTAGTTACCGACGAACCCGATAGCAACTTGCAAGTTTCACA
>ENA-UOOK01005013-UOOK01005013.1-fermentation-metagenome-genome-assembly--contig:-NODE-5013-length-13661-cov-3.989269_pt1 | contig 13661 bp, 9 predicted proteins | sample MGYA00245777_ERZ724023 | MGnify/ENA primary metagenome ERZ724023 (study PRJEB28704, sample SAMN03018312) | fermentation metagenome | biome: anthropogenic terrestrial biome; feature: soil; material... | reverse complement strand
GACTAATTCTACTGGTTCTTCAAGAAATTCATCGAGAATTTCAAGCGGTAGCAGAGGTAGAAGTTTACCAGGATTTTAATATTTATATAAATTAAACATAAGGAGCGAATTATTATAATTCGCTCTTTTTTTTTATAAATATTAATCGTTTATAAGAACCTGATTTTTAACAATTAAAAATATTTAAAATTTAGTAGTAAAATATCGTCTATATAAATATTAGAAAAAAGATATTAATTTAAAATGATTAATTTAATATGAATAAAAATAATTCAAATAAAATATCATTCGAACCAAAAGAATTTCCGCAGAGGATAGATTTCTACTGGCAATATTTAACTGCATATTTTATTGTAATGATAATATATGGTGTCCTAAGAGGTAGCATTGAAGAAGGATATGTTACTATTAAATGGAGAGACCCTGTGATGGGCTTGCTTTTCATCTTTATGGTACTTTCAGCCATATTTTTATTATATAATTATTTAAAAAAGAAATCAATAATAATTAGCAATGAATCTATTATTTTCAAAACACGTAATAAAATACGTGAATATAAAGTAAATGAGATTAGCAAAATATCAATTGGTAAATATAAAAGAGGGAATGTGACGACTCTTTATAAAATCGTTAGGATAAGAGTGAAAAACAGGAAATATGCTATACGATTTAGACCAAATAGCTATTCTGACGATGAATTATTAGTTAAATATATCAATTATTTAAAAATATTAGTCGAAGAAAATAATAGCTAATAATTACTCTTATTAAATTATAGTTAATTAGTAAAATTAGATAATTATTAAAATACAAAAACAAATAACATAAATGAAAAAAAATAATTTTTATCCGGAAATAAGATCTACAACTGTATGTGGAGTATTAAAAGATGGAAAAGCAGCACTCGCTGCTGATGGACAAGTTAGCTTAAATAACACTGTAATGAAACATTCAGCTAAAAAAGTAAGGAAAGTATATAATGATAAAATTATGGTAGGATTTGCCGGTGCTACTGCTGATGCTTTTACACTATTACAAAGATTTGAAGAAAAACTCGAATCGCACAATGGGAATTTATATAGAGCATCAATTGAACTTGCAAAAGATTGGAGGACTGATCGCTATTTACGTAAATTAGAAGCTATGCTAATTGCTATGGATAATAATAAAATCTTATTAATTAGCGGTACCGGTGATGTAATTGAACCAGATGATAACATTATTACCATTGGTTCCGGCGGAATGTATGCCCTATCTGCTGCAAGAGCTATGATGAAACATTCCAATCTATCTGCTAAGGAAATTGCAGGCGAAGCCCTAAAAATTGCTTCAGAAATTTGCATTTATACAAATGATCATATCGTAGTAGAAGAATTACAGTAACTTAATTAAGTTTTATAAAAAAAATAATAATACAAAATAAATGGAAGAAAATATAAATTTAAGTAATGAACAAAAAGATAAAGTAATTAATTTTGTTCAAAAACAATTAAAAGAAAATGAACCACTCACTCCAAGACAAATTGTAGCAGAATTAGATAAATATATTATTGGGCAATCTAATGCAAAGAAAGCAGTAGCTATAGCTCTAAGAAATAGATGGAGACGCTTACAAGTACGCAAAGAACTTAGAGATGAAATAATACCAAATAATATAATAATGATTGGTCCAACCGGAGTAGGCAAAACCGAAATAGCAAGGCGATTAGCTAAATTAGCTAATGCACCTTTTGTGAAAGTCGAAGCTACTAAATACACAGAAGTTGGTTATGTAGGGCGAGATGTGGAATCTATGATTAGAGATTTAGTAGAAAAATCTGTCCAAATGCATAGAAATGAACAGACCTTGCTAAAACAAGAAGCAGCAAAAGTAGCAGCTGAAAATAGAGTATTAGATATACTAATTCCACCATTAGTAAAGAGTCCATCATTCGATAATATTAGCGATAATGAAAATGACGATAATGCTCGCACTCGTGAGAAATTTAGGAAAATGCTAAATGATGGGAAACTAGATGACAGAGAAATTGAAATTGATGCTGTGGTGGATACTGTATCATCGATGCAAATTCTTGGACCAATTGGAATGGATGAAATGGGAATGAACCTGCAAGATATGTTAGGTGGTATGATTCCCAAAAAACATAAAAAAATTAAAATGAAGGTATCAGAGGCAATAAAATATCTGCAAAAGGAAGAAGTAGAAAAATTAATTGATATGGATGCCATTGTAAGAGAAGCTGTGAAAAGTGCCGAGCATAGTGGAATAGTTTTTATCGACGAAATTGATAAAGTTGCATCTAAAGGTTCTAATAGTTCTGGTTCTGCTGAAGTATCGAGAGAAGGCGTGCAACGCGATTTGCTACCAATAGTTGAAGGAACTAATGTAAATACAAAATATGGTCCAGTGAAAACCGAGCATATATTATTTATTTCTTCCGGAGCTTTTCATGTGAGCAAACCAGCAGATTTAATCCCAGAATTACAAGGTCGGTTCCCAATCAGAGTGGAATTAAATAGTCTTAGTGAAGATGATTTTATTAAAATTCTTACTCTTCCAGAAAATGCACTGATTAAACAATATCAAGCATTACTTAAATCAGAAGGTGTGAATTTAGAATTTGATGAATCAGCTATTAAAGAGATTGCAAAATCGGCTGCTTTTGTCAATGCAGAAGTTACAAATATTGGAGCCAGAAGACTACATACTATTTTAACTACTTTGCTCGATGATATTTTATTTAATACTCCAGATAACATTGATAATAAAAACGTGCTAATTACCGAAGATGAAGTAAAACAGCATTTAAATAGTATAGTTAAAAATGGTGATTTAAGTAAGTTTATTTTATAAAATATAAAAAGAAGTAATTAATATGAATAAATACATAAAATTAATAATATTTATAGCAGTGGGTGGCGTGCTCGGATACGCATGGTATCATTTCTATGGTTGCACTAATGGTTGCCCAATTTCTTCGTCTTGGAGTAAGATGACAGTAATCGGAGCTCTGTTTGGTGGGATAGTAGGATTCCCTGTAAAAAGCAATAAAAATGATAAATAGAATATAAATAAAGATTTATATAAAGATTGAGAAAAAAAAGCTACCCTTTAGGGGTAGCTTTTTCAATTTATTAAAAATCAAAGTGAAGAAGGGGAACTAATTTTTAATAAATTTATTAATATAATTTCCTTTAGGAGTTTCTATCACAATATTGTACAATCCATTATTCAAATTAATAACATCTAATTTAATAAAATCATTAGAAATTGTGTAATTTAGATTTTTAATTTCTTGACCATTACTTGTAAATAATTTTATTGAGAAATCATTTGCAAGAAAATCATCTCTTTTTATAAATAGATAATCTGAAGCTGGCATAGGATAAAGAGAATTATTAGATAATGATTCATAAACTGAATTTGGAGTTAATTTATTTATTGTTTGGAATCGCCAAATTTCAGACCATTCTGTTTCTCCTCTTGCAGTCATTGCTTTCACTCTCCAATAATAATGAGTGAGATGTGTGAGTATGCTATCAGTGATTTTATAAGTCTGCGTAGCTTCTCCATTTGATGGTACGTCGTATCTAAAAGTATTATTAACTTCTATGAAATTAATATCTTTGCTTAATTCGAGTTTATAAAAACTTGCACCTTCTACTGCTCCCCACCTAAATAGAGGTAACATTGATACATTTACCTCATTATATTGAGGGTATTCTAGTATTGCCGCTGCTGGCATAGTGAATTTTGTACTAAATTTGAAAGTTCCAGACCATGGGCTAGCTTCTTCAAGATTGACATAAGTACGTACTCTCCAGAAATAAGATTTATCTTCTTCAAATGGACCAGGGAATACAACAAAAGTATCTAAAAGATTTCTAGCACTTTTCAAAATATTTGAAAAATCAGAAGTCGTACTTACTTGAATTTCATATTGGTAATTTGGTTTAAATTTAGACCATACGAATTTTGGTGTAAGACTTACATTTTCAGAATTGTTAGCTGGTTCTATCAGTGTAGGAGCTACTAAATTGAGGGGATTAATTGTAAAGTCAAATGTATTTGACCAATCACCTTCGATACCAAAATTTATTGCCATTACTTTCCAATAATATTTAGTATCATAATCTAAAGTTATAATTTCAGTATTTGCTTGCGAAGTAAGTTGACTTTTTACTACATCAACATACTCTTTATCTTTAGCTATTAAAATTTTATATTGAGTAATACCTGAAATTGGTAACCATGAGAATGTAACTTTATTATCATCGAGCAAAGAGCCTTTTTCTGGAGTTAATAATGTAACTTTAGGAGGTTTATTTGCTAAAATTAATCTTACTTCATTAATTTGATTCATTGCAAGAATTAAATTATCATTATCTGCTCTGTAAGATATGGAATTAATTAGAGGCAAATTTGTAGCAAAATTTTGAAATTGATAATTATCTTTATTCATTCTCACGATATATGAGCTATTGTCGCCTAATCCCATAAATGCAATAAAAATGTGATTATTATTATCTTCAGTAACTCCAACTATTGTCGGATCATTACTATTTGAATAGATAAGCTTTGTTGTTTCAGCTTCTAAATAATGAGCGTATAAATTAGATTTTTGGCCATCATCTGATTTAGTAGCAATATAAATTATATCTTTATTTGCATAAATATTTACAATAATATCACTTCCGATATCGATTGTGATAGGAGTTGCAATTATTTCTGATAGAGGATTAATTTCTGATAATTTGTAAATATTATTATCTTCAAGATGAGCATACATGACAAAAGTACCATTTTGGTCAGTAGTTGATAAGTTCACTAAATTTGCTGGATTATTAATAATTGCACTTACACCATTATTTGGTTGTGCATTTAAATAAGCAAAAATGGTATTTTCATGACCTACAAATAATATATTTCCGTAAGTAGCTATAATAGGGAAACTATTATAAACCTGGAATAATTCTGCATCACGTAGATTTTCGCTTAATGTCACAAGTCTAAAATTATTTTGAGCTACGTAATATTTTCCAGTATTTTCATTGTAGACTGCATTCATTGGATATTGCAGTTGCTCGGCAAATATTCCGATAGTATATGCTATAAAAAGTAAGCATATAGTCATAATATTTTTCATTTCTTTTCATTCCATTGTTAAACATTTTAATTGTTACATATTTAAAACGAATATAATATTATTTTAGTGACAAAACTTTTTAATCGTAAAAATAAAATAAAAAAAATAATTGTTTTTATCATTAAAAATGTTTTATTTTTGAGAGTATTTTTAATATGAACAATAAATAAAATGGATTTACTTTGGGCACCTTGGCGAAGCCAATACATAGAATCATATTCTTTTGATGGAGATACAAATTGCTTTATTTGCGATGCTATCAATGATAAATCTCACGATTTAGAAAGATTAGTTATTTATAGAAGTAAGCTCTCGATAGTTCTTTTAAACAAATATCCATATAATGGGGGGCATATACTAATTGCTCCAAATGAACATTTAGGAGAATTTGAAAAAATATCAACCGAAACTATGGCTGATATTATGTATTTAACTAAAATCTCCATAATGACGCTAAAAGCCCTAAAACACCCAGATGCTTTTAATGTCGGAATGAACTTAGGACGAAGTGCTGGAGCTGGTTTACCGGGTCATATTCATCAACATATTATTCCAAGATGGAATGGCGATACTGGGTTTATTTCGACTATTTGCGATACCAAAGTTATTTCGGAAGTGATGAGCAAATTACAAATAGCAATTAAGGAAGAATTTTACAATCAAATTCAATTAAAATAAAACGTTACAAAAAAAATTAAAAAATGTTGAAATTTTTATACTAAAGTGTGTAAATCACATTCTATAATTGTGAATTCATACATACAGTGTGTAAATAATCTGACAAATTGTAAATAGAATTATTATCACTCCCTATTTGATATGTGTTAATTTTTAAAATTTTTGCAGAATCGATATTTTCTTTTGAATCATCAATAAATAATACATTTTCAGGGTTTATTTCAATATCATTCAATACTTTCTCAAATATTTCTAAATTCGGTTTATTAGTACCCATTTTATGGGAGAAAAAGAGTTTTTTGAAGTATTTATTAAAAATAAGAGAGCATTCACCGATAAAATAATTATAATGTAATTCATTTGTGTTACTCAGCAAATATAGGTTATAATTCTTAGAAAGCTCTTCTAAAGTCCTATCAATCTCTGGTTTTAACCCACTCAAAGTAACATTCCACGCATTTATAATACGGTAAATATTATTATCATTTAGTTCGATATTGAAAGCCTTAGCAATAGAAATCAAAAATTCATTTGTGTCAATTTCTCCTCTCTCGTATTTGCTCAAAAATGGCATTGAAGAATAATTTATTTTCTTATCATTGCTTATATTGCTTTCATTCACATTGCTAAATAGTTTTTTGAATGCAAGAATTGTAGAATTTGTATCGATATCGTAGATTACTCCACCAAAATCGATTAGTAAAGTATTTATTTTAGAATTATTCATATTTGATTTTATAAATTAAATTATTTTGATTTTTTTTGAATTTTAGCCATAAAGAAGCCATCTGTCTCTCTATTTAATGGAGTAAGAGCAAGAGAAAAATCGTTATCTTTAAGGTTTGGAATTGTAATATCATATCTATCAAATGCAGGTTTCAATGGATAGGGCGAAAAATCGGAATTTTCACTTAAAAATCTACCAATAATATTTTCATTCTCATCAGGAAGTAAAGAGCAAGTAGAATAAACTAAAATCCCATTTTCAGTAAGAAATTGCGAATAATATGATAGAATTTCATATTGGTTTTTAGTAATTCTGCTTAATAATTTATCATTTAGTCTATATTTTGCCATTGGCATTCGTCTAACTGTGCCAAGCCCTGAACATGGAGCATCAATTAATATATAATCAAATTTATTTTTTTGAATTTTTGATTGCAAATCATTTTCTTTTATAATTATTGAATTAATAGAACTTAATCCTGCTTTTCTTGCTCTAATACTTATTTCTTTTAATCTTTTATATTCAATATCTGTAGATGTAATATTAGACCTGTCATTAGTAAGAGTAGCTAAATGCAGCGATTTTCCGCCTGCTCCTGCGCATGCATCTAAAATTTCAGTTCCTTCATCCGGAGCTAAGGAATATGAAATTAATTGGCTTCCAATATCTTGTACTTCGATTTCTCCATTTTTGAAAAAATCAAAATTTGAAAGATTAATTCTATCCTCAATAATGATACCGGCAGGCGATAAAACGCTTTTTACAGCATTTATTTCATTTGTTTTAAGCTCGGCAATAATTTCATCAATATTTGCAGTAAGAGTATTTACTCTAAGGCATAATGGAGCAGGATGCATTAATTCATAAGCTAAAAGATTAATTGTCTTATTATCGTATTTCTTTTGCAAAGAATCAATTACCGTCTCAGATAAACATAATTCAGTGGCTAATAAAGGCTCATTTGAGTATATTTTATTTAAAAAATCAGTAGCAGAATTGATTTGATATTTCATAAATTCAATTGGGCTTATTTGAGATAGCTCAAAATCAATTATTACTTCGCTAATTATTTCTATTAATTCATTAAATTTAATATTAATTTTAGATAAATTTTTCTTTAAATTCAATAAGTATTTAGAGTCGAAATGACCATTTATAATAATTGTAGAGAGCAGATAAAGCAATTGTATTTTATCTTCCATTAAATTTGTAATTTTTTTCTCGAACAAGTAATTTTCAGTAGATTTAATAACAAAAGTATTTATACGGAGATTCGAGAAAACTATCTCAGATATTATTTTTCTATCGTTGCTACCTAAATATTTTTTACTTCTTAAATATTCTGAAGTTAGATTATCAGCTGGATTAGGAGAATTTAATATAATTCTAATTAGCTCAGCAGAATGCTTTATTATAGTGGAGAATTTCATTTCTTTAATGAATAAATTGAAAATATTAATGTAAAAATAATAAAATTAATCATTATTACTTTATCTTATAACGTATAAAATTGATTTTTATGTATTAATTATTTTTTAAATTATTATTAGAATTAACCGATAATTAACAAATTAGTATTTTTTTTGTTATAATTTTAATGATAACAAAATGCTTTTCATAGCTTTAATTATTTAATTAATGCATAAATTATAAAGATAATACATTTAAATTAGCATAAAATGGGGATAAAAACGCAACTAACGCTTATAGTTTTCAATAAAGAAAATAGTTAATTTTTAAAAATATTTTTTTAAAAAGTTTTGTCAATTATTTTAAATGTCGTATTTTAGTGTACTTTCAGTATAATAAAAGTTAAAATACTTAATTTAGAATTAAATATTATAAACAGTAGTATTTACTAAATCAGGTTAATTCCTTTATAAATAGTGAGGAAAAAAATATATTGATAAGCAATTATCAAAGGAAATAGTATAAAGAGTTTTTCGTTGGCACAATTTTTGAGATTGTTTCAGCGATAGTTGTCTGTATATATGATGATATTAATTTATTATAGTTATATAAAATAAGTAATTGAAAATATTAAAAGACAAGTTATTATTTGAAAAATGTAATAAACAAGTAAAAAAAATAAAATATTAATTTTTTTATTCGTTTAATATATTTTGTAATTTTTGATAAAGTAAGTAAAAATACATTATAATAAAAGTAAATATAGACTTATAGATAAGTATTATAATAATAATATGAAAGCAAAAAAAATAATTTATAAATTCAATAATTTGGAGTTCTTATTATGGTAAGAAATTTAAAAAGTACACTTTTAGTAGGGCTTTTTATTATACTTGGTTATGGCTCATTATTTAGCCAACAGTATAAAGTAGAGTCATTTCGCTCAGTAATTGGTTCAGGCGGAATGGTTGAAGAAGCAAGCTCTAAAGGTACTTATGTAGTATCAGGTGTTTTAAGCCAAGCAATTATCGAAGACAGAAGTAGCAATGCTTACTTAGTAAAGCAAGGCTTTTGGACTGAAATCCCTAGAATGACTTCTGTAGATGAAAATCCTTCCATTACAACTAATGGTATTAACAATTATCCAAACCCAATCAAAGATTTCACTAACATCAAATTTGAATTACCTGGTGAAGCTTATATTCAAGTAAGAGTATATGATGTAACTGGTAATTTAGTTTCAACTATTTATGATGGTTATGAAAATGCAGGTACTGTATCTATCGATTGGTATGCTACTGACAATTCAGGAATGAGATTATCAAGCGGTAATTACGTATGTGAAGTATCAGCTAGACCAGCAATGCTTGCTGGTGGTGACGCTTTTAAAGCTTTTGTTTCTCGTAAAATCATGACAGTAGTTAAATAATTTTTTTTATGAACAAAGATAATAATATAATATTTTTAAATTTTTTAAGGAGTAATCTCTAATGAAGAAACTATTTCTTCTCGGTTTATTAGCATGCGCTTTTGCCGGCAACCCAGAACAAGCAGACGCTAAATCTTCGAATGTACTTAATTTCCAAGGTACAATCAAAGATGCTCAAGATCAAGTTGTCGATAAAAATATGAGCATGACTTTCAAAATCTATAATACACCTACAGGTGGTGCAGCTCTTTGGACTGAATCAAATGTAGTTGCTGTAAAACAAGGATTTTTCAATGTTTACTTAGGTCAAACTCAAGACCTCGATATCAATTTTGCAGATGAATTATACTTAGAAATCACATTAGATAATGGCGATGTTTTACCACGTACTAGAGTATCAGCAAGTCCTTTCTCTTTCCGCTCAGGCGTTGCTTCTTTCGCAGATACAGCTGATGTAGCTAAAAGCGTAATAGATGGCGTAATTAAATGGGAAAACTTCACTGACCAAGCTAGAATAGCTGGTGGTGCTTTATCTGGTACTTATCCTAACCCAGAATTAAACTATACTCAATTAGTAGATGGATTACCAAAATTCGGTATTCCTGGCGATAAAATCGCTCCAGGTTCATACTTACATATCCAAACTTCACCAGCTGGTCCAGCTTTAGGTGATGTAGAAGGATCAAGCTTCCCTAATTTATACTTGCACGACGACGTTATCGATACTAAACACTTGAAAAAAGGTGCTGTAACTGTTGATAATATCGGTGGAACTACTCCTGCTGATTCAAATAAAGTACTTGTAGTTGGTACAGATGGTATTCCAAAATGGGGTCCAGTTCCTTCTCCTCTAGAAAAATTAGGTTACGGTACTACTGATGGACAAATGTTCTATTGGGATACTGCTTCTAATTCTTGGAAATTATCTCATAATATAGCTCCAACTGATGGTCAAGTATTAAAATATGATGCTGTGACTGGTTTATACCGTTGGATGGATGATGATGGATTCAAAATTCCATATATTAATGATGATGCTAATACAAATAGCGATGATGCAATAAGAATTGCAAAAACTGATGGTAATCCTGGTAATATTCTAGATTTAGCTAACAATACTTCAATCGGTCAAGAAGTAGTTAAATTAACTGCAGTTGGCGATAGAGCATTTGCTGATGGCGTATTAAACGTTGATGCTACTTCTAACGCTAACTTAAATGGACCTTCTAAAGGTATTAGAGTAAATCAAACAGTATTACAAGATTCTAATTTACCTTCAAGCGCTATCGATGCAACTAATACAGCTACTGCTAACCATAATTCTATTCATTCAGGTGTAAATGCTACATCTAATTTGACTGGTGCTAATGGTACTGCAATTGGTGTAAATGGTACTGCAAACGGTGGCGATGCTTCTATTGGCGTAAAAGGACAAGCTACAGGTGGTGCTAATTTTAATATTGGTGTATTTGCTGATAAAGACGGCGCTGTTGCTGATACAGTAAACGCTGCTTTATATGCTGGTTCTACTACAGACAATGCAATTTATGCAAAAGGTAATCCTGCTGATGCTAATTATGTAGCTCAAGTAAAAGAAGCTGATGGCGCTGACGGTGGTCGTGGCTTGTATGCTGAAGGTGCTTCTGTTAATAATATTGGTATTACTGACGCTGGCGATGTTGATAACGCTGTAGTAGTAGTAAGAAATGCAAGCACTGAAGCTGCTCCTGCATGGGCTACTACAATTGGCGCTGAAGGCAAAACTGCTATTAAAACTTATGGCGACATTTGGGCTAATGGTGGTGTAGGTGGTAATGTATTAGTAGCTAAAAATTCTGCTATAATCGGCGACCCAGCTGGTGAACATACTACTATTACTCCTCCAGCTGCTGCTGGCGATCCTTTGACATTCTCTACAGGAATCCAAGCTCCATCAATGGCTACTCAAGATTTAACTGTAGGTACTCCAACTGATCCAGGTCAAGCTACTATTAATGGTGATCTTACTGTTACTGGTTTAACAAACTTTAACAACATGCACCTTTCTGGTAATTTAGCTGTAGATGGTAATACTACATTAGGTACTGATGCTGCAGATATATTAACTGTAAATGCTACTACTAGCTTTATGGCTCCAATGACTGCTACAGACATTACTGCAAACAATATCACTGCAAATACTAGCTTAAAATCTAATGGTACTTTATCTGCAACAGGTAATACTACTTTAGGTGCTAACTTATCTGTAGCTGGTAACGAAACAGTTGGCGGAACATTAGGCGTAACTGGTGCTACTACATTAGGTAATACATTAACAGTAGCTGGTGCTACAACCTTAAATGGCGCTACTACAATTAATAATACTTTAGGTGTAACTGGTAACACTACTTTAGGTGCTGACTTATCTGTAGCTGGAGATGAAACAATTGCTGGTAATTCTTCAATCGGTGGCGATCAAACTGTAGCTGGTAATTCAGATATTACTGGTGATCAATCAGTTGGTGGAACATTAGACGTAACTGGCGCTACTACTTTAAATAATACTTTAGACGTAACTGGTAACACTACTTTAGGCGCTGATTTAGCAGTTGCTGGTAATTCTGCAATTGCTGGTAATGAAACAATTGGTGGAACTTTAGATGTAACTGGTGCTACTACATTAGATAATACATTAACTGTAGCTGGTGCTACTCAGTTAAATAATACTTTAACAGTAGCTGACGGTATGGCAACTGTATTAGGTGGTACTCTTCAAGTAAAAGAAGATGCTACTTTTGATATGAATGCTGATATTACTGAAAACTTAACAGTAGATGGAAACACTACTCTTGGTGATGATATCGCTACTGACCAAGTAACTGTAAATGCTAAAATGAATATTAATGGTGCATTACAAGTAACTGCTCCTGCTACATTCACTCAACCTGTTACTTTCCAAAATGGTGGTACTGTAACTGGTGGTAATTTAGCTCCAACTACTTCTGGTAATATTGCAGCAAGTTTGATTACATTAAATCCAATTAATACTCAAACTCCAGACCCGATATTTACTGTAGATCCTGCAATTAATAATACTTCGCATTTAGATCTATATGAAATAGCTAAACCTTGGGGTACCTCTTTCACTGACGCAGCTGTACAAAATATATCTGTAGATGGTACATTTATGGTTTGGGACGAAGTTGGTCAAAAATGGGTTTATGACCAAGTGAAAAATTATGACGAAGTTGATATGACTAATGTTAATGCTGTTCCACGTTGGGACGGAACTCATTTAGTAGATGGCCAAATGAGCGATGACGGTACTAATATCGTTACTATCGGTGTTGATCCTGCTTCAGGAACTCCAAAAGCTGCTAATTTAGTAGTTGATAACACTACTGGCGCTGAAGTAATTACTGCTAACGGTAATTTTGCTGTTACTGGTAATGAAACTGTAGCTGGTGATTTAGGTGTAACTGGTGTAACTACATTAGATGGCGATTTATTATCAAACGCAAATACTACTTTAGGTGATGATGCTACAGATGCAATCACAGTAAATGGTAAAACTACATTCCAACCTACTGCTGAAGTAGAAATGAAGAGTGATTTAGTTACTATTGGTGAAGATAATACTGACCAATTAATCGTGAATAGTACTGTTACTTTCAATAGTGCAATTTCTTTCACAGATTTAACTGTAACTGGTACATTAGATGCTCAAGGTGATGTTAATTTAGGCTCAGATGCAGCTGACATAATTACAGTAAATGGTACTTCTAATTTCATAGCTCCTGCTACTTTTACTGACCTTACTGCTGATAATATTACTGCAACTACTACTTTAGTATCTAATGGTACTTTAGAAGTAACTGGCACTTCTACTTTAAATGATGATCTCACTGTAAATGGTGATACTCAATTAAATGGTGAATTAAATACTACTGGTGCTACTCAATTAGGTTCTACACTTAATGTAATTGGCGCTACTACTTTACAAGAAACTTTAACTGTAGCTGACACAAAAGCTACTATATTAGGTGGTACATTAACAGTAAAAGAAAAAGCATTCTTGCAAGATGATTTACAAGTTGATGGTGCTTCTAATGTAAATGGTAATTCAAATGTTGGCGGTGCTCTTACTGTAACTGGTGCTACTACTTTAAATAGTACTTTAGACGTAGCTGGCGCAACTGGTTTAGCTAGTACTTTAGATGTAACTGGTGCTACTACTTTAGCTAGTACTTTAGATGTAACTGGTGCTACTACTTTAGCTAGTACTTTAGAT
>ENA-UOOK01005012-UOOK01005012.1-fermentation-metagenome-genome-assembly--contig:-NODE-5012-length-13663-cov-3.549309_pt1 | contig 13663 bp, 13 predicted proteins | sample MGYA00245777_ERZ724023 | MGnify/ENA primary metagenome ERZ724023 (study PRJEB28704, sample SAMN03018312) | fermentation metagenome | biome: anthropogenic terrestrial biome; feature: soil; material... | reverse complement strand
TGCGGCCGAAAAAATGCAAGATGAGTCGCCGCTGATTCGCAACACGGCTTCGGCGGACGAGTTTTTGCAGTAGAATCTTATTTGTATTCGCATATCTTTGCCAGACAATAGGGGCCTTCCGGCGCTTCTTCGCGGCTCAGCCATCTCCCGTTGGTGAAATCGGGAATGGCCGCCGGCATCCCGCCCATCGCGATGGACTGCTCCGACAAAGCTGTTATGCTCATCCAGGATGCCATATCATATACATCGATCGGAGTCTGCACTTTTCTCCTCACGCTGTCAAAGAAAGCCTCCAGGACAAGCATGTCCATACCTCCGTGCCCCGCTTCTTCATCGGGCGTGTAGGTCTGCCAGATGGGATGATCATATTCCTTCCTCAGCTGTTCGGTATTGTTCCATTGTTCTTTCCATTTGAACTCGTATGCATTATGGATCCCATCAAGAAACAGGGTATTGCTGTCCTCCAGATATGTGGCTTTTGTGCCGTGGACCTGAAATCCCCTGGAATAAGCCCGGGGCAGGGTCGTATCCAGAGTCAGGGTTATCGTCTCCCCATGGGCGCATTTGACAATGGTGGTTACCACATCGCCCTGTGCGAAGGGATATTCGGCCAGATCGTACCCTTCTCCCTTTTCCTTCCGGATATATTCATGAAGGCCGCTCGCCTTGGAAGCCATGGAAACCAAACTGAGCATGCGGTTTCCACGGTTAATGTCCAGGATCTTGGCGATGGGGCCCAACTCATGGGTCGGATAATTCTCACAGTTGCGGTGCATATAGTTGATCAGGCGGTAATGGCGGTTTTCCCGGCCATTGGCGATCTCTTCCCGCAAATCATGGTGATACCCTCCCTCGCAGTGGACGACTTCACCAAACAATCCTTTCTTCACCATATTCAGCACCATAAGCTCTTCCCGCCCGTAACAGCAGTTTTCCAGCATCATGCAGGGCACTTCCGTTGCCTCATGGGTCCGCACCAGCTCCCAGCAATCCTCAACGGAGTATGCACCGCCCACTTCCGTCGCCACATACTTGCCGGCCTTCATGGCATCGATGGCCACATTCACATGATCCGCCCAGGAAGTCGGTACGATGACCGCATCGATCTCTTCCATTGCCAGAACATCCCCGTAGTTTTCCGTTGAAAAGGGAGTGTTTCCGGCAGCTTTCACCACTTCCCTGACTGCCCTCTGACGACGGTCCTCATACCGGTCACAGACTGCCGCAATCTGAATGCCTTCCATACGCAGTACGGTGGTGATCAGTCCGAATCCGCGCCCGCTCAGTCCGATGACTCCCAGCCTGATTTGATCCTTCAATTTCTGTGTCCTCCTTTGCATATCTGTACTTATATAAAATTCATATTTCCTGTCCATGGAAACGGGATCGGAAAGACGGTACTGAGAATTTGCCGCAACCTTGGCTTGTCAGCCAGTTCATCCCGGAATAAGGCATCTGTCAGGGGTTCCTGTTCCCTTTGGCCGAACAGGAGCTGCCCCAATAATTCCATACTATCCATCGTCAAAGTTTCCTCACCGGCAGCCATCATAAACTCGCCGTCCGTTTCTTCGAACTTCAGAAGATCCATTCTGTCATCCGGCAGATACTGCCTCATATAAGATTTCAGGCTGTTCATAAGAGAGGGATAGTTCAATATTTTCAGTGTCCCCTGCTGATCCTGATGCTGCAACTGTATGCCTTTTTCCTCCAGCAGGATATTGATTACATCATTTCTTGCGCTGACCAGAGAACACTCTGTCAGGCTATTATCCTGGATCATCTTATAGATACCACTGATAACGGTGCCTCTGTCTCCCGCGAATTCTCTGACTTCTGCCCGATCCGTATCGGTAAAGAACCGAACAATCATATAGGCTGCAGCTTTCCCCCCGATATGGATCAGATAAGATTTGTAATACATATTTCCCCACGGTGTGGTGGCACCTTTATGAAACTGGATGAACTCCTGGAAAGTGCGATGATACCGGACCGCTTCCTGATGATAGAGATGTACGGCTTCCCTGATGTTTGAGCTGTCGATTTCCGTCAGGGTCAAGTCTTTCCGCTGTTCCTTATTTGGTTTCAGCAAAGCCTTATAAAATCCGCCGACCTTGACACAATGACGGCGCAGATATAAGCCTCTGGATCCGGAAACCAGCATAACCTCCACGCCCTCCCTCCGCATCTTGTCCTCCACGTCATCCAGGATCGCGGTAGCATAATTTCTGCCCCGGTAATCGGGATGGGTACATACTGCGCCAATGGATGCCACCCGGACTGTGCTTCTCTCCACTGCTATGGAAGCCGGATAGTAGTTGATATCCGACACGGGATGTCCGTCTTCCGTAATGATTCTCATATTGTCCCGGTTCGCTTCACATAAAAGCAGCGGGAATTCGATCCCCATAGTCGGTTTCAGTTGATTTCCGGTCCGGAATACCAGATTTACCAGATCGATTACCGATTGGACTTCCTCCGGTTTCGTTGCTCTTGGTCCTTCCATATTCTTCCCTCCTGTAAGATAAATCCCATTGTCATTTCAGAATCAAATATCCATTTTACTATACCATAACGAACCCGGTTTGGAAATAGAAATGTCGGAAGAGGAAAACTGCATCCGGTAAAGTCTTGCATATACCCGATCAAGATCCAGAAGAGAAGAATGGGTCCCTTCTTCGCAGATCATACCATTCTCCATAACCAGGATCCGGTCGGCATTCTGAATCGTGGAGAGTCTATGGGCTACGATCAGGACGGTCCTCCCTTCCATCAGAACCTCCAGGGCTTTTTGCACCTGCTGTTCCGATTCCGTATCCAGGGAAGCCGTAGCTTCATCCAGCAGCAGGATCGGCGCGTTTTTCAGCAATGCCCTGGCAATGGCAATCCGCTGGCGCTGGCCTCCCGACAGCCTGGCTCCCCTCTCTCCCACCTGGGTGTCATAGCCGTCCGGAAGCTCCTTTATGAAAATGTCCGCATAGGCGGCTTTCGCCGCCTCCTCAATTTCCTCAAAGGATGCACTTTCCCTGCCGTATCCGATGTTCTCCCGGATGGTGCCGCTGAACAAATAGCTTTCCTGTGGAACATAGGCAATCCGGCTCCGAAGCCCCTGCAAGCTGTAATCCCGGACAGAACGATTGAATATGCGGATATCACCGGAATCCGGCCGGTAAAATCCAAGCAGAAGCCGGAAAAGCGTGCTCTTGCCGCTGCCGCTCATGCCCACGAAGGCAGTCACCTTGTTCTGTTCGATATCTGCATGGAATCGATCCAACACTTTTCTGTCCGCTTCATAGGAAAAAGATACGTCGCGGAAGGAAATGGCAACGGCTTTGAAAGCTGAAGCGGATGCGCCACAATGAGTGGTATTACCGGTAATTGCTTGGGCAGACGCTTCCATAGGGGGCTTTTCCGTTGTTCCCGGAATTTCACCCGAAGACGCTTCCACGGGAGCATCCAGTATTTCGAAGATCCGGTCTGCCCCCGCCAGGGAACCCTGGAGCTGGGCGATAAAATTGCCGATGGAAGTAAACATCCAGGTGATTCCGTTCATCATCTGCACGATCGGAATGATCTGGCTGAATGGGATCTCATGGTTCAGCGCCATGATGCTGCCGGCTATCAGGATGCCCATAAAGCCCGCCATGTTGACAAAACCGTTCATACCGTTCAACAAAGATTGATAAACGGTTCGCTTCATTGCCTCGTCTCTCACTCCGAGATTGGCAGAGGCAAAATAGGCAAATAAGCGCTGATTCAGATTGAAGATCCGGGACAGCCGGTCGCCTGCGAGAATATCCGTCAAAGCCTGGGTAGAGTCCGACAAATGCCGCTGCACTCCGTCACTTGCCTTTTTGATCGGCTTGGCAAAAGCGGCATTCAGCAAGGCGCATGCCGCTCCGATGGCAATGCCGATCCCGGCCATTTTCCAGTTCAGGGAAAGGATGACCGCGATGGAACCGATACCGGACAAGAGCGCCATTAAAAGCATCGCCAGCTGCCAGCCATATGCATTTTCCGCAGTCCGGATATCATTTGTCATCCGCGAAAGCAAGTCGCCGCTGTGACTTTCTCCTATACGTTCCATCGGAAGCCGCTGGATATGGCGGAACAGCCGGTTTCGGATGTTGGCTGTCGTCCTCTGTACCGAGCTTTGAAAGAAATAGGTAAACAACGGCAGGACGAGCATAAGAATCAAAAGCCGCATCCCCAGAATCAGAAGCGTTTGGTAAAGCAAATCCAAATTCCCGGTCAGTCCGGCATCCGATAAGCCTTCCAGGGACAATGCAAAAATCAGGTTGAATGCAAAGCTCTGCAAACCGGTACCCAGCAGCCCGATAAAGTATATCGGCCACCGCTTGCCTGTGAACCGAAGCAGCCGGATCAACCTGTTTTCCTTGATGGATCTATGCATTTCTCTTCCCCTCCTCACGCTTCCAGCCGGCCGGCATCCGAAACCGCATATTGTTTGTAATACAGCTTGCGGTACAAGCCTCCCGCCTGCAACAGTTCTTCATGAGTACCCTGTTCTACAATGCAGCCGTTGTCCATTACCAATATCCTGGAGGCGGACCGGATGGTAGTCAGCCGATGGGCGACCACAAGGGTCGTCCTGCCTTTCATCAGCTCCTCCAAAGCTTGTTGTACCTCGCGCTCCGATTGCGTATCCAGAGCCGAGGTTGCTTCGTCCAGCAGGAGAATCGGCGCATCTTTCAGCAATGCCCTGGCAATGGCGATCCGCTGCTTCTGTCCGCCGGACAGCTTGGCGCCTCTTTCGCCGACCGGGGTATGATATCCCTCCGGCAGGCTTTCGATGAAGTCATGGATGTCTGCCGCCTTTGCCGCCGAAATGACTTCCTGCTCCGTTGCACCGTTTTTCCCATAGGCAATATTTTCATAAATGCTTCTGGGATACAGATAGGTGTCCTGGGAAACCAAGGCAATACAGTTTCTCAGGGCATCCAGATTCCATTCCTTCGTTCTGCCGCCAAATACCCGGATCGTGCCCGACTGTGGACGATAGAAACCCGCAATCAGCTTGAGAACGGTGCTCTTGCCGCATCCGCTGGGACCTGCCAGGGCGATTGTCTGTCCCGGTGCAATTTCAAAGCTCAGGTTCCGTATCACCTCCTGATTGTCATCTTCCTCATAGGCAAAGGAAACGTCTTCAAAGCATATGGCGGGAGCCCCGATATCGGCTCGAAAGGCTTGCCCGTCGCTCCTTTCTTCCGGTTCATCCCAAATTTCAAATATCCGGGAGGATGCGGCGGAAGCGGCTCGGAAGGAAGCAATGGCCGATGGCAGCTGGGCCAATGGGTTCATCACATAGTTGGAAAGGTTTATGAAGGTAAGCAGCTTTCCAAAGGTCAACCTTCCGATAATGACAAGATAACCGCCATAGGCAAATATCAGCAGAAAGGGCAGCATCTGCATCAGCAGGTTGACCGGGGTAATGACCCCCTGGACAAGTACCGTTTTCAGGCTTTTACCCAGTGCCTTGTCAACGGCCCCTTCGCATTTCCTGTCCAGAATCTTCTCAATCTGGAAGGCCTTTGCCTCTTCCATGCCTTCTATCATGTCCTTTGACAGGATATTCACTTCGGCCAGAGCTTCCTGCTGCTGCTTGGTATATTTTTCAATAGGCTTTGACATCAGCAGGATCAGAGCCATAAACAGCGGTGCAGCCGTAAAACTGACCAAAGACAGCTCAAAACTGAAGAAAAACAGAAATACAGCCGTCGCCAGAAAGGTAATAGGCTGCGCAATCAATTCCGCCAGGCTGCCTTGCAGAAACTGCTGAAGAAGACTTAAATCGTTGTTCAGCCGGGACAGCAGGTCGGCGGAAGGATGCCGGTCCAGATAGGGAACCGGCAGTTTCTGAATATGTCGCGTTATTTTGTCCCGGAGGTCATACATGCTGTATTCCGCAAACCGGCCGGCACTGTATGTTTTCAGAATCGTGGCCGGAAGCTCGACGACAACGATACCCACCAGAATAAGAATCGAACGGAAGAATTGTGCCCGGTCTCCCGATATGGCATAGTCTACTCCTTGGCCCATATAAACCGATGTGAGAACAACGCAGGCGGCACCGATTACGGAAACTGCCGCGGCCAGGATAAGCCAGCGGCGATGTGGCTTGGCTGCATGCAGCAGACGAGCCATCGGCGATTTCGCCCCGGCTGTTTTTGAAGCATGGTCCAACTTGATCGACCTCCTCTTCTTTCCAATTTCATTTTCCGTTATACAATCTGGAAGTACCTCACACAATACCGATATTTACCGATGTGTTCTCATCCACTACTTCGACCAGACTTGTCTTCCCGCTTTCCCTGATAGCCTGAACGAGGTTTTTGATATCCCGTTTGTCCATGCTGTTCAGTATGTTCTGTGCGGTCCGCATGCCCTCGTTGTCATGGAGATATTTGCTGCCGACCACCATTTTGCCAATGGAAAAACCAAGGCTCAACAGGGATACCGGAACATAAAACCGAAAATTATGATCTTTATCCTGAACACGAATTTTAAACCAGTGCCCTTTACGGGGAGTGATTTCCTTCCCTTCCGCTTCCTCCCCGTTTGTAAAGTTTGACTCCCCGCAATGCTGTTTACTATATTGCTTCAACAGGGATACGGCCTTATCAGCCGAAATCTCTCCCCTCTCCAGCGACTTTAATATTTCCATACGCTCCATCCCCATCATCGCTATATCCGCCTAATCCACATAGACTTCCACAAGGTTGTTGTCATCCTTCACCTCCACCAGCTTGCCGCTGGCGCCCTGGCGAATAGCCTCCATCAATTCCCCGAAATTGATATTTTTCAGTCCCTCCATTTCCGGTGCAAACTGGGGACCCACCTGCATACCGATTTTCAGGCCGATTTCCACGATCGAGAGCGGAACATTGACCTGTACCTTCTGCTCCCCTTCCTCTGTGACACGCACCCGCAGGTATTTGCCTTTCAGGTTGGAAGAGCCGGCAGGTTCCGGAAGAACGGGCTCTTCCTCCGGTCCCAGTGCATCCAGCAGCTTTTCCGCTTCTTCGACGGTGATCTTGTTCTGCTCCACCATCTGAAGGATTTTTTTCATTTCTTCTTTCATTGATTTTGCCATCTCCCCACTTTTTTAATATAAGATTTTTCAATATAAGATATGACTCTGCTGCAAAACTCATTCGGCCGAAGCCGTATCGGTGACCGTTCCTCCTTTCAGCAGGTTCATCGCTTCGTCGTAGGTGATCTCCCCGTTGCTGAGCATTTCCAGGATTTCCTTTCTGGGCTTTTGCGGTCTGTTGTCGCCGCTTACACGATATCCTAAGCTCTGCACTACATCATCCAGCTTGCCCCTTACCGTAGGATAGGATATGCCGAGTTCCTTCTCCACTTCCTTGATGTTACCCCGGGATTTCAGAAAGATCTCGATAAAGTGCTTCTGCTCCTGGGACAGGTAGTCAAATTTGTCCAAATGAAACTCTCCTTCCAGCTTGGTATGGCATCTGCTGCAGTATAAGGCGGTAACCTTCAGCCGGTCGTTGCAGACCGGGCATTTCATAGGAACTGGATAGGTCAACCTGTTTTTCCTCCTTTTGTGTCTGCCTTACAGTATCTATTATATGCCTGTTTTATGTATTGTCAATATATATTTTAAATATTTTAATTTATTTTTCGAATTTAATCAAATATATTAATTTATACTTTTATTTTATTAATTTTTGTATTTTCTATCAGACTAACCGCATAAATTACAACGACATTTCGAATGGAAAGAACCTTGGCGGTCAGAAGGAGATCGTTTATAACTCAACAAATTCCTTTGAGATAAATCGGGCTTTTCGAAGAGCTGGGAGGGATTTCAGTGGCAGGGACTAATTCACTCAAGCGCAGATGTAATTTCGGCATTTGGAAAGAAAAAGGACTGCCGCTCTCGGCAATCTCTTTTCCCTGTAGGTTCCTATTCGTCAATGATTTCCTGTTTTTTCGCCATGACCTCCATCATCAATAGTGCTCCCAACGTAAAGCCGTTGGAGTAAATATCAACTTCCTCATCAAGCCCCGCCTCGTTGTAAAGCCCCTCCAATTCTTCAAACCGTTTGCAATCGTCCAGCGACATTTTTTCTATGAAATACCGCTTTTCCTTCTGGATTTTTTCTTCAAGCGCCTTGCGCTCCGCGCTCATGAGATTGTGCCGTTCCCATGGGATAACCCTGCCAACGAACAATGCTTCCATAATGGAATATGTCATGCTGTTAATCCTCCCTGCCTGTAATCTCACTTTTGTCCGTAAAAACCTCTATCATAAGCAATATGCCGAATTTCAGAGCATAGGTAAAAGTGTCATATCGGGTAATGCCCTCAATATCTCCTTGCGCCTCGCAGTATTTCTCAAACAGTTCTTTTTCGGAATCGTCTAGCGACGCCATGAGCTTTTCCAAGTTTTCATGCTTTACGCGGGCGGCTTGCACGAAAGGGGAATCCTGCGGATATATTCCGGCGTCCGGCCGGATATTGCCAATAAACAATTCCTCTAAAACACTTACCATAAAATCATCCTCTCATCATTGTTTTCACGCAACAACCTTGAAAGGCTTGACCGCACATTGTATAATATTTATACGGTTTTATCCTTTGGGTAGCCGCGCCGGGGAAGTGGCGGTAATCTTTGATAGGGTGAACGCCGCTTCCTCTATTTTTTGTTTAGGCTGTCATGCACCATATCAATCCCTTTGCGGACAATTTCAGACCTATTTGTATCTAATGCCTGACTGCAATCGTCCAGTTTTTTCAGCGTATTCGTATCAACACGAATACGTAGCGTTTTGTTCTTAGGATTGTCAGATGGTGGACGCCCCATTTTATTCGGCGGCATTTCTTCACCTCACTTTTTGCTGCCACAATAATTATAGTTTATGTAGTAGCAAAAAGTCAATAGGGTATCGCAAATTTCCCAGTGAAAGCGACAAGATAACACCGCGACGTTTGCGGCTACCAATTGTCTTTCATTCTCCGGACGAAACATACAGATAATACGGAATATCTTTGCCCTGATGCTGCTCAAAGATATCATTGACCCGGCAGTCCAAAAACACTCTTTTCAAATCTCCAAGAAGAGCATCGTCACGGTTGCATGACCATATTACGTATACGCCATCCGAGTTGAGAACGCGACGGATCTTTCTGAAGAAATCGGGCTGATACGCCTCACCGTTACTTTCCTTGACCAATAACATCGGCCCATTGTCAATGTCCATGCAAATAATGTCATATTGGATCTCCGTATGCTCGATATAATGAACAAAATCGTCATGAATTACCCTGACACGCCTATCCTCCAGGTACTTCCCATTCAAGGCTCTCAGTGCAGATCGATTGATGTCGATGATATGCTTGCTCAGTTCCACCACATGAATAGCACGGACCGAATCGGAAAGACACGCCTCTTTGACGGAAAAGCCCAAGCCCAATCCTCCGATCAGAATTTTCAGATCCGGTTTCGAACTTTGTATAACGGGAATTCGGACCAGCAATTCGGAGGAAAGCGCATTATAGGTTGCCATGATAAATACGCCGTTGATTACCAGCTCGTATTCCGATACCCCGTCTATATCGTGGGACCACAGCTGAACCGTCTCCCCCTCATCCTGAATCTCTGCAATAAGCTTTCTCAATGAATCCATAGAAACCTCCGTTTCACCGTATTACCGGGCGGCAATCCGCGTAATTGGAAAGATAAACAAACGGGAAAGTGACAGCACCCAGGAACAGCCAATCACTCTCCCGTTTTTCTTCGATTTCCGTCTTTCTTCCTATCATATCAATAGCGGATATTCCGCAGATCGTAAGGAGTTTCCTGATATACATAATAGTTGAGCCAGTTTGCAAACAGCAGATTGGCATGGGAACGCCAGCGCATAATTGGCGGTTTGGTGGGATCATCATTGGGAAAATAGTTTTCCGGAATGGCGGTGTCCATTCCCTTTGCCCGATCCCGCTCATATTCCATTTTCAGGGTATCCGCATCGTATTCGGCATGACCGGTCACAAAGATCTGCCTTCCACCCCTGGAGGCCACGATATAGATCCCGGACTCCTCCGAATCCGCAAGGATCTCCAACCCGGGAACCTTTTCGATATCCTCCCGCCGGATTTTCGTATAACGGGAGTGAGGCACATAGAAGACATCGTCGAAGCCCCGGAGCAACTTGACATTCTTTTTGGTAATGCTGTGGGGAAAGACGCCAAACACCTTTGTTCCCAGGTCATGCTTCGGAATGCCGTAGTGATAGTACAATCCGGCCTGAGCTCCCCAGCAGATATGGAGGGTGGAAGTCACGTTATGCAGCTTCCAGTCCATGATCTCCTGGAGTTCCTCCCAATAATCCACTTCCTCGAAAGGCAGCCGTTCCACCGGCGCTCCGGTGATGATCATGCCGTCAAAGGTCTCCTCCCGGATCTCGGGAAAGGTCTTGTAAAACGTCAGCAAATGCTCCTGGGGAGTATTCCTGGATTTATGGTTTTCCGGATGCAGGAGCACAATATCCACCTGCAGCGGACTGTTTCCGATCAGCCGAAGGATCTGGGTCTCGGTAACGATCTTGGTGGGCATCAGGTTCAGGATAACGATTCGCAGCGGCCGGATATCCTGGGTAACGGCACGGCCTTCTCCCATAACAAAGATGTTCTCGCCGTGAAGGACATGGGTCGCGGGCAAATCATCGGGTATCTTAACAGGCATTCAATCCCTCCATAGACAAAATTGCATAAGCCCATTTTATCTCCTGCCCCGCGCCGGCGTCAATGGGTTAAAATGGAATGGGTTAATGATGGAACGTCCTATTTCACCACAATGTTCAAAATCCGGCCGGGTACATAAATGACTTTGACGATATTCTTCCCCTCAAGCTGGGCCCTCAGCTTTTCGTCTTCCCCGGCGGCAGCCTGAACCTCATCCTGCGCGGCATCGGCGGAGACGGTCACCTTGCCCCGTACCTTGCCGTTGATCTGGACGACGATTTCCGCCAGATCCTCCACGATCTTGGAGGCATCAAATTCCGGCCACTTCTGATCCGTGATCCGGCTATGATTTCCGAGAAGGGACCACAATTCCTCCGTGATATGGGGCGCCACCGGATTGAGCAGGATCAGCAGGACTTCCAGATCGCCTTTGGAAACCCGGCCGGCCGCGTAAAAATCATTGACCAGAGACATCATTGCCGCAATCGCCGTGTTGAATTTCATATTCTCAAAGTCCTCGCTGACCTTTTTGATCGTCTTGTGTATGCTTTTTTCCAACCCGGGAGAGACGGTCTCCCCATCCACCAGGAACTCCTGTATCCTCCAGACACGGTCCAGAAACCTTCTGCATCCCTTCACGCCGTTCTGGGACCAGGGGACACTCCTCTCAAAGTCCCCGATGAACATTTCGTACAATCTCAGGGTATCTGCGCCGAACTCTTTCACGATATCATCCGGATTGACCACATTGCCCCTGGATTTGGACATCTTCTCATTGTTCTCCCCGAGGATCATGCCATGGGAAGTACGCTTCCGGTAGGGCTCCGGTGTCGTAACGACGCCGATATCATACAGGAATCTATGCCAGAACCGGGAATACAGCAGATGCAGTGTGGTATGCTCCATCCCGCCGTTATACCAATCCACGGGCATCCAATAATCCAGGCTTTCCTTGCCGGCCAGGGCTTCCTTATTATGGGGATCCGTATACCTCAGGAAATACCAAGAAGATCCGGCCCAATTTGGCATGGTGTCGGTTTCCCGCTTTGCTTTGCCGCCGCATCGGGGGCAGGTGGTATTGACCCAATCCGTCACATTGGCCAGAGGGGATTCCCCGGTGTCTGTCGGCTCATAGCTTTCCACTTCCGGCAACAGCACCGGCAGCTCGGACTCCGGAACCGGCACCCAGCCGCATTTGTCGCAGTGTACCAGTGGAATCGGCTCACCCCAATATCTCTGGCGGGAAAATACCCAGTCCCGCAGCTTGTAATTTACCTTGGAAACGCCCAGACCTTTTTCCTCCAGCCAGGCTGTGATAGCTTCCTTTGCTTCCATTACCTGCATGCCGTTCAGGAAGCCGGAATTCACCATGACGCCGTTTTCGATATCGGTGTAGGCTTCCTCCTGCACATTGCCTCCGGCTACCACTTCCACTATGGGAAGGTTGAATTTCTTTGCGAATTCCCAGTCGCGGGTATCATGACCGGGTACGGCCATAATGGCTCCGGTTCCATAGGTCATCAGAACATAATCGGATACGAAAATAGGGATTTTCTCGCCGTTTACCGGATTCACCGCCTGAATGCCCTTTATCCCCACGCCGGTCTTTTCCTTCACCAGTTCGGTCCGTTCAAAATCGCTCTTCTTGGCGGCATCCGCGCGGTAGGCCATCAGCTGTTCCAGGTTGCCGATGCGGTCCTTCATTTGGTCAAGCAAGGGGTGCTCGGGCGATATGACCATATAGGTCGCCCCAAACAGCGTGTCTGGCCGGGTGGTGAATACGCGCAGCTTGGTATCGCTGCCTTCGATGGCAAAATCCACCTCGGCCCCTTCGCTGCGGCCAATCCAGTTGCGCTGCTGGGCCTTCACCCGGTCGATGAAGTCAACCGTGTCCAGCCCATCCAGCAGCTTCTGGGCATAGTCGGTGATGCGCAGCATCCACTGGCTTTTCACCCTGCGCACCACCTCGCCCCCGCAGCGCTCGCAGGCGCCGCCGACCACTTCCTCATTGGCCAGGCCGATTTTGCAGCTGACACACCAGTTGATGGGCATTTCAGATTTATAGGCCAGCCCATGCTCATACAGCTTCAGAAAAATCCACTGCGTCCACTTGTAGTAGTTGGGGTCGGTGGTGTCCACCTCCCGGGAATAGTCAAAGGAAAAACCCAGGCGCTTCAATTGCTCCCGGAAGTTGGCGATATTCTCCCCCGTCACCTTGGCCGGGGGCACATGGTTTTTGATGGCGTAGTTCTCAGTCGGCAGGCCAAAGGCATCCCAGCCGATGGGGTAGAGCACGTTGTAGCCCTCCATCCACCGCTTCCGGGCGATGATGTCAAGGGCGGTGTTGCTGCGCGGGTGCCCCACATGAAGCCCGGCTCCGGAGGGATAGGGGAACTCAATCAGGCAGTAATACTTGGGCTTTGATGGGTCAAGCACGGCCTTGAAAGCCTGCTGCTCCTCCCATTTCTTCTGCCATTTGGGCTCAATTTTCTTGGGACTATAAGGCGATAACTGCATGCTGGCCCTCCTTCAACGCTGAACATAGCAAGTATAGCCAGCAAAAGGGGCTTTGTAAAGAAAAAGGCGGTTCTCAGCGCCCCGGCCATTCCCCATAGTGGTCAAAATGCCCGGCCAAGTCCCTGGCCTGCCCCACAATCTCCGGGTCAAAGCCCAAATGCTCCAGGAGCTTGATGGCGTTTCTGCCCCGGGCGGGCCCTGGCTGCACCTTGTAGCTAAAGCGCATGCCCTCTGCCGCCATGTCCTCTGAGAAATGGTAGTTGTCATATTTGCCAGCCAGCAGCGCCACCAGCTCCACATCGTGGGTGGCGTTGATGACCAGCATGTTCTTGTGCGTAAAGCTGGTGAGCACCGCCACCGAGGCCGCGATGCGCTCCACGGTGTTGGTGCCCCGCAGGATCTCGTCACCGCCATAACG
>ENA-UOOK01005010-UOOK01005010.1-fermentation-metagenome-genome-assembly--contig:-NODE-5010-length-13665-cov-11.451212_pt1 | contig 13665 bp, 12 predicted proteins | sample MGYA00245777_ERZ724023 | MGnify/ENA primary metagenome ERZ724023 (study PRJEB28704, sample SAMN03018312) | fermentation metagenome | biome: anthropogenic terrestrial biome; feature: soil... | reverse complement strand
AAGTACGGTTCTTAGGGGAGGTCATGGCGGCAACGCCATGCCCTTACCCGATGTATATAGGTGAAAGTATGGGGCATGGGAAAGTACGGGAAAAGTTGGGGAAGTTTGTCCATATGCAGGTATATTTGTGTAGTTTGCTGCTGTTTTTTCGTCGTTTGAAGAAGATGCCGTGTGGACACTGAAAAAATGTGGTTGGGATTTTTGTTTGAGGGGGATTGCATAATATATGGGGCTTGGCATTTGGGATGATTTGCGAGGTTCGCAATTACGACTCGTATTTTGTGGGTTTGATCGCTTTGTCGATGATGAATAAAAGATGTATTTGAGCTTAATTGTCTGGCTGTGTGCCAGTTTCCGGGTTCCGGTTGGATTGCGTTCGTCGCAATCACAACTTGGCCATAAAGCTCTCTGGGCGGTACTAATGAGAATTTGTTTTCAATGTTCTGGCAGCTTCTTTGATGTTTCGACAGCGTGGTCATGTTGTTACCGGTAATGGTTCCGGCGTCATCCTGCTGATTGTTATGCTGTGTGATATGCAAATTGGCAACAGATTGTTTCATGATGTGCTCTGACTTCAGAATTATTATATTTATTACTATAGCTTCAGCAGTACGTTTTTCAAGAGCGGAAAGCGGGAAATTCATTGGCAGGAATCGTCTTATCCCAACTACAAAGATTCCACGAGATAAAAAATTCGAAATTATCCTGGCGGCGTATTGAACATATGTTGTTGACCATGTATGTTTTCAAAATGCATCAGGAAACTTCAGGAGAGTCATGATGTTGAAATTTGATGAGATTTACAGTGCGTTCGAATATGCCAGTTTCTCCGGGGATATGGATGGCGCCGCATATCTGAGCATAGAAAAAAGCGAGATTGTGATGATTCCCGACGAGGTGGTTGCCGAGCAGGGAGAGATTGAAGCGGCATACCGCAAAATCAAGAAGGGCAAATGGCTTGAAATTCCGAATAAAAAAGAGTTGGGCCTCGGAAGCCGCCTTGTCTTTAATTTCGCAGCCGAAAACTTGTCCGGACCGGATCAGGACAAAGTCGACCGCATGTTTGCCAGAAGTGGCGCCTATGCGCGATGGAAGTCTTTTCTGATTGAACATGAACTTCTGCAAAGGTGGTACGATTACTCCAATGCGGCCGAAATAAAAGCCCTGAAAGATTGGCTGGAACTGCAGGAAATTCCTTACGAAGATGAATCTCCCGATCCTGGGTCGGAATAGCTTCGGATGCAGTTTCATAGATTTTGCATTGTCCTCAAAAAATAACAATAACTGGTCCTACCAGTCGGCGATTGCGGTTCATCGCACGCGTGCGGTTCTTCACTTTAAAGAGTGAGGATATGAGGCTTCTTAGCCGATGTAATTTTCTTGAAATCAGCTTGTTTTTCTGTTTTTGTATTGTATAATATCCATCATTTTGATCATGGGAAACACAACAGCCGGAGGCTGAATATCATGCGTAACAATATTGATCCTTACTCGCCGTGCGTTTGCGGCAGCGGCAAAAAATACCGGTTCTGCTGCCAGAAGCGACAGCACAACCTTGATTCCGGGGCATCCATGTCGGCCGGCGCCTGGGAAGATTTCGAAGAGGGCCAGCGGCTGCACGACAAAGGGTTGGAATATATGGATCGGGGAGAATACACTCAAGCGATTCCGTGGTTTGAAAAGTCCATCGAAGCGAACAGTACAGTTTGCAGTTCGGCCAATAACCTTGCGTTGTGTTTATTTATCACGGGAAAACTTGACGAAGCCATTTGGGTGCAGCGTCAGAGTTTTGCCGATTCGCCGCTTCCGAATCCGTTCGGCCTGGCCAATCTGTCGTTGTTTCTCCTGCATCTCAATGACGAGGAAGGCGCGGTGAACGCCGTTTCCGTCGCCGCTGCACAGGAAGCGCCAAATCCGGCGGCGACCATTAAGGTCTGTGAATCGCTGGCGCGCCTCAGACGGCATCACGACATCATCAAGACGGCGGACGGCAGTGACTTTGGAGACGATCCGGGCGTCTGTTTTTTCACCGGCGTGGCGGCGGCCAATCTCGGCAATCGCGAACGGGCAATACAGGATTTGAGTTGCATACCGATCGGCCATCACAGGGCAGACATGGCGCGTCAATATCTGGAGTACCTGGAGCGTGGAAAGCGTCCGGACACCATTCGCAGCGACTGGCCGTATCTGCAGTCGGGAGAGTTTTTTATTAAAAACCTGCTTGACGGGAAAGATGAAGATGCTCAAAAAGCATTGATGTCGGGCCGTCATGCGGTGGATTGTCTGGAAGCGATGCTTAATGAAAATCCCGACGAGATGGACGGTCCGATGGCGTTATTGGGAACTTGCGCGCATCCCGAGGCTGTAAAGTTGCTCTGGCTTATTGCGAAAGGCACATTCGGCCCAGACCAGCTTCGTCTCTGCGCGGCAACGACGTTGGCGGAACGGGGTGAAATTCAATCGGGCGGGGAAATTGAACTTTTCCATGGCGGAAAACCCATGAAACAACAATTGTTTTCCATCAATCTGAACCCGGACTTCGAGTTTTGTGAAATGCCTCCGAATATCGAACGCCGCTATGAAGAATTGATATTGGCCGGACGCGAACCCGATGCGGATTGGGGAGTAATCTCGCAGGGTTATGAGGAATTGTCGCGGGAAGCACCGCATTTTTACCCGTTGCGCTATAATTATGCCATTGGCCTGATCCATTGCGAACGGAAAGATGAAGCGGAAACCATTCTGTGGTCTCTGGTCAATGAATATCCGGAATATCTTTTTGCCCGTGCCACGCTGCTCAACATTCTTGTTCGTGATAATCGGATGGATGAGGCGAAGCAACTGCTTGCTGAAACCGGAATTCCCGGCGAGACGCACCCGACCGCCTATGTCGTGTGGTTGATGGCTATGGCCTCGTACAGCGAAGCCGCCGGACAGAACGCTGAAGCTTTCAAGGCAATCCAGGTGGCGCATGATCTCGATCCGGACAATCCGAATGTGAATAAGCTGTGGGAGCGCTGGAAGGATTACAATGAGAAGAAAGATACTTCCGCCTACCTGAAGAAAAAGCGTGGAGCCGTCGCATTTATGGAAAAACTGGGCGCTCTTGCCGAAAAGTTCGACAAACGCCCCAACCGGAAGTTCAAAAAAGCCGGAAAGTAACACCGTCTTGAGCTAAAAGATGTTCTTACCCACTTGAAGGAATGGTGGATCAATGATTTTGCTGCCGTAATCGGCATCCCTGCTTGCAAACCATCTGCGGCAAGAGTATATTCCGCTGTTATGAGTTACTTATAGTAAATTCGGAGCTTCAAACAAATCGGCCGGGCGGATGAACTCGGCTCCTGAGTCCGCAACCTATATTAATGAATGAAAACGGATTTTATAAGATAGGAATATGGAAGAATTGCAATGAAAAAGATATTTGCCGGAATGAAATGGTTTCATTGCCCTTTGATGATGTCCCTAGGATTGGGCGTACTTTTTTTCACTTTCTTATTTCAAAGCAGCGAAGGAATACACCTGTGCATGGCCGCCGCCGGTTGGCCGCTGTTTCCGGTTACCCGCATTTGGACCAATGTTTATGCCATGGTGGTATTGCTTCCTGTTTCCGCCGTATTCACTTTCATATTGGTGCCGTTCTATCTGGATTATGCCCGATTGAGCCGGTGGTTCTGGATACTGTTTGCGGTATTGGCGCTGGGCCTTGCCTGGTTCGCGCTGTCGAAAGTATGGGGGTATGCCGATTGGGCGGCTTCTTTTCCCGAGCCGGCGAACGGAACGCGAGCTCCATTGACGCAATCGGACTATTTCCTGCGGGTGACCGTGCCGGTCGCTCTTGGCGGAGGACTCTTCGGGTTAAGTATCGGTACGACAATTGCCGCAGTTTCTACAGCAGTTTTTATTGCTGCAAAGCACTGTATTCGACGGGCGTCTGCCCGGTGCACTTCTTGAAATACCGGCTGAAATAGAGCTGGTCGCTGAAGCCGGAAAATCATTATTCTCGCGCAAATCGAAGAATATATTTCTCATCGCATGGCGGAGTATACCTCGATGAAATCATCATCCGTCCCATTAATTTACTTTTGGCGGGATTCTCTCAGATACCTACAATAGTTTTGATCTTTTCCTTGACGGCATCGTCCTTGTACTCACGGGGGTATTCCTGTCGGTACTGGTGATTTTTGACCAGGGAGAGCTTGATTTCCGGATTCATGGTAATGATATCGTGCTCAACGGCATAGGCCAGATTGAGCAGGGCGTTATCAAGCTCACCCTCCAGTATTTCAATTGCCGCGTCGTACTTGTTCTGCCGCAATTGGTACAACAGGGAATACGGCATCATGATTTCATGTTGCATTCTGGTTCTTTTTTCAAGCTTCTCCGATCCTCTGGAAATACTCAGCATGATGCTGAATATCGTAAATGTACCGATGATGCCCAGAAATATCCCGAAAACAAAAGCCCCGGTCAACATCAGAGATTTTTTCAAAATGGTCTTTCGCATGATTGCCTCACTCCATGGTTGTGTCTATTTCTTCATCGTTTCTTTCAGATGCCCGGCGAGGCGGTCCATTACCGGTTTGATTTCGCCGAGAAAATATTAATAATTCCTTTTTTGTGCGAGATACAATTTTATCCTTGATTTAAGCTTTGCATTCGTCGATTATGCGGCTGATTGCATATAACGGCAGGTTTACTAAGCAGAAACGGAAATTTTTGTCATCGGTGGGGGTTGGTAATGCGTCAATCCACGCTTTCCGGTAATCCGACATTGAAGCGCGCAAAGCCAGCGGAGTTTTGTTTTTCCGTGAATAAAACATGAGGCTCCGTGCTTTGAGATTTTCCTCCGCCTTTACTTCAAGCGGGATGATATTCATGCCGTGTTGGAAAATAAAATCGACTTCCCCGGTGCTGTTTTCGGCGGACCAATAATATGGTTTAACTGCGGACTCGGCAATCAGATGCTGATGAACAAACTGTTCGGTCAACGCGCCCTTGAATTCTTCGAAAATACGGTTGCCGCCAATAAGGGATTGCGGGTCAAGGTCGCTCATTGCGCCCAGCAGACCTACATCGGGAGCGAACATCTTAAACGCGGAATCCTGATATGACGCCAATGGCACGCCCGGTTTTGCCACACGCGAAACCGTATGAATTAATCCGGCGTCTTTCAGCCATTGAATCGCCAGTTCAAACTCATCCGCCCGTGCCTTTTTGCGCAATGCGCCATATACAAATTTACGGTTTTCTTTTGCCAGTTGCGCGGGAATCGAATTCCATATCAGGCGAATCCGCGGCACGATCTTATCCGGTGTATGCTTGGAAAAATCGCGGTCATAAGAATCCAGTAATTGTTTCTGGATGGCGCGAACCGCCTGGAAATCGTTTTGCGCTGCAAATGACGCCACCGCTTCGGGCAGGCCGCCGACAAAATAGTAATAACGCAGATTCTCGATAAACTTGTTTTTAAAAACAGTGATTGCGTTCCAATCCCCACCGGCGAGAAGTTCGGCATAACGTACATTGCCGGTCGCGTTAAGAAATTCAGTGTACGTCATCGGGTATAAATCAAGGAAATCGACCTTCCCGACCGGAAATCCCGTACCTTCCAGCGAGGCGACTCCCAGTAATGAACCGGCGGCGGCGACATAATATTCCGGTGCGTTTTCACAAAAATATTTCAGGCATGTCACCGCACGCGGAGCTTCCTGAATCTCGTCAAAAATGATAAGCGTTTCCTCCGGAACGATATTCTGGCCGCATTGCAATTTCAGCGCGGTGATAATACGTGGAATATTGTAATCGTTCTCGAATATCTGTTTTGCTGTGCTGTCCTCATCGAAATTGACATAAGCGACATTGCTGAAATGCCGTTTGCCGAATTCCTTCATAAGCCAGGTTTTTCCAACCTGTCTCGCCCCCCGGATAAGCAATGGCTTCCGGCTTTTCGATGACTTCCAATCCAATAACGACTGCATTAGTTTGCGTTTCATAAGCTTATATCCTTTTTAAATATGATATAAGCTAACATATAAAGTAAGGTTATCAAGAATTATTTGGGAAATAATGCATTTTTATGGACATAAAACATGATTTTATGGCATTTTTATGGACACAAATACGCTAAATGATATGTATTCTTTCATTTTGGACGGATTTTCTTCTGAAAAAACTGCTTATACCAATTTACTAACTTTTAGATCGCAAATTGGTATAACCCCTCCGTCTCTCGTCAAGCACACCGCCCAGCGGGGGATTTTTTGCAAGTCAACAGAAGCATTTTTCTGTCAAGCCAAGAAGCATTATCGAGGATTTTCACTCCGGCGGCACAGGCGGGACAAAAACACCATTTTCCGCCTTTTGCTTTGACTTCATGAGCATGTTCCACCAGTTCTTTCGCTTTTTCCGCGCCAAAAACCTGCGCACCCTGCGGAGATTCAAAAAATTCAGTGACATCTTCAATCGTGCATACGTCTTCCCGGATTTCCTGTAAAAAGCGTTTCAGCAGCGGCTTTTTTCTCATTGGAGCCAACCGCATTGAGCCAGTTTTCTCCCCCCGTTTTGAGGCCCTGACAGCAGGATGGGGCGGCAATCATTCCCCTGACGATTTGAGTGAGTTCTTTTTTGTCCATTTCTTGTCTCTTGATTTACTATGGGTGGCAATTTTATTATTCCACGGATTGAAGCAGTCTGATTATGCGGCGCGGTTCCGCTTCGGGGAAGTTCTCCGTGCAGAGGCAGACCATTTCAAAGGCGGGGTTTCGTGGCGGCGAATATTGGCGAAAGCTGAGTAGCGGTCGGGATCGGTGAGCGCCTGAACCGAAAAACCGGGGACGCCGCACTTCCGCAACGGAAGAAAACCGATTTTGTCCACCAGGTCGCAGAACTGATTCCAGGAGCGGATTTTGCGGTGTTCGGTCATGGTTCCAACTCCTTGATTATTTTGGCAGGAACACCGCCGACCACGCAATTGTCCGGTACGTCCCTGGTCACCACCGCTCCGGCGGCAATCACCACATTGTTCCCGATGGTAACGCCGGGCAGAATCGAGCAGTTACCACCGATCCAAACATCGTTGCCGATCTTCACCGGTTTACTGAACGCCGCTTTCTGGCGGCGGCCGGCCGGAGACAGCGGATGCCCCACCGTGGTGATCAAGGTATTGGGGCCGATCATGCAATAATCTCCGATATGAACCGGGGCTATGTCCAGAATCGTCACATTATAGTTGGTCAGGAAATCCTCGCCGACATGCAGATTCCTGCCGTTGTCGCAGTGGAAATCTGGTTGCAGATAGACTTTCTTCCCGGTGGAACCGAACAATTCGCGGATGACCTCCATCTGAGCAGCGTTGTCCGCCGGGTCGATGACGTTCAGTTTTTTGCAGAGGCGCAACGCGCGCTCTTTCCGGGCGGCAACTTCAGGGTCAAGAAAATAATACTCCAGTCCGGCATCCAATTTTTCCAATTCAGTCATGGCCGATTCCTCCTGCTGAGGATAATATAGCGCGCGGTTGCGTCAAATCAATCGGAATCCGGCTAGAGATCGGTGAAGAAATGGAAGGGAAAGCGGAGCTTACAGCGCGGATGTTTTAATGTTCAGTACCTCTTGCTGGGTCATTTGTCTATTGCATTGATGCAGCATGTTTATAATAAAGTAATAATTATCGATATATCTGCGATTCAATTCTGGCTATAAGCTGAAAACATTTTGCCTGGATGATGCAAAACTACGCGATTGCGGCGGTGCTTACCGACCGAAATCCGGCTGAACGGTTCAGCAAAAAATCGTACCCGCCCTGATCGATGTGACCGACGCCATGCAGTGTACGCCCCCAACGCCGCAGTTTCCGTTATTTACGAAGACGACACCCGCGACACCGTCGAACTGATCCACCATAAATCTTCAGCCTTGATTTTTTTAATATTAAAACTTTTTATTATGAGGTTTTTCAAGTCGGGGTATTGACATTTGAAAAATTCACTGTATTATAATTTATGGCTAAGCCAGAAAATTTATTTCATGGTTAATCAAGTACAAATGATATTTAAGGATATTGGATATCCCACAAATGAAACAGACAAATAAGGTCCGGAAGTATATTCTCGATAACTTAGAATCAGGCAGCTTCAACGCCGGCAGTAAAATTCCCGGCTCCAGAGAACTTTCGGAGCTTCTCGACGTTTCACGGCCAATCGTCCAGAATTCCCTGGATACACTGGTGAACGAAGGAGTTCTCAAGTCGTTTCAGCGGAAAGGGCTTTATGTTGACGAGGTTTGGAAAAGCCGCTGTCTTCCAAAAACTCTCCATGTTTATACCAGTTTTGATTTTCTTCCGTGGATGTGCTTTTTCCAAACAGAAATGTCGCGACTTCTGCCGGAACTCCATATTACCAACAAATGCGTCGAGGGGGCATTTGAGATTCTGACAACCGCTATTGCCCAGTCACAACGGGACGAATTCATTGATCTCATGCCGATATTGAACGAATGTTATCCGGATATGAAACCTTTTTTCGTGGAACGGTTTTCTTCTTTCCAGGTAGACGGCAAGCTGTTCGCTCTCCCCTTTCTGTTCTCGCCGCGAATCATCACTTATAATAAAAACATGCTCCGGGAAGCCTCCTGCGATTTTCCTTCACATGATTGGGATTGGAATGATTTCATCGGCATGATTCGGAAACTTCGCAAGCGCTTCAGCGCTTATCAGATTTTCCCTTGGAACATCAAGTACCATCTTTGGATGAATTTCGTACTTAGCGCCGGAGGTACGCTGCTTGATCCCGATTCCGAAGATCCGGTCAAAATCGACTCGGAGGCTACTCTCCTCGGGCTCCACCGTTTTTGTGAAATCCGGAATGAAATATTGGGTCAGAAACACGGTAATCTCCATATTTCCGAAAGTGATTACCGGTCGACAGCCATTACCATGATTACCCGGCAGGCGTTTGGGCGCGAGGGCGAAGAACAGTTTCGCGACTATGGTTTTGTCCCCATTCCCGGGATCGGCAACCGTAATTACCGTTCCATCCAGGCCACGGAACTTTTTGCCATCCGCCGCGGAAGCATCGACAATGTCATTGCCGTTGAAATCATCCGTTTCCTCTGGTCGGAAAAATTTCAGGACAAATTGGCCGAGTTGAAATATGGAATTCCGCTTCGAAAAAGTTCGTTTGACAAAACCTTTACCGGAAATACCGAGTCTGATAAAGTTTTCAAAGAAGAATGCCGTAATATTCAAATTGACTACTATCTTCGCTCCCGACCATTGTTTGACCTGATTACCAAAGGCATTTCACAGATTCTGTCGCAAGGGGGAGATATCGACGCGGAAATCACCTGCCTGGCCTCAACCGTTCGTAATTTCATTCGTTATACCCGATAATCAACAAGGAGGTTTTCCCGATGAATAAAAACACACATATCCGGCTCAAAGGGCAACGCCTGTGTTTAAAATTTACACTCATTGAGCTTCTGGTAGTGATCGCAATAATTGCAATACTTGCAGCAATGTTATTACCGGCTTTGAACCTGGCAAGAGCAAAAGCCAGAGCCGCCTCCTGCGCCAACAATCTGAAACAGATCGGCAATGGAGTCGCGTTTTATCTGGATGATTACAATGACTATTACCCTTTTGAGCAGGACGATAGCAGTTACAGTTGGCAAATGCACGTTTTAACCTATTTAAGTTCCTTGACATTAAATGACCTGGCAATCATCCGTTCCCATCTTCAGGAAAATCCTCCCAGAAGCCTGAATAAAATCTCCTCGATAGTTTGTCCGGGAAATCAGACTTTCTCGACCTTCAATCAACGCAACACCGGTTTGTGGCAATATATCGGGAATTACGTCTGCAACCAGCATATCATGCGGAGCAGACTGTCGCTAAACGTCTTTTACTATTCCGGGTGCAAGAGCAGTGAAATCAAAAATACTTCACAGGTCGGGATGGTCTGGGATGGCGGCGGCCCATATGTCAATTCGTCACATACCGGAGCAAAAAATGGCATCACCTTGGGGAAAACAACCAATATAACCGGACGTCCGCACAATCTCACCACAAATATTCTTTTCAGCGACGGTCACGTTATCGGCGGCGCCCGGCAGAATCCATCGCTCCCCATGTACATCAATTCGCAGGATTATTTATGCGAATGGCCAGTTACCATTCATTAAATCCGGCTAACCCAAAGGAATCTCATCAATATGAAATATCTATTTCTTTCTGCACTGTTTGCGCTTTTGCTCCCCTTGACGGTTTCAGCTGTTGTCAAAATCGACATCGACGGGCAGGAAATGGGGATTGCGATCAAAGAAGGTCCGGCCTCCGACGGACTTCGACCCAGTCACCCCGGATGGGCCAAGCCGCCGGAGAACTATCTGATCTTTGCCGTGTCGCGCCGTGCGCCTGCGGAGTGGACCGCCTATCAATGTTCATTCACCCCTGACGCCGATGGCGAAGTTGAAATTTCGCGGCGGGGCCTGTCCAGCAAGCCGGATATCAATCATTGGGTGCTTTACCGGAATTTCAAAATTACCGGAGCCGAGGTTAAACTGCATCGCGTGGCGAATGTCAATACGCTGGCACTGGAGCCGGGAGTGGAGCGTGCCGGACATCATCATGGCATCAAAGACCATGTTATGGTAAAAGCGGGAGAAACGGTAACCATTGAGTTTGAAGCCAAGAGCGGCGGTACCGAGGAGGCTTCCAAATATTCGAAGGAAGATTACCAACTCCCGCCGAAGCCGGCTTCAAAGTTGAAAGCGCTCCAGGTCGTCGTCGATGGTACTGCGGCCGGCATCATACCGAAACCGGCCGATGGTCTCAAAATATTTCAGGCGGAAGCCGCTGTCCGAAACAAAAAAACTCTTCTAGGCTGCATCCTGTTTACCACGCCCCGGCGGGTAGGCGACTCGTGGGCTAGATACGAAATAACCTTCACTCCGGACCTCGGCGGTGATATCGTCATCCGCAGGCAGAGCCTTTCAATTGATTATCAGACTCTCGACTGGATCGAATTCCGAAATTTCAAATTGACGGGAGCCGAACTCCGTCATCACATTACAGCTCCGGTTAATGCCGCCGCGGAGCCCGAGATCGAACGAGGAGCTTATCGCGCCCCGATCTATGATGTTATTATAGTGAAACCGGGAGAACCCGTCAAGTTCGAGTTTGAAGCCAGGGCGGTCGATTCCGAACCATATGCCAAATATTCACGGCAGGATTATTGGCGGAAGCCTTTGGAATACCGGATCGATTGGCAAGACAAAACCATTCAGTTGCTTGGACCGGAGGCCAAGGGCGCCCCATTCTCGATTCATGAAAGCACTCTGAAGTTTACTGATCATCCGCAAGCCGTTTTTCGGCAGCCGCAAGGCCCCGCGGCAACACTGCCGGCAGTTTCCGTTCCTGTCGAAATAGTCGAGGAAGACGGAATTTCGCGTATCGCCGAAGTCCGCTTCGGTTTTCCATTGCCGGAAAAAGCCTTCCACGAAGTCGGAAGTCTACGGGTACTTTCGCCCGGCGGACAGGAAATTCCTGCCCAGTTTGCCGCGCTCGGCTTGTGGGGAGATCAATCGGTCAAATGGGCATTGGTTGGGTTTACAGCTTCGCTGAAAGCCGGAGAAAAAGCCATATACAGGATTGAAGCGGGTAAAGGAGTGAAACCCGCCACCGTCAAATCGAGCCTTGCCGTGGCCGAACAAGAGAACGGCTATATTGTTTCAACCGGACGTCTTTCCTGCCGGATCAACCGCAATTCTTCCGCGCTGGTCGAGGCCATTACGATCAACGGCAAAGAGTTCGGTTCTCTACTGCCGACGGTGATTGCCGAAACCGGCAACCCCGCGGCAGCCAAACCCTTGCGGATCACAATTGAAGAACAGGGGCCGGTAGCGGCAACCTTCCGCATCGACGGTGAATTCAAAGGTGATCGCGCCTGCGGCGGTTATACGGCGCGACTGCGTTTCTTCGCTGATTCGCCGGTTATCAAGCTGGCGTTTACTTATCGGGCAGACAATCTTTCCAATGAATTTAACGATCTGAACGCACTCAGCCTCAATTTGACCTGCGGGGCAGGCAAACTGGCAAACGGCGTTTCCAGGATCTTCCAGCCGGACGATACAGCTTATCTGGTCGATACCACGACAAAACAGGGATTCATGCCGAATACAGAAACTTTTCTGTCACCTTCCGGAAAAATCACTTTCGGACTGACTGATGCCGGCAAACGTTATCCGAAAGCTTTTGCGGCAAGCCCCGATGGTTTGGAGATTCAACTTCTACCGGAACAGGGTACGAAGGATTTCAATTCCCATCTTCCCGGCTATCTTCGTTTTCCGTATTGTTCCGGCAAATATCGCATGATGACCGGAATGAATTTCACGGAAGACCTGGTCTTGAACTTTGAGGGAGCACCGGTCTCCGCCAACGAACTCATCCCGGTAGTCGATAGAGCCTGGTATGCGAAAACCGGAGCAATCCCGGGCGTTTCGCCGGACAACCTTTACGAGTCCTTCGATACAAAAGCCATTGAAGCATTTTACGCGCACCTCGAACGCAAAAAACTTCAACGCGAATACGGTTTTCTGAACTGGGGCGACTGGTTCGGCGAACGCGGCGGCAATTGGGGCAACAATGAATACGATTTCGCATATGGACTTTTTACTCTTTTCATTCGCACCGGCAACCGTGATGTGTACCGTCTGGCCATGGCGGCAGCGCGGCATCAGTCCGATGTCGATATTATCGTGTAGACCCAGTGTGATACATGGAAGCGGGTAAAAAGACTCAAAAGCTATGTGAAATTTTTATTTTCCGGGAAGCGTGAGCGAAGCCATGAATAGCAGTGTCTGATGTTGGCCGGGTTCCGGCCGATCTTGCTCATTTCCCGGCGGGCACTTGGTGGTGCATTTTCAACCGCCCGATGGCGATTTTGAGAATCCGGATTTGTATTATGATGGCGGAATGGTATTTTATGTTCAGGCAGTCGGTTGGCCGTGGTTGCTTAAAAATGCGGAATTTTATTTATCGGAGGCGGGTTGCCAGAGATGCGGCAGAAGAGTGTCGATCTGGCTGGCCGGAGTTGTGCTCAGGCGTGGCAGAACGTCTTCGAGCCAGAGGCGGAAATTGACATTATTGGCTTTGCAGGTTTCGGCAAAGGAAAAGAGGATGGCGAGGTTCTGCCCCCCTTCTTCGCTGGCGGTGAACAGCCAGTTTTTCCGTGAAACGGCAAACGTCTTCATGGCCCGCTCAGCGGGGTTATTGTCAATGTTTAGTTTGGGGTCATCCAAGAATCTTCTGAGCTCAGTTTCGATATTCAGTGCGTAGTTGACGGCATCGTAAACGGGTGAGCCGGGAACGTCGGTATCATGCAAGGATTTGCAATGCACAAAGAAGTCATCGACGATTTCCTTGGATTTGATGCGGGCGGCTCTGCGGGCCTTGAAGAGTGCGGTTTCGGTACCTTTATGCAGGGCGGCTTCTTTGGCGTTGGCTTCGATTTTGTAAAGTTTACGGATCATTTCGCGCGGTTCAATGGCGCGGACGTAGCCTTTGTCGCAGGCTGATTTAAAGCGTCTTTGAACGTGCGCCCAGCAACAGGCAGCCTTGCATGTCAAAGTATGATAAGCGCTGCAATCATCACGGATGATGGTGCCGAA
>ENA-UOOK01005007-UOOK01005007.1-fermentation-metagenome-genome-assembly--contig:-NODE-5007-length-13671-cov-8.314777_pt1 | contig 13671 bp, 14 predicted proteins | sample MGYA00245777_ERZ724023 | MGnify/ENA primary metagenome ERZ724023 (study PRJEB28704, sample SAMN03018312) | fermentation metagenome | biome: anthropogenic terrestrial biome; feature: soil; material... | reverse complement strand
TTCATGAACTAAAAAAAGAGGTTTATTATTCTGCATGCTTTAGCCAGAATCAAAAGTAAAAGCATGCAGAATAATAAACCTCTTTTTTTAGTTCATGAAGGAGTAGAATCTTTTGAAAGCGGTAAAATACATTGGGAAAATTTGAAAAGAAAATATGAGATAAAGTAATGATATAAAAAAGACTAATAGAATCCGTGCTAACCTATGATTTTATAGGGTAAGCATAGGTTTTAATCTTTAAGAGAAGTAATCTGCTAATTAGCTTGACTATGAAAAATCTTCTATCTATAATCCTTGTAATGCTTGATAGGTGTACAAAGAAAGGTTGGTGAGAGAATGAGTAAAGTACAAATTATTGAAGCACAGAAAGAAAAAATTGATAGATCAACAGGCAAAGTTATTATAAAAATGCGTGTAGCAGCTTACTGTAGAGTAAGTACCGATTCAGATGAGCAAATAAACAGCTACAATGCACAAGTGATACATTACAAAGACCTTATCAAGCAAAATAAAGAGTGGGATTTCGTAGATATTTACGCTGATTCAGGAATTTCAGGAACTCAATCTGATAATCGTGATGAGTTTCAAAGAATGATTTCAGATGCTAGTGTAGAACGGCGCATTGACATCGGGCTGAATGGCAGTTTAAAATATGCTTGAAATCAAGGAAAACTGCAAAATATAATTCTGAACGCATAATCCTACCGAAGAAACTGCAAAATCGAAGCGGTTAATTTTCTGAATATTTAGCGGTTAATGGCTTTGAACGATTTTTTGCATAGGCTCAGTGCAAAAAAAGAGTGGGATAATTAATACCCCACCCATAACGCTCGAATAATATGAAGACATTAATAAACGTTTTTCTTGTCCTCTTTTACGCCATCAAGAACCAAGTAAAGTTTATCAGAAGAATTAACCTTTCCAAAAATACAATATGGCTTAGAGGGCTCAAACGAAGCAATTTTTAAAAAGTCATAGATTTTGTAACACCGATTGGTGGTACGGTCTTTTAAAACGAATACATTGGATTTATCGTATTTTTTTTGAGAGATTAAAACGAGGTTGTTAGCACTGAAATTAAACATAAGGTACTCCTTTCATAGAGAAACTGATATAGGATTTGCGTACTACATCCTTAAAGGATTTATCCTTTAGTCTGGTTGTGGAGTTAGGCGTTGCATCCCTGCAGAGCGCGTTATCATCACAGAGCCAGACCTCAGTGCAAAGTTAATTCATGATGGATACCATGAGCCTGAAAGATTAATATATAGTCTGCCCGCTGCTTTTCTTGTGCTTGTAAAAAAGCATTCATTGTATCCACCTAATCCAGAAGTTTGAATTGGAAGCCTGAAAGCATTATGTTTACAAGCTCTATGCGTTTTTTCCCTATTCGGTTTTTGATTGTGGGATTCAAGCTGGCATGAGAAAATAGTTTCTTACCATGCTGAGCTGCATAATACGTAATCAGATCCTTTAGCTGCTTTTCTGGTATTTTTAAGGCAATATAATTGTCGCATGCCTTGATAATCTGTGCTGCCAGCATTTTGACCGTAGTAGGGTTTTTTAGAAATTCCATGTAATTTGTACTCCTTTCGTGCTTTTTGTACCAAATCGAACCCCTTTTTGTCCTCTTGATGCCATGACGGTCAGTTTAAAGAAAGGCTATTACAAGCGGACAGTATAACCTCGGTATCTATAGAGTTCTTTTTAAGTTGAGCCCCCAGAATTAATGCGTTGGTCATAACGCTGTTAATAATGCGCGGCATCCCCTGGCAGTAGTTGGCTACCGCATGAACAGCAGCTTCGTCAATAATGCTGTGACTTGCTCCCGCAATTTCGATTCTTGAATAAATATAGCTTTTGGCTTCATCCGGTGAAAGCCCTTCGTAGTTATAGTGAATGACAATGCGCTGTTTAAGTGCTTCATGTACCGGTTTTTCAAGGATAGAAGTTAAATGTGGTTGACCGATAAGTATGAGGGCGAAGCAGTCAAGACTGTCAAAATGAGTATTCATAAGCATTTTGATGTCTCTGAGTACATTGGTGTTCAGGTACTGGCTTTCATCAATCGCAAGAATGAATGTTTTGTGCTTTTCCTTCAGCAGATGCAAGAGTCGCTCCTGTATATCTCGGAACATTGCTGCTTTTTTAGGTCCACAGCCAAGTCCTAGCTCATGGCAAAACTGATGGTAGAATTCCGTTACACTGACAGTTGATAAGCAGATATACGAAAGCTGATAAAGGTTCGGATTCAAGCTTTGTGAAAAACATCGCAGTGCAAATGTCTTGCCTGCTCCCGGCGGGGCAGTGAAAAGCCCGATACCACGGGCACCTTTAAGATAATCAAGCCTTGAGAGCATCTGTTCGTGGTCTTTCGATTTAAATGCATGATTTTCCTGCAGCGATTTGTCAAAAGGGTTTAATGTCATACCGTAAAAAGATTTAAACATGATCAAGCCCTCCCATTTTGGAATAATCAATAAAATGCTGGTTATTACGTTTGGTGCGACCGTTTTCGACCCGATTGGTTTGGCGGATTGGGTATTTTCTACCGTCAAAAAAGATATATGCATCCTGCATTCGGTCAGGCAGGTAGCGAACCTCAACCTTTAAACGGATAAATTGCATGGGTACATCATAATATACCTTATCAATAGAAATTGTCGAATCAAGGTTTACCTTTCTGGTAATGCGGTTCATAAAACATTCGTCAAGCCATTCCCTGCTTTTAGGAATTCTGACATGAGCAATGCTCCTTTGGTAACGTTCAATGGGAGTTTCGCCGATCATCCTGTTGACAGAAGTGTTCCTTTTGCGGACTTCATCAGCAAGAAGATTGTTAAGTTCCTCAAGGGAAGAAACTGTAGTGGGGTCAAAGCCATAGAGCCATGATTCCTTAAGGGTTTTAAAGCTTCTCTCAATTTTGGCCTTGCTGGCTCCATCTCTTACCGGTGTATGCAGTTTGACAATGCCAAGGGAACCGCAAATCAATGTCAGTTGTGAATTCACATAGGTGGATCCGTTATCCAAATATAGTTTTTTGCACAAACCATGACGGGAGATGGCTTCCTTAAGTACCTGCTGAAAATTGTATGCGTTTTCGTTATAAAAGAAACGGGAACCAACAATCATACGGCTATGGTCATCAACAAGCTGAATTAGGTATGTCCGTCTCAATTTGCCGTTCTCCTTAATGTAACAGGTGTAGGAAGTGTCTGCCTGGAACATGTCGCAGGGATACTCTTCCTCAAAAGCCTTGCGGTCTTTTTGGTTCGGGTTTACAGCACATTTCAAGTTATTCTGCTTGATAAAGCGTTGGACGCTTGACAGAGAAACCTGTTGCTGATTTATGATTCCGTCTTCAACAAGCTTGGTATAAATAAGTGTGGCATTGATGCGCGGAAACTTTTCTTTTAACTGGTGAATCTCAGCAATGACGTTTTTATCAAGAACCCTGGGTTGTCCCGAATCGCTACGCTCATGCGGCATTAACCCGTCCATGCCTTTTTTACGGTAATACTCCTCCCATTTTTCAAGGGTTTTTGGATTGTAAATCATGGTTTTCCCATTGGGCAGGGAAAAAGCGTTTTTAGTCACCCTTCTATAGTAGGCAGTTTTTGATGGGTCGGTAAATGTGCCTTGAATCACCGGAGCGATGAGGGAGAACCTAAAATATGCCATTTCGATGGCGATTTTTTCGTTAAATTTGCTTTTCATCCTTAAGACACCTCCAAAATGATTTTTATGGTCAGGGCTTGCAAGTCCTGTAGCCTTAATTGACATCATAAATCGAATGCAAGCGGAGGTCTATTACGGAATTATGTGAACGCTTAAAAGTAAAAACTTGTAAAACCTATCCGGAATCTATGTGTGCAGTTTTTGTCCTGCCTTGGAGAAAAGATATTTTGTTATTGGAGAAAAAGGCTTTAAGTCTGTTCGATGCATTGGTGTTCAATATTGAGGACAAAAAGTCCAGCGATTTCTGATAAATGTCCTCTAAGATACCAAGCCAAAGCTTTTTATGAGTCTCAAAAAGGCGCTTCCATTCGTATAGCGTTGAAGCACTGATTTCATACTTAGCGCATAAAGTGGCAACTGTTACGCCCAGCGTGAAATGATCCTTCAATACATCTAAAACGAACAGCAGACTGTATGAACGGAAAGGGATTATGACTTCCGGAAGAATTGCATGTGTGCTATTGCAAGACGAGCAGATAATTCTGGTAATATCTATGGTGTCATATATTATCGATTTATTTTGATATGAAATAAGGCAGCGTTCATATGAGTCATGATAAGCCCAAGTTGGATGCTTAGCACCGCAATTCGGACAGGGCAGATCTAAAAATGGTATCTTTTCTATTGAATAATCCTCCATGGCTGATAAAAATAACTGCTTTGCCGAAGAGATTATAAAATTTAACTTGCAAAATACTGTGAATAATCTTATCATTATCTTGTGTTTATGCTTTCTTAAGCATATTTTGAGGGGGAAGAGTGTTAGGCGGGTAAAGCGAAACGACTCTTCCCTTTCTCATATATAATGATAGTGAAAATTTTGTACAGGTCAATACAATGCGAAAATATTTTGATAAGTTTTAAAGCGATTTGTTTTCGGGTTTTGCAAGTGGGAGTAATTTTATTTTGACGTTTTTCTAAGCTTTTAGGAGAGAACAACTCGCCGTTCTACAAAAGAGGAAGCAAAGGTTATAAAAAGAATTTACAAAGACTACCTTAATGGAAAAGGTGCGAATAGGATAGCTAGAGAACTAGAAGAAGAGGGAGTTCCAAACTGGAATGGAGAACCAAAAGGGTATGAAAGTAGCATTAGGAAAATGTTACAGAATTAAAAATATAAAGGAGATGCCCTTCTTCAAAAGACATATACAGTAGATTTCCTAACAAAAGAGAGGGCAGTAAACAACAGAGAAGTTCAAATGTATTATGTGGAAAAAAGTCATCCAGCAATTATAGATAAGGAAATGTGGGAAGCAGTCCAGTTAGAGATGGAAAGAAGAAAAGAATATATGGAAAGACATAGGGTAGGGCAGTTAGATTTTGCAAAGGTAGAGGACAATCCTTTTACAGGAAGAGTTATCTGCGGACACTGTGGTAGTGCATTTGGGAGAAAAACCTGGAATTCCACTGATGAAAATTTAAAGAGAAGAGTATGGCAATGCAATAAGAAATATGAAGTTAAGGGAAAGGTAAAATGTAAGAATAAGCATATAGATGAAGAAGTATTATATAAAGCATTTGTTAGTAGCTTTAACGCCTTGGTGGAAAATAAGGAACATTTCATTGAAAAGTGGAAGGCTGAAGACGGAGATGAACTTGAGAGGCATAGAGAAAATGGTAGTTTTTGAAGATAAGGTAATAGTTGGATTCCTTGATGCAACAGAGATTGAGTGCATAATTAAATAAGAGAGCAAAGTATAGAAGCCAGTTGGGGTTTGGAAGTTGTAGTCCTAATTGGCTTTTTTTATTAATTTTAATCTTTTAAATCAATACCTAATATTTTGTTGCAATTATCAATAATGGTCTTTTTCAGCTTGTCTTGTCCGAAGGCTTCACATAAAGATACAGATAGACTTAAGGAGTCTATACTTTCAGACTCCCCAAGATAGTGTTCCGAAAGGCCCCTTCCATAATATAGAAGGCTTAAGCCATTATAAAGCCTATTTTCTTGACAAGTTTTAATGCCTAGCTTTGAAAATTCCAATGATTTAGTATAGTTTTTATTTCTTCTATAAGCCCCAGCTAAGTTATGGCATAGCTTAGGATATATTTCATCATCAGTATCAACTGAATTTACACAGAATTCTATTATCTCCAGATATTTTTCTTTATCATTTAGTTTATTTATTACAAAAGCTATGTTCATTAATATTCTTATTTCTATGGAAGAATATACAAATGAATCATAATTATCTAAACTGAAAGCAGAATTAGTTATTTTAATAGCTTCTACAAATTTATTTAAGGCTACAATGTTATTATTATTCTTATTATCTTTATATAGAATAGCAGCCTCAGCAAATAAAATTAATTGACTAATAAGATTTTTATAATATAGATTCTCGACAGAAGATAATAGCTTAGTTAACATTCGAACCTCAATATGTAAATTATACTGTTCTTCATTATCTATTTTAAATTCTATTTCATTTTTAATTTTGCTGAAAGTTGAGTAATCATCCAATCTGCATTGAATAAGTAGAGAGACTAAGTCCTCTTTGTAAATAAGAGATAGAATCTCTAAAGTATCTAATTTAGGTAATACTTTAGCATTTTCGATTCTTCTTATCGTTCGTTCCTCTATTCCTGTTATTTGATGTATCTCTTTTTGACCAATACTTAAAGCTTTTCTTATTTGCTTTAATTTTTCCCCAAATAATTCAAGATTATAATACAAAAAAGCACCCCTAAGCCAGTAATTTATATAGTTAGGAGAAAACAATCAGAAAGCGGACATTGATGTCCGTTGAAATATGATTCAACGTATTATATTATATTATATATTTAACAATTAATAAAGTAAAGGGTGATAAGAGAATATGAAAAAGAAGATGGTAATTATAACATTGTTATTTGTTATGATTTCAACAATTATATTAAACTTAGGTCAACCTATTAAATACATAGCAGAAGGAAAAGATCCAGAGATTGAGTGGCAGAGCTATGGTGGGAGGGACTGGCTAGGATAAAAGAAGGTATAAGTATGGCTATTTTTAGGTGCACATAAGAATAAAAATATTTATATATAGGATTAGTCATTGGAGATAGTAGCATACCCTGATGCTATTATTTCTAAAAGTTCTCTACAGGGACGGAGGGCTGGTCGTAAACTAGCCTTGACTAACAAATACAAAAACAGTGATGCTTGTTTTATGATACCTTTGCGGTATGGGGGTTAGTGCTATACTGTTTTTGATGAGTTGTACAAATGATGCATATTGTCCTTAAGAGTTGTTTTTTTACTAAAACAATTTGAATCGAAATCGAGGTAAAGGAGGGGTTGGACATGGCAAATAATAATTTCTTGAAGTTGAATGACAGTGTTGAAACAATAGTCATTGAAGATAAAATATTTTTCGTTGATTATGACCACGGTAAAGTTAGTTATATTCTTCATAATAATCAAGAAAAAAACTATAAAGAACTATTAGGTTCAATAGATAATGATACCATTTCAATGTTGACGCAGTCTGGCTTTATTGCAAGCAATGAAGAACCAAAAATAGTTTTAAATAGGGAGCATATACTTAGAGACTTTGCTAACAAAAGTGATCTATTACATTATATACTTCTACCTTCCGAGGATTGTAACTTTAGATGTACATATTGTTATGAAACACTTAAGAAGCTTGCTATGGATAAAAATATAATTAGTGCTATAAAAAAGAATATTAAGCTTAGGGCAGAAAAATATAAGGGTATTTTTATTGATTGGTTTGGAGGCGAACCTTTACTTGAAATACCTACAATTTTGGAGATAAGCAACTACGCCAAAACTATCGCTGCAGAAGAGAATAAAGAATATTACTCGCACATAACCACAAATGGATACTTTTTGACAGTTGGAAATGTACGAGATTTAATTGCTGCGGGTGTTAGACATTTTACCGTCACTATTGATGGTACTTCGAAATCACATGATAAAACTAGAGTACTTCCAGATGGTGGTGGCACCTTTAACACAATCTTTTCTAATATCACTCAATTAAAAGAGACGGATATTGATTTTAATATCAAGTTTAGATGTAACCTTAATAATCAAAATTATGAGGGTATAAAAGAACTAATTTATATTATTGGGAATCTGGCCTCAGATGATCCACGGTTTTCTGATATCAATATACGAACTGTGGCAAACTACAATGATGTATTAGATGATAAGCAAACTTTGCTTGATAGAAAGGAAAGCGGTAAGCAAGTATACGAATTGCTCTATGAGGCTGCAAAACTAGGTCTTTTTGATCGTTCTATTGCCCCCTCGTTTCTCAGAGGAGGTAGCGTATGCTATGCAGCCACCCCCGATGTTTATATTATTGGTGCAGATGGAACTATTATGAAGTGTAGTATTGATTTAAGAGAAAATCCTGACAATATAGTTGGCAACTTGGAACCTGATGGAAACATGGTTTTAAATGAAAACAAACTAAAAACTTGGAATGTCGATCTAAATAAAAACAAGGAAAGCTGTTCAAAATGTAAAAAATGGTTTTCATGCATGGGGAATTCATGTCCCAAAGCTTATAATGATGGCTACTCAGCGTCTTGTCCAGACGTTTTTGAGTATATCCATGAATCTCTAAAGCTACTAATGTTAGAGACGGAATGGAAATAATTAAAGCTGTGCATATTTATTAGGAAAGGGGGGATATACATGGCAAAAACAACTGATAGTAAGGTGGTTGTTGTTTTAAATAACAATCAAAGTCCTGTAGTTGGGATTATGAAAAAATGCGTTAACGTTTGTAAGCCTGGTCAATGTCTATAAGCTCTGAAGGCAAGTGATGTTGTCTTTCGATAAGTAGACATCAAAAAACTCGGGTACGAGTACATTATATGTTGTGCCCATCCATAATACATAGTATTGTAGATGGGCACAACATATATGTGAAGGTATATAACTATGTTATGCAGGTTGATGTACAATTGAAAGCAATATCTTCCTCTGCCGGAACTGAAGAATTAACAAGTGTCAAATATAATTAATGGACAGTAAAAAAAAGATGGGTGGGAGTAATCTACCGAAATGATTAAATTAACCATTGAATTCTTTAAAAAAAATCTTTTCCTTTTAGCAATAAATAATTTAAGTTATTTATTGCTTTATGGTGTCAATGCAGTATCAATTTCTTTTGTTGCCGGAATGTTGGAGAGTGGTGTGAGTCTTGAAAGATTTTTGATTAAGACTACAATTTTGCTAACCTTGGGAATTCTGGCAGCTGTAGCACAAAGTTGGTCTAGCAACTTGGCTGAGGCTAGATTTCAGGAAGAACGGCAAAAAAAGTATCTGCAATTTAACAAACTTATGTTATCAATGCCATTTGAGCGATACGATAATCCTGAATTCAGGGCATTGCAAAACAAGGCCTCTGATTTTTTTTCAACAAATATCTTTGGATTTGAATCTGTTCTGCGGGATGGCTTTTATTTTGTTCCAGTCCTAATAACGGCTCTATTGACTGGAGCACTTTTATTAAAGCTAAGCCCCATAGTCTTTATTATTAGCTTAGTCATGTATTTTGCTAAATTTATTGCACTTGCAAAAGTCAATGATTTTGAGATTGACACATTACTGGAACGGGGTGGTATTGACCAAAAGATAGACTATTACAGAAGGATCAGCCTTGATTATAAGTTTGGTAAGGATATAAGGGTTTTTGGTTTGTCAGGGCTGATATTAGGGAAATATAAGGGGTTTGCCAAAGATTTAAAAGCCATATTAAAAAGAGAAGTAAGGATATATACTTTTTGGCATAGCCTTATGGTGCTTACTACCTTACTATCAGATATTACTTTCTACCTATTAAGCTTTTCTGCTGTAATTAAGGGTAGCTGGCTTCTTCCACAGTTTTTCTTAGGGCTGGGGATTTATGAGACTTTTACTTTCAATTATATTAGTTGTTTAGAAAAACTTGCAAATATTCGGAAGGAAAGTGCCTTATATACGATTTACCATGACTTAATCAATGGGGACTACGACAATAAGCCAGTAGCGAAGATGTCGGTTAATGTAGTATCGGATACTATTGAATTTCGCAATGTGTCATTCAAATATCCAGGAAGTGATACCTACATATTGGAGGATGTAAATTTTAGTTTAAACTCAAAAGAGAAAGTTGGACTAGTTGGAGAAAACGGTGCGGGAAAAACCACCCTCCTAAAGCTACTGCTAGGTTTCTACGAACCAAGCTCTGGTGAAATTCTGCTAAATGAGAAAAAGGCTGAAAAAAGAGATTTAGCGGAGCGAATGACAGCTGTGTTTCAGGAGTCTAATCTTTTCGCCATGAGTTTGTTTGAAAATTGCCTGATGACTAATGAACCGACTGATTCTGAAAAAGAAAAGATAAGTACACTTTTAGAAGCCTTTAATTTGAGAAAGTATTTCTTTTATAACGGAAAGCTTCAGAATTTACCCATTGAAAAAGATTTGGATAAAGACGGTTTTGTTCCCTCAGGTGGAGTAAAGCAGAGGCTTCTTATAATCCGTGCTTTACTACAGAAAAAGAAATTTCTGATACTAGATGAGCCGACTAGTTCTCTCGATGCCCATAGTGAGTACAACCTTTATAATACTTTGCAGGATATTGCAGTTGATAGGGGCTTTGTGATTGTTTCACATCGTCTGGCGATTTCATCAATAACATCAAGGATTTTATTGATGTCTAAAGGTAAAATAGTAGGCGATGGAAGTCATTATGAATTGCTAAACAGTGACAAATATTATCGTGAGCTCTATGACACTAGTCGGTCAATGTATAAAACTACTGAAGGGGGTGAATCTCTTGAAGTTGATTCGAAATTATTATAAATTCATAAGGATTGCAATAGATGCTAATCTTGCTTTTTCTTTGCTCCTTTTGTTAAATGCACTTTCTAATTTCACTGTCATTTTCTTTGAGCTTAATGCAGTAAAAAATGTTACTAAGGCTCTGGTATATAAGGATTACGCTATCTTTTATTCAGGTGTATTACCATTTATTATTGGTGCAGCTATCATAAAGCTTCTACTTAGTTTTATATCGGGGAGCATACACAAGAATCGCCAAGCCTTTATTCTATCCTTAGAAGAGCATATACTAAGAAAAACTATGGCAATATCATATGAGCTTTTAGAGTCACCATCCTTTCTAGCCCTCAAGCAGCGGGTTGATTTTTCTATCCATAATCAAGGCTTATTTGAGAACTTGATAGAGTGTAGTATAGAATTTACACAATCATTGGCAATTGCACTTTCTACTTTTTTTATTATATCCTCCTCTTCTTTTATTTTATTTGTTTTTTTGTGTACATTTGTTATTATCACTGCCCTTATTAGATATAGGTTAAATAAATTCGAAGTAGCTATTTTCCATTCTCTTGGGGATATTAATAGAAACTACTGGTATTTTGGAAGCTTAAAAGATTATTACCATCGTATTTTGGACATAAAAGCAAATGGATTCGAAAAGATAATAGATGAAAAATTTAAAAATGAAACCAATAATATAAATGAGATTTTTAAAAAATACTATAGCAAAAAATCCAAATCTTTGGGTCTTATTGCAGGATTGGTGTCCTTACAGACTTTAATCTGTACCCTGTGGCTGGGTACCAAGGTGATAAAGGGTCTTATCCAAATTTCTGATTTTACTTACTATTTTGCAGCTGCAATGAAATTTGTTTCCTACTTAGGTCAAGCAAGCGAAAGTATTTTGGATTTACAGCGGTTTTGTATATTTCTAGATCCTGTTCTGGAGTTATTGGACTTCCCTGAAGAAGTTGAGGGTGAAGGTGAGGTCTTATCACGTATAGATAATCTTGTTTTCGACAATGTTAGTTTTCGTTATCCGGAATCTAAAGAAGATGTCATTAGTAATATTAACTTTAAATTTTCCTCAGGAAACATTATTTCAATTGTTGGCGAAAATGGTGCTGGCAAATCTACAATTGTCAAGTTAATCTGCCAGCTTTTTAATCCATCATCAGGAAAAATACTATATTCTGGCATCAATAAGGATAGACTTAGCCATTATACCATAAATAAGCATGTCAGTACAATTTTTCAAGATTTTCAGTTATTGGGAGATTCCACAGTTTTGGAGAATATAACTGCAGATGCTTGCCTGGATTCAGAGGATAGGAAGAATGTTATCGACAAAATTATGAGAATTATGTCATACCTTGATTTCGATGAAAGCGTGCGTCTTGAAGATAGACTAGGTGTTGGGTTTAAAGAGGGGAATGTAGAGCTTTCTTCGGGGCAGAGACAGCTTGTTGCATTACTTAGGGCTTTATATCGTGAGACTAGTATAATTATTCTTGATGAACCCACCTCCAATGTAGATATCCGGAAAGAGAAGGCTATCTTTGAGTCCCTCAGCCGATTCAAAGAGGATAGAATAATCATTCTGATTTCCCATCGAATGAGTAATGTACATTACGCAGATCAGGTTATATATATTCATGATGGTGAAATCCATGACGTCGGCAGTCATGACGAGTTGTTCGAACGCTGTGCAGGTTATCGTGGCTTGTATACAGCACAGAGTGTCTTATACGAGTAGATTTACTTCAGAATACCTCGGCATATCTGTACTGACTGTAGGTTGAACTATCTGATGGCTCTATGTCACTATTTCGGGCAAAAGATTATGTGCACAGTTTTGAAGGCTAAAGGGGGGACACAGTTACACAAAACCCCTTATTTTGCATATTAATATCATCTCCTCGCCCCAACCCACGTGGAGACCGTAGTAAGACTATGTCGAGTAGACTCGTAAAAATGCTAACAGCAACATTACGCTTAAACCTTGAAAATATGCTCTTGATAGTGCTATAATCTAAACTCAGGGAAGGTGTGTTTATGAACTCAATAAATAGTAATTTATGGGGGTACTGCATTGTATGGAATTGATTGATATTTATGACGAATTAGGACAAAAATGTGGTAAGACCGAGGAAAAATACGAGGCTCATAAAAAAGCACTTATTCATAAAGGTGTTTGCGTATGGATTGTTAACTCTAATGATGAGATACTACTACAAACTCGAAATAGTCAAGTTATGTTCCCAAATATGATGGATATTTCGTTTTCAGGGCATATCAAAGCTGGTGAAACATCTTTAGAAGCAGCTATACGAGAAGGAAAAGAAGAACTTGGCATTAATTTGGAATTAGATAAACTTCAATATCTCTTTTCGGGTCGAGAGTATTTAGCGGTTGATGGATATTTTGAAAATGAAATAGATGATGTGTTCCTTTATAGAACGGATATTCTTTTAGAGGAGTACTCTTTCCAAGATAATGAAGTGAAAGAGGTGTCGTATGTTTCACTTGAGAAATTCAAAAAAATGGTGGAAACACATTCCACTATGCTTATGCCTTACAAAACACATTATATTTATTTACTAACAGCCTTGGGTAGGTGGTAAATTTAGTCCATTACATAGATTTTATTTTCGTACTTACCACGACAAATTCCAATTTGTAGAGTTGAGGCAGTATAATTTTAGTATCAGCTCTGTAATATCTTCCTAAAAAAGTGCATTAATGTAATTCAAATAAGTTCTTTTGAAAAATTGTATGTTATCATCAATATGTAGGTATTAAAGGCTTTTCTGCCTCAAACATCTGACCCATGAGGCAATTTTACGAGAGTTACTTTGACAATGAAAAACTCGCACCACTGGTGCGAGAAATTAACTGGACTAGTAATCTGATTATCATGTCGCAAGCAAAGACGGTTGAAGACTTTCTGATGAGTTTTTAGGATATCTTAAATTTCATCAGTTTTAGAAAGAAAACTGGGTAATTTGTTTAACAGACTTAAGCTGAGATGAATGTATACAATCCGGCTTAAGTCTGCTATTGATTAATAACCCAACTTTCCCAAATCAGCTTATTAGAAGTGTTTTGGGATACTCTTACCGATATACCAAGCTGTGATATCATAAAGT
>ENA-UOOK01005005-UOOK01005005.1-fermentation-metagenome-genome-assembly--contig:-NODE-5005-length-13672-cov-3.895205_pt1 | contig 13672 bp, 12 predicted proteins | sample MGYA00245777_ERZ724023 | MGnify/ENA primary metagenome ERZ724023 (study PRJEB28704, sample SAMN03018312) | fermentation metagenome | biome: anthropogenic terrestrial biome; feature: soil; material... | reverse complement strand
CCGCCCAGCGTCAAAAATGCTCGGAATCCGGAAAGGATTCCTGCGCTTTTTTCCTGGTTCGGCACAATTTTATTCCGAAAATCCATCGTTTTTTATTCTTCAGGCAAGGCCTAATAATTATTAATTATTATTATACAAAATCTGATAGAAAAAGCAACAGGACAGATCTGATTTAACAAGAATATAAAGTGATCTTTACCTGATTTTACTTTATAGAGGACAATGCCAATGCTATAATCAAACTGTCTTAAGGAATTTAATATTAATGAATAAAATTAATAATTAATAAAGGAGATATGCAATGCGCGTTTATTATTCCAATCTTTGCAGGCTCGGTTCCGGTCTTTCGGAAAGCATTGACGAGATGATCCGGTACGGCGCCGGCGCCATTGAATTGATGATGGATGGGCCCCAGTGGGATGAATTTGAAGCCCGTGGCCGGGAGCTTGCCGCGCTGCTGTCTGAAAAGCCGGTGGTTTATTCCATCCACACCCCGGTGTGGGATATCAACCTGACCAGCGAAAACGCGCAGGCAAGGCAGGCCGCGCTCGAAGCATACCGCCATTCCATCGCCTTCGCGGCGTCCATTCACGCCGCGCATGTGGTGGTCCACCCGGGCTTCTGCTATGCGCCCGTATTCGACAAAAAAACCGCGCGCGAACGGGCCGCGCGGGCGGTGGGCGCGCTTTGCCGGTTCAACAGCCTGTACGGGGTTCCGCTGCTGGTCGAAAACGTGGGCGCCGCCACCTGCATTTTCACCCAGGACGAATACATCGCCTTCATCGGGCGGTTCGGCGGAAGGATCGGCAGCCTGCTGGATATCGGGCACGCTAATCTGTGCGGCTGGAATCTGGCCGATACCATCTCCCGGCTCAGGCCGTTTTTATATGCCGTCCACCTTCACGACAACAATGGAACCGCCGATTCCCATCTGCCGATCGGGAGCGGAAGCATCCAGTGGGACCCCGTCTTTCAGGAGCTTCTGGAGTGCCGGCCCGATCTGAGGCTGATCCTGGAATACGACATCGGCACGCCGCTGGAGCTGCTGCGGGGCGGAAAAGAGCTTCTGACGCAGGCCTTTGCGGGAAAAATCGGGCTGGGCGGCGAGCCTTCGCCGGATCATCCCGTTTCCGCGGCCGTTCAAATCTGAAAAAACATAAAATACCATCTTACACTTTATCATAAACCGAAATTCGAAAGCGAAAGGAGTTCCAAAAGGAATGAAACTGAAAAAAATTCTGACCGCATTTCTGGCGCTCAGCGTGGGCTGCACTTCACTGGCTGCCTGCTCCTCCCCGGCCGATAACGGAGCGTCCGCCGGAGACACGTCTTCCGGCGCCGCGGGTGGCAATGTAAGCCTCAACTTTTACTACCCGGTTTCCGTCGGAGGGCCCCTCACCAAGATCATCGACCAGCTGTGCGCGGACTTCACGAAGGAGAACCCCAACATCAAGGTGAACCCCGTCTATACGGGCAGCTACGCCGACACGCGCACGAAGGTGCAGACCGGCCTGAAGAGCGGCACCGGACCGGATGTCGCGATCATGTTCTCCACCGACCTGTTCTCTCTGCTCGACATGAACGCGATTGTGGATATCGACACGGTGGCGAAGAACGACAGCAAAGAGGACACCAAAAAGCTGATCGACGACTTTTACCCCGGATTCCTGCTGAACACACAGGCGCAGGGAAAAACCTGGGGAATCCCGTTCCAGCGCAGCACGATCGTTCTTTATTACAACAAGGATGCCTTCAAGGAAGCCGGGCTCGACCCGGAAAAGGCGCCTTCCACCTGGGATGAGCTGATGGCCGATGCGAAAAAGCTCCAGAAGCCCGGGCGCGCCGGCATCGAAATCCCATCCACCGGCTACGCGTACTGGATGCTCCAGACCTTTACGCTGCAGCAGAACGGGAAAAACCTGATGAACAGCGACGGCGACGAGGTGTATTTCAACTCCCCCGAAGCGGTGAAGGGGCTTACCTTCTGGAAGAGCCTCGCCGACAGCGGCGTCATGCCGAAGGGAACCATTCAGTGGGCAACCACCCCGACCGATTTCGTCCAGCAGAAAACCGCGATGATGTACCATACCACCGGGAACCTGACCAACGTCAAAAATCAGGCCAAGTTCAACTTCGGCGTCGCGATGCTGCCGAAAAACGAGACCTTCGGCTCCCCGACCGGCGGCGGAAATTTCTACATCTTCAAGGACAAGCCGGAAGCGAACCAGCAGGCGGCGTGGGAATTCGTCAAATGGATGGCTTCTCCGGAGCGGATCGCGCAGTGGAGCATCGACACCGGCTATGTGGCCCCGAGGAAATCCGCGTATGAGACGGACGTCATGAAAAAGTACACAAAGGACTTCCCGTACGCCATCGTGGCGAGGGATCAGCTGGAATACGCGGCCGCCGAGCTTTCCACCCACGAGAACGGCAAGGTGACGAAAGCGGTCGAGGACAATATCCAGAACGCGCTCACGGGCTCCAAGAGCGTGGAGCAGGCGCTGAAGGATGCCCAGACGGAAGCGGACGGATACTTAAAGCCCTATAAAAAATAACGAAAAGCAGCAGACAAGCGGATGAGCCTTCGACGGAATCCCGCCGAAGGCTTCTATTGGAAATGGGAAGATGCTCATGAATCGAAAGACAATTCAAAAAAGGAAAGCGGTCACGATAGCGGCCTGGGCGCTCATTCTCCCGTCGTTCCTGTTCTTGTGCGCCTTTACGCTGTACCCGATCGTTCAGACCCTGTTCAGCAGCCTTTACAGCGAAAGCCTCTCCAATGTCCACGCCGCCTTCGCGGGCCTGCAGAACTACGTCAATCTGTTTCAGGATGACGTTTTCCGCCGCTCGTTCTGGAACAATCTCATCGTCGCGGCGGTGACCATCCCGGTCGAGATCCTCTTCGCGGCCGCGATGGCGGTTTTCGCAAATTCGGTGAAGCAAGGGAGATGGCTGGTGCGGCTCGCCTTTTTTTACCCGGTCATCCTCCCGATGATCGCCGCCGCGAATATCTGGCTGTTCATTTACACGCCGCAGTACGGGCTGGTGGGAATGCTCAACAGCAGCTGGAACCTGCTCGGGAATCCCCAAACCGTCCTCCCCGCCATCATCGTCATGCTGATCTGGAAGCAGTCCGGCTATTTTATGGTCTTTTACCTTTCCGGCCTGCAGAATATCCCGGCCGAGGTCTACGAGGCCGCCAAGATAGACGGGGCGGGCGACTTCCGGATTTTCCGCTCGATCACGTGGCCGCTTTTAAAGCCGATCACCCTGTTCGCTTTCATTATCGCGCTGACGGATTCCTATAAGATGGTGGACTACCTTTACCTGATGACCGACGGCGGGCCGAACAATTCCAGCAACATGCTTCTCTATTATGTCTACCAGACGGGCTTCAACTTCTGGGATATCGGAAAGGCATCCGCAATCACCGGCATCCTGGTCGTCCTGCTTCTGGTGGTTTCGGCGGCGAGCTTTTTCCGGCAGGACAAACGGATTTTCTACAGCTGAGGAGGGAATACAGATGAAATCCAAACAATCGGCGGCTTCCGTCGCTTTTCAAGCCGTGATGTATCTGGCGGCGCTGATCTGGCTGATCCCCCTGCTGTGGATGATCCGCACCGCGTTTCTCCCGCAGGATGCGGCGGTGAATCTTCAGGCGGCCGCGGCGCCCACGCTCGCGAATTTTTCCGAGGTGCTGAGCGCCGCCCCGTTCGGCAGCTATTATCTCAATACCATCCTGATCGTGGCGGGGACGCTTCTGGTCCAGTTCTTCTTCATCACGCTGGCGGGGTACGCGTTCGCCCGCCTGGAATTCATGGGAAAGAACTTCCTGTTCACACTGTTCCTGGCACAGCTGATGATCACGCCGGATGTGCTGATCTTCCCCATGTATCAGCTGATGGCGAAGCTCAGCCTGACCAATTCGCTCACCGGCATCATGCTCCCGTTCTTCGCCTCTGCCATGGGGATTTTTCTGATGCGGCAGAACCTGAGAACGATCCCGATCGAGCTGGAGGAAGCGGCGAAAATGGAAGGGTGCTCCACGTGGGGCATCATCTGGAAGGTGTACGCGCCCCTGATGCGCCCCACCTACGCCGCCTTCGGGCTGATCTCCGTTTCCTACCACTGGAACGACTTCCTCTGGCCGCTCGTCATGATCAACGACGTCAGCAAGCGTCCCCTGACGCTGGGGCTGGCGGTGTTCGCGCAGGCTTATGAGACGGGTGCTCAGTGGAGCGACATCTGCGCGGCCACCAGCCTTGTCATCGCCCCGCTGATGGTCATTTTCGTCCTGTTCCAGCGCCAGTTTATCGAAAGCTTTGCAAAATCGGGGCTGAAATAAAAATCTGCGGGAATCTCTTCTCAATTTCGAAAAATGGCTCCGCCAAAAATAAGAATTAAGAATGGAAAAAATACGCTTTGACCGGATTCAAAATCCGGCTCAAAGCGTATTTTGCTTTCCGGGGCGATGGCTTCTTACCGCAATTTCACTTACGATCGCGAACCTGGATTTGTTCTTCCTCTATTGTCCCTGCAAATCGGCCCTTTGCTTTCCTGTTCCGGAACGGGGCAGGGGAGAAGCAGCGACGCTTCGCCCCCGCCCTGTGGCAGGTTCCGGAACTCCGCTTTTCCCCCGTGGGCCCGCGCGATCCCGCGCACGATCGTAAGGCCGAGGCCGTGGCTGTCCAGCGGCTCCGGCGTGATCGGGGCCGATATCGCCCGCAGCACCTTCTGTGGGAATCCGGATCCGCTGTCGCGCACGGAGATTTTACAGCAGGAATAGAGCGGCTCCACACAGACGGTGACGGCGCATCCGTCGGGGTTGTGGCGGATGCTGTTCTGGATCAGGTTGGAAACGGCCCTCTGCACAAGCTCCCGGTCGCCGTTCAGGACAAGTTCCTGCGCCCCTTCCTTCACAGTCACCTCGATCGGGTAGCGGGAAACGTCGAGCCCGCGGTTCAGAAAATCCGCCGCCGCCGCTCGCACGAGCTCTGCCGGGCGGAATTTGGAGCGCCGGAGCGGCTGCATGTCGTATTCCAGCTTGGAAGCGAGGTTCAGGTCGTTGATGAGTGCCCGGATCCTTTCGCTCTGTCGGCGGATCACGCGGGCTTTTTCCCGCTCCGGCTCCGGCAGCGCGGGGCTTTCCTCCAAATGGCTCGCATACCCCATGACGACGGAGAGCGGGGTGCGGATGTCGTGCGAGACCCCGGCGATCCAGTGGGTGCGCACGGTGTCCCGTTTTTGCAGGAACGCCTCCTGCTCCTGCAAAAGCCGGGAGGTGTCGTTGAGCTTTTCGGCAAGGTCGCCCAGCAGGCCGCCGGGCGGAAGAAAGACCGGCTGCTTTCGCGCCATGTCCTCGATCCCCTGTGCGAGCGGCTTCAAGCTCCGGATCAGCCGCAGGCCGAAAAGCAGCGCCAGAATCACGGCGGCGGCGCAGTTCGCGATCAGGGTGCCGGTCAGCCAGGCCGGCGCGCTGCGAAGCACCTTTTCCGGGAACTGGACCTGGTATTTCCACAGGCTCCCTTTCGGGGCGCCGAGCACCAGCAGCCCCTGCGAATATCGCCAGACGGAGACCGGGTAGCCGTTCAGATACCAGCGGGAAAAAGAGGCCGCTTCCGCGACCGTGTACTTCCGCTTCACGTCGCCGGGCAGGTTCCTGCTCCATACCGCGTTCCCCTCGCCGTCAAGCAGCATGGCCCACGCGAACCGCCCGTCGATCATCTTTTCGCCCTCGGGGGTCAGGGAATACGCCCCGTCCTTTTCCTTCAGCGCCTGCGCGATCGCCGAAACGCGGCCCTGCCCGCTCGTATCGTCCGCGTTCTTCATCATCCACGCGTAAAAGGCCGTCAGATTCAGCAGCAGAAGGATCAGCGCGACGCCCGCCGCTGACAGGACGTAGCGGCTCAGAATTTTCGCGATGCTTTTCATGCTTCGGTCACCCCGGTCAGCCGGTATCCCAGGCCGCGCGCGGTCAGCAGATAGCGCGGGGCGGACGGGTCAGGCTCGATTTTTTCGCGCAGGCGGCGGATATGGACCATCAGCGTGTTTTCGCAGGCGGAGAGGTCGTCGCCCCACACATCCCGGCACAGGCTGTCGAAGGTGACGATGCGGCCGCGGTTTTCGTACAGCTTGCCGAGCAGCGCAAATTCCTTCGCGGTCAGCACCCGGCTCTCCCCGCCGGATTCCACGGTCCCCCGGTTCAGGTCGATCTTCCGGCCGCCCAGGAAAAAGACGGGCCGCGGCTTTTCCCGGAGCACCGCCGGAAAATAGGCGCGGCTCAGGATCGCCTGTAGCCTCAGCGTCAGTTCGCGTGGCAGAAACGGCTTCGTGATGTAGTCGTCCGCGCCCAGCCCCAGCCCGAGAAGCCGGTCCTCATCCTCATCCTTTGCGGAAAGGAACAGCACCGGTGCGGGGGAGGCCGCGCGGAATTCCCGCATCAGCGAGAAGCCGTCGCCATCCGGGAGCATCACATCCAGAATCACGGCGTCGGGGCGTCCCGAAGAGAAGGCCCGCCGCGCCGCCGCGCAGTTTTCGGCCTGGATCAGGCGGTAAAACCCGGCCTCGCGCAGAATCTCCCCGACCATTTTCCGAAGCTCCGGCTCGTCGTCCACGATCAGAATTTTACAGTCGTAAATATCCTTCATACTGGTCCCACCCTCTGTGCGCCGGCGGCGCTTTTTTATAAGATTATTTTACCACAAAAAGCCCGCTTTTGCCCCGGCCCGCCAAAAGTTTAAGGGAGCCGTAAGGCTGCGGATAGCCCTTTGTAAGGCGGCGCTGTTATACTTGCCCATAGTTTCCGGTTTTAACAGAAGGAGGACAAGAAATTGGAACAATTGATTGCAACGGCCGGCCTGGGCAAACGGTACGGGAAAACCGACCGGGTGAAGGACCTGGATCTTGCCGTGCCGGAAGGCGCCGTCTACGGATTTCTGGGGCCGAACGGCGCCGGGAAATCCACCACGCTGAAAATGATTTTGGGGCTGGTGAGGCCGACTGCCGGCACGATCGACGTGTTCGGCCGGCGGATGTGTTCCCGGAATCGCCTTTCCATCCTGAAGGACGTCGGCTCCCTGATCGAATCCCCCAGCTATTACGGGCACCTGACCGGGGAGGAGAATCTGCGCGTGATCCAGACGCTGCGCAGCGTGCCGCGGCAGGAGGTAGACCGGGTGCTGAAGATCGTACGGCTGGAAAAGCAGAAGGACAAGAAGGCGGAGCATTATTCCCTGGGAATGAAGCAGCGCCTGGGGCTGGCCTGCGCGCTTCTCGGGAATCCCCGGCTGCTGATTCTGGACGAGCCGACGAACGGCCTTGACCCGGCGGGGATTCAGGAAATGCGCGAGCTGATCTGCTCCCTGCCGAAGCAGTACGGGATGACCGTCGTCGTGTCCAGCCACCTGCTGAGCGAAATGGAGCAGATCGCCACCTTCGTCGGGATCATCCGGGAGGGCGAGCTGGTGTTTCAGGACAGCATGAAAGCCCTGTATGAAAAGAGCAGCATCAGCATCGCCGTGCGGACCATGAACAACGCGCTGGCCGCGGAACTGCTGCACGGGCTGGGGCTCGCCGTGCGGCGGGACGAGGATTACCTGCTCCTTCCGGAGCTTTCGGATGAGCAGGTCGCGCGCTGCGCCGACGAACTGCAGAAAAACCGCGTGGGGCTGGTTCGCATCGAAGAGCGCCGGAAAAGCCTGGAGGATATTTTCCTGGAGCTGACGGGGAAGGCGGTGAGCCTGTGAAAGCCCTTGCGCTGGAATTTTACAAGACGCGCGGTCGGAAGGTCTGGCTTGTCGTGTTCGCGCTGATCGCAGTGCAGCTTCTGTGGATGCTCTGGTCGCTCCGCAGCATGAGGGAACAGAAGCTGGACACGGGTTGGATGTACTTCCTCTATGAGTTCCCGGCGCTCAACACGCTGATGATGCCGGTGATCGCCGCGGTCGTCGCGTCGCGCCTGTGCGATACGGAGCATCAGGGCCGCACCCTGAAGCTTCTGAAAACCGTGATGCCCGCGGGCAGGCTGTTCGGCGCGAAGTTTCTGTGCGGCTCGATCTACATGGCCGCCGCAGCCGTTTTTCAGGTCGCGATGATGCTCCTCGGCGGTTCCCTGAAAGGGTTCCGCGGCGCGGTGCCGGTTCAGAAGTACCTGCTCTATCTTTTGTTCACCGTGTCCGTCAGCCTGACGCTCCTGCTTTTTCAGCAGGTGCTTTCCCTTCTGGCGGAAAACCAGATGATCCCGCTTGCGGTCGGCCTGATCGGCGCTTTTGCCGGGGTTTTTCTGATGTTCCTGCCGAAGCAGCTCTCGTACCTTCTGCCGTGGGGCTATTATATGGTGCTGGAGGGCGTTTCGCTCGAATGGAACAAAGCAGCGGGCGTCGTCCGCTATCACTATGTCCCGGAAAACTGGTTCGGGCTCGCCGTGCTGGCCGCGGTCTTCCTTGTGATTTACCTTACCGGCCGGTTCCTGTTTATAAAAAAGGAGGTGTGACGCAATGATGAGAACCATCCGCGCGGAATGGCTCAAACTCCGCCGCAGCCCGATGTGGCCGGTGTTCCTGATCCTTCCCGTGCTGCCCGCGGTGATGGGCACGTTCAATTATCTGGGGAATCTGGGGATCCTTCGGCAGCAGTGGTACGACCTGTGGTCGCAGCATACGATTTTTTCCGCGGATTTCTTTCTGCCCGCCATGATCGGCGCTTACTGTTCGTACCTGTGGTGGCTGGAGAACCGCAACCATAACTGGAACAGCGCGATGACGGCCCCCGTTCCGGTTTTCTGCCTGTATTTTTCAAAGCTTCTGTTCGCCGGAGCCGCGGTGGCGGCGGCGCAGGCGGAAACGGGCGTCCTGTTTCTCGTTTCGGGAAAGCTGGCCGGCGTTTCGGGGCAGGTTCCGCCGATGCTTCTGAGATGGCTTCTGCTCGGCACGGCGGCGGGTGTCGCCGTCTGCGCGGTTCAGCTTTTCCTTTCCCTTGTCATCCGCAGCTTCGCCGTTCCGGTCGGGATCGCCTTCGTCGGCGGGATCGCGGGGGCCATCGCCCTGTCGAAAGGGTTCGGCCTCTGGTTCCCCTATTCCCTGATGCCCATGGGAATGCAGTCCGGAAATCCGTCCGGAAATTTCACCTGCGGGACGGGTCCGTTCCTGCTGAGCTGTGTATCCTTTCTCATTGTGTTCAGCATAGCGTCGGTGCTTTGGCTGAAAAAGCGGGATGTGCGGTCGGAATAAATTTTAAAGAAGTCAGAAATACCGGCTTGGTGGACTCGAACAGAGAAAAAACATCCCGCTGTTATTTTTCCGGCAGGATGTTTCTAGGGTCGATCTGTTATTCCGCCCCGCGGTCAGAAGGCAAAGACGCGGAAGCTGACGTACAGGATCAGCATCAGCGCGGCGACTGCCCCCGCGGCTAAAATCCTTTGAATCCATCGGTCGTTTCCGTTCATTCCGCATTTCCCCCTGCCGTTGTGCCGGGCCGTTTTTCCTACACTGATAAAAACACTTTCAGGGGGCGAAAGGGGACACTTTCCGTTCTTTCATTTTTCTATTTTTCCGGTTCCACGCTTTCCGCGATGCGGATGGTTTCTTTTTCCGGAATTTTTTCTTTTCCCGGGGCTTCCACGATCAACACGAACGAATAAACGTCGTTGTTCCAGACAAGCGCGTTCATTTCTTTTTTAGAAATGAACGTCGCTTTTTCATCCCCGATCAGGATCTCTTTCACAGAGGCGTTCTCGGTGTCCACCGCCGTCGTTCCGGTGCCCATGATCCCCTGGGTGAAAACGATCTTCGGGCCCTGCTTTTCCTCGCTTTTGCGGTAGACGGCCGACTTGACGGCCGCGCCGCCGAAAGAGTGCTCCAGAACATAGACGCGCGGGAGATAGCGCGGCGCGTAAGGCTCGAAATTTTCCGTCGCGGACTGGATCTGTTTCTCCGCTGCCGCAGAGGCGGCGGCATCCGCCTGGTAAGAAAACGCGGTGTATTCCGGCGTCTTTTCCGAAACCAGCCGGAAAAACCGGACCCGGAGCGCCTCGACGCTCATGACGGTCACCGAGAGCAGCGCCAGGGCCGCGGCCGTAACGGCGGCGACTCTGCCGAACCGCCGGCGGAAACGGCGCGCCGGCCTGCGGCGGAGCAGGTCATCCATCTCCCGCTCGAACTGCTCGGAAAAGCGGTGGTCCCCCGTCTCCTGCGGAAGGCGGGAAAGGCTTTCGTCGCGCGCCTCGGAAACGGCGCGCTTCAAAATTTCATCCGTCAGCTTCATACCGTTTCCGCCTCCCTTTCCTTCAGGTTCTGCTCCAGCTTTTTTCTGGCCCGCTGAAGAAGCTTCTTCACGTTTTCCGCCGAAAGATCCAGCATTTCCGCAATCTCTTTTGTGGAATAGCCGTTGTCGTATTTCAGAAGGAGCACCGCCGCGTAATGGTGCGGCAGCTTCTGGATTTCCGCCACCAGGCGGCGGTACGCGTCGTTCTGCTCCACCAGCCCGGCCACGCAGCAGTCATCCGCAGGGGGAGCCCACTCCTCTATCTCGTCGAGGGAAAGGGGGTCGTGACGCCGCTTCGCGCGCAGCATGTTGAAACAGATGTTTCTGACTATGATAACAACGTAGCTTTTGGTTTGGGGACACTCGACGTCGCCCACCGAGCCGGGATGCTCGAAAATTTTCACGAAAGCCTGGTGGACCGCATCCTCCGCCAGAAACTCGTCGTGCAGGATCCCGTTCGCTATGTAAAACATCAGCTGGCGGTAGCGGGTGTAGATCCGCTCCGGTTTTGAAAGGCCCGGCGAACCCGCGCCGGAAAAATAGCCAGGCAAATCGCCCGCCTCCTTTTAAGTTTTCTCGGCCTCCCCCTTTGCCTTGGGGGTGACGATTTTTCGGATGGAGCCGGAAAGGCGCTGCTGTTCTATTTTGTCGGCCACCATTTTTTCCAGGCCGCCGCTCCCGCCGATCAGGCCGAACAGAAGGCTGGTCGCCCCGTCGACGGACGGGATCTCGTCGAACCGGATCAGAACCCTCTCACCATCGAAGATGAATTTCATCAGGCGGGTGTCCGGAGCCTCGAGAAAAGAGATGGAAAGCTTCAGCACCGTGCGGCCATCCTCGTCGTGCGTCAGCTTCGCGAGGCTTCCCACGGTGTAGGTCTCCCCGCCGAAATCCAGGTCGCACAGGCGCGGCTCGCCATCCATCCCCGCCCTGACCGTCCACGTTTCCTTTTCCGCGTCGAAAACGAGGCAGCAGCAGCCCGGCTCAAAAGAAAGCGAAACCTTCCGGAACGGCTCCGAAAACCGGCCGCGCTCCGCCGAAAGGATGAACGGGAAAAGCGTACCATAGGCGTTTTCGAGCAGAAAGGTCTTCCCATTCAGAGCCGCGGCCCCGGGGGGAAGTTCCGCATCCCTTTTTGGAGCCGGGAAAAAGAAGCCGCGGACCCTTTGCCAAAAGCTCGGGGAAGGCGGCTTTTCCGGCATCATGCCGGGGAGCAGGGCGAAGGAGGCGCAGGTTTCCGTGAGCGAGCGGTACGCTTTGCGGTTTTCCGGCAGGGCCTTTTGGGAAAGCTCGCGGTCGTCCCCGAAATAGTTCTGGATGATCGGCGCGGTGGCGTCGATAAAAAGGCCCTGGCTGCCGCTCGTGAGGGCGAGCACCATATCGGCCCCCGGAATCACGACGACATACTGGCCGAACACCCCGTTGAACTGGTATGCCCCCTCGATCGGGAAGTCCCACACATGGTAGCCGTAGGCGGTTTTGTGGCTGCCCATGGCCGTCTGCAGGGTCATGTCTGTCGACTGCTCCACCCAGCTCTGCGGAAGCAGGCGGCGCGGCTCTCCGTTTACGGCCCAAAGGCCCTTTTGCAGATAAAGCTGGCCGAGCTTCGCCATATCCTCGGGGCGCAGATAAAGGCCCCACCCGCCCTTTTCGATCCCCATGGGACATTTTTCCCACAGCACCGGGTCGATGCCGAGCGGCTCGAACAGGCGCGGGGTCAGGTATTCCACCAGCCCCATGCCCGATTTTTTGCAGACCAGCGCGCTGAGCAGGTAGGAATTCAGGCTGTTGTACGAAAATTCCGTCCCCGGCTCAAAGGAGCAGTCCGACTGCAGGCAGGCCCGCAGCCAGTCGCGCTCGGTGACGGTGCCGGCCTCGTTGAACCGGATCCCCGACGACATGTTCAGCAGGTTCTTCACGGTGACGGAGCCGAGCTTCGCGCTGTGGAACGGCGGCAGCCTGTCAGAGAAAAGCTCCGTCAGGTTGTCCGAAAGGGAAAAAAGCCCCTCCTCGACCGCCATGCCGACCGCCATCGCGGTGACGCTTTTGGAAAGCGAGTACACCATCTGGGCGTAGTCGCCCGTATAGGGCTTCCAGTGGGCCTGCGCGATCAGGCGGCCGTGCCGCAGGACGACGACGCTGTGCACGCTGATGTCCCGGCAGCCGTCCAGCTCCCGGAAGAACCGCTCCAGATATCCCGAGGGGACGCCCTGTTCCTCCGGCATGGAGTGGGGCAGAGACTTTTGCATTTTGTCCGCCGGATAGCGCTTTTTTTCCGGTTTGAAAGGATAAGGAGTCATATGACGCAGATCGCCGCGGAAGGTTTTCAGAATCATGTCCGCGGTTTTGATCTGCGAGATGATGTCCATCATAACGGGAGCCCCTCCAGCCTGCGCCGCACCATGTCGAGCGCATAAGAGGCCGCCGTGTTCCGGTAATAGGCGCGCGGGCGGTTGCGGCCGAACACCGAAACCCGGCGCACCACGGTTCCGTTTTCGTCGCTGAGCCCGGCGTAGATCAGGCCCACCGGCTTTTCCTCGGTCCCGCCGTCCGGCCCCGCGATTCCGGTGATGCCGATGCCGATGCTGCTGCCCGCCTTTTCGCGTACTCCCCGCGCCATGGCGGCAGCCACCTGTTCGCTGACGGCCCCGTATTCGCGAAGCATCTCGTCCGGCACGCCGAGCAGCATCGTTTTGATCCGGTTCGCGTAGGTGACGGTGCCCATCTCAAACACCGCCGAAGAGCCCGGGATGTCCGTGATCCGTTTCGCGAGAAGGCCGCCCGTGCAGGATTCCGCCGTCGCGATCGTCAGGTTCCTCTCTTTGAGCTCCTTTACGGCGAGCTCCTCCAGGCTCTCGATGTCGATGCTGTAGGCGGTGTCGCCGATCCTCTCCCTGATCCGGAGCGCGAGCGGGCGGCACATGGCCTCCGCCTTTTCCTTCGTCTCCGCCTTGGCGGTGACGCGCACGAACATTTCCCCTTCCTTCGCGTAGGTTGCGACAGTCGGGTTCGCGCCGTCCGTCAGATCGGAGAGCATCTCCGCCACGTTGCCCTCGCCCTTGCCGAACACGTGGATGTTCGATGAATAGATGCAGGCGTGCTGCCGCTTCAGCAGGTAGGGGACCGCGTAGTTGTTCATCATCGGGATCAGCTCCGACGGCGGGCCGGGCAGCATGATGATGATTTTCCCTTCCTTTGTTTCCAGCGCGCAGCCGGGCGCCGTGCCCCTGTCGTTCGGCAGCACCGTGCAGTTTTCCGGCAGCTCGGCCTGCTTGATCTGGGTGGGGCCGAACTTTCTGCCTTTGAAGTGCTCCTTCAGGCGTTTCAGGCTCTCTTCGTGCAGCACGAGCTTCACCCCGGCGGTTTTCGCGATCGTCTCCTTCGTCAGGTCGTCGCCCGTGGGCCCCAGCCC
>ENA-UOOK01005003-UOOK01005003.1-fermentation-metagenome-genome-assembly--contig:-NODE-5003-length-13677-cov-3.561665_pt1 | contig 13677 bp, 12 predicted proteins | sample MGYA00245777_ERZ724023 | MGnify/ENA primary metagenome ERZ724023 (study PRJEB28704, sample SAMN03018312) | fermentation metagenome | biome: anthropogenic terrestrial biome; feature: soil; material... | reverse complement strand
GGCTATGATTTCAGGGATGTGATGTTCATATGGGCATTGTCTTCCTCTGCCTTCGGCGCATCCAATATCCTCTTTGCCAATATGACCCGGATCACCCGGATTATCGTCTCCGGTGAACTGGATGCCTTCCTGCTCCAGCCCAAGGATGTCCTGATCAGCCTTTTGTGCTCCAGGACCGCTTTAAGCGCGTGGGGCGACCTGATCTATGGATTTGTGCTGATGGCACTGACCCAGGGAACGGACGGCATGGCCTGGCTGATGTTCCTTTTGGGGATCGTCACCGGGGGTCTGCTGATGACGGCCGTTTCCGTAATGGCCCATACGTTTACCTTCTATTTCGGGGATGCTTCCCTGATCGGCGAAATGGGCCTGTCATTCATCGTTAATTTCTGCATCTATCCGGAGGGCATCTATCGTGGCTTTGTACGGGTCCTGATGCTTTCCGTTCTTCCGGCATCCTTTATCGTGCATATTCCCCTCCGGCTGGCACGGGCCTTTCATCCCGGTCTGCTGCTGATCCTGCTTGCCTTTTCCGTGCTGTATTGTTTTGCGGCATATCGGTTTTTCTATCATGGCCTGAAAAAGTATGAGTCCGGTAACCTGATGATCACCCGAATGTGAGATCTAAATCCAAAGTAAGTTAATATAATAATCCTGCACCGGAAGGCGGCTTTTGCACCTGCGTTATTTTCTATATGAAGTAAAAATAAACATTTCCGTTTCAATTATTTTCCGCAATCCGGCTCGTTTGGCGCTGGGCCATGACCAGCCGGTAATAGATTCCCTTCTTTCTCAGGAGCTCCACATGGGTGCCCATTTCCGCAATCCTGCCCTCATCCAGGACAATCAGCCGGTGGGCGCTCCGCAAGGTGGACAGGCGATGAGCGATGGCAATGGTGGTACGACCCCGGACAATCCGGCTCAGACTGTCCTGTATGACGGATTCGGTTTCCACGTCCAGCGAGCTGGTCGCCTCATCCAGTATGAGGATGGAAGGGTTCTTGATGATCGCTCTGGCAATGGCAAGCCGCTGTCTTTCCCCGCCGGAAATGGAGTGGCCGTTCTCACCGATGATCGTGTTATAGCCGTCGGCAGTCCGCATAATGAAATCATGGGCATTGGCGGCTTTCGCGGCGGCAATCACCTCTTCAATCGTTGCTCCCGGTTTGGCATAAGCGATATTATCATAGATCGACCCGGCAAAAAGGAAGGTATCCTGAAATACGACACCGATATTTTCATGGAGATGCTCGGGAGACATATCCCGGATATCCGTTCCGTTGATGATGATCCTGCCCCGATTCGGATCGTAGAGGCGCATGAGCAGGTTGATCATCGTTGATTTTCCCGCTCCCGAACGCCCGACGATACCGATCATTTCCCCCGGCCGGATCGCCAGATTGATATCCCTGAGCACCGGTTCATAGGATTTGTAGCCGAAGGAGACGTTCTCGAAGGACACTCTCCCCGCTACCGGTACGTTTTTCGGCTCCGGCAGGGAGGTGATATCCGGTTCCTCATCCAATATCTCGAATATTTTGACCATGCCGGTCAGAGCGTCGGCCAGCCAGCGGGGGAAGGAAACAAACCAGCGCAGCGGTGCGTAAATATAGGTGATATACATGGTAAACTGGACCAGAACCCCGAAGGTCAGGGTACCGTTCAGTATCTTGTTCCCGCCATAATACAGGACCAGAAATTCACCGATCCCCGTAAAAAATGTCATTGTCGGGAAAAGGCAGGCCCAGACGGACTCGTTGTCCGATGAGATCTGAGCCAGTTCACGGGTGGCATTCGAGAACTTTTTGATTTCCATCTCCTCTTTTCCGAAGGACTTGACCGTACGGATGCCTTTGATGATGTCATGGAGAATGGACTGGCATTTCGAGTTTTTGCGCCATTGCCGCTCATAGCGGATATGAATGAATCTCCAGAAACGGGACAGGACAAGGCATACCACCGGTACGGGCAGAAAAACCAGGAGGGTAAGCCGGAAATCGGTAAAAAGCAGGATGACAAGCACGATCCCGAATATGATAATCTGTTCCACAGCCCAGCGGCCCCCGTCCGATATAAAGTTCTTGACGGTAGTGGTATCTTCCATGACACGCCGGATCAGATCCCCCGGCGTCCTCTTGGACAGGGAATTCAAAGACAGCTTCTGAATCTTCTCATAAGCCAGGTTTCTCAGATGATTGGCATACCGGATGCTTGCCTCATTGAAGACTCTGGAGCTCAGGATGAAAATCAGCTCGCCGACGGTCCTGGCAAGGAGCATAGCGCCTGCCAGCAGAAGAATCTGCCGGAATGTCCCTTTCATGGGACGCAGGTATTCATCAATCAGAATCCGGCTGAAAAGCGGTACGAGGAGATACATTACGGACGATAAAGCCAAAAACAGCTCCGCGGGTATGATCTTGCCGGCAAAGGGACGCAATAGTTCAAGGGCACGTTTCAGAACGCTTATCTTATTGTAGCAGAACAGGCAGACCGACATTCCCTCAACAAGGGGACGGCCGCATTTTTCGCATACGGGCTTTTCTTTTTGATCGGGGATGACGTATTGCTTTGTCTGAGCATAGAAATTGACCACCTTGCAGAACTCGCCCGCCGCTTTCATGGACGACATGGTAAAGCGGCAGAGCAGGATTTCACTGTCATCGTCCCTCCTGGCAAAAAGAAGGCCGCAGCCCACCCCGGGGATAACCGATACCTCGGCAATCTCTTTCGCCGGCAGGGCCAGAAGCGTCTTATCGCCGATGCGGGACAGGATGCGCCCCGTTTCGTCAAAGCTGAGTGTGCCTTTGGCGGGTTGCATGGCAAGATCAAGATCGTATTGGAAGTCATAGGATTTCAGCATGATTGTTTGCCTCTCTTTAAAATAGTCTGCCTCATTTAAAAAAGATAGGGTTCCAGCCTTTTCAGGCTTTTTTTGTCAAGACCGGTCAGGGATGGGACGATATACCGGTTGCCGTCCACATCGAATATCGCCAGCCGGTCATCATCCAGCATCCGGATGTTTTTATTCACATCCTTAACGGCGCAGCTTTTCTTATATTTCCGGTCATCCCGGCCGATTACAAGCTCCAGATAGACATAACCCAGTTTATCTTTTACCGATTTCACCTCGTATACAAGAGGACTGTAGTACCGATTGTCCAGTTCGGCGACAACAATGCCGTACTGCTTTTCACTGAGATCACACAGGGAACGGATCATTCCGATTTCCTTGTTGTCCTTATCCGCCACCGAAATGTATTCCATAGGATGCCCTATTGGAAGAGCCCGCCTCAACGCAATGCGCTTATAATCCTTTCCGGCGTACTTAAGAGCCGTAAACCCGCCCGGCGTCACATAGAATTCGGCATTTTCAAGATCGAGCATGCCGATATCGATGGCATAAGCCAGGGAAGACGAAGCTTCCTTGTCCGGCGCATTCGCAGCCGTCGCACCTGCCGCTGTGCCGGCTTCTGCGGTACCGGCCGCTTCCATTTCCATGCCTGCCGCTGCCAAACCTGCCGTTTCCATAGAAAACCCCCCTCAAATCTTAATTCGTCAGTTTTCCATATTGATCACTTTCAGCCCTTCCAGCTGAATGGTGTAGAGCTTGTGATATTCCCCTTTTTTCTGCATCAGCTCTTTGTGGGTGCCGCTTTCCACCACCTTTCCATCGCTGATAACGGCAAGGCTGTCCGCATCGCGCAGTGTGGAAAGCCTGTGAGCTATGACAATGGTCGTTCGGCCCCTTTGCAGGGCGGAAAGAGCTTTCTGGATATTCGCTTCGGTCCCGGTATCCATGGCCGCGGTGGCTTCGTCCAGAATCAAAATATCGGGATCCTGCAGAATCGTGCGGGCGATGGACAAGCGCTGCTTTTCTCCTCCCGAGAGATCCTGCCCGCCCGCTCCCACCTTTGTTTCGTAGGCATCGGGGAGCATCATGATAAAATCATGGGCGGAAGCCGCCTTCGCCGCCCGGATCACATCCTCTATGCCCGCATCCGGCCTGGCATACCGGATATTGTCAGCTATCGTACCGATAAAGAGGTAGATCTCCTGCGACACAATACCGATGCTTTGCCGCAGCTGCGTCAGGGATAATTGTTTTACATTGATGCCGTCAATGGTAATGGAACCTTCCGTCACGTCATAAAGCCGCGCGATCAGATTCGCCATGGTGGATTTGCCCGCGCCGGTCTTGCCGACAATACCCAGCATCTTTCCGGCCTTTACGGATAAATCGAGTCCCTTCAGGACAGGCGTCGCGGGATCGTATTCGAATTTCACGCCTTTCAGCTCGATATCGCCGCGGATACGATCCAGTCGGACCGGCGCATCCGGTTCGGCGACATCCGGTTTCGCATCGATGATCTCAAAAACCCGCTGGGCTGAATCCACGCAGCGCGCCCACCAGTTGGAAACCCATGACATAAATTCAAGGGGCCCGTAAAGCATGGAGAGATAAGCGATAAAGGTCAGCAGCGTACCCAGCGTTATTTCCCCCTTCAGAACCATGTTGCCGCCGATAGCGGTCACAATGACCTGACCCAGAAACATAAACAGGTAAATAAGGGGAAACGCCGTAAAACCAGTATTTATCGTACGGATATCCACAGCGGCCTGCTTGCCGCTCACTTCGGAAAAACGTTCCGCCTCGGTGTCTTCCCTGGCGAACGCTTTGATCACGCGCTGGCCGTTGACGGAATCGCTGACCATGGAGTTGAGCTGGGAGCCGTATACCCAGTTCTTATGGTGAAAGCGGCGGAAAACGTTCCAGAGAATCCGGAACATGCCGATCGCCAGGGGAAGTATGGCAATACATATCATGGCAAGCCGGAGGCTCAGCGTACACATCAGAACAATGACACCGGTAAAGGTAAGTACGTTGACAATAACAAAGGGGAGACCGTCGACAAAAAACCAATAGATATTATTGGCGTCCTGATTGACCCGGTTCATCAGGGAGCCGGTGCGCTTGGAGGTATAGAACCCCACGGACAATCGCTGCATGGCTTCAAAGATTTTCATCTTCAGATCCTGAACAATCCAGGGAACGGTTTTTGCCAGGACAAAGGAATAAAGGGTATTCAGGGCTACACCGACGGCCCGGACAACAAAAATCAGCAATACGGCGGTAAGGATGGCACCGTAGTAGCTTCCGCCTTCCGTAAGGACTTCGTCAAAAAAGAACCTGGTTCCCACCAGGGGCGAAAAAATGGAGAATAGCGATCCTGCCAGCATAGTAAGAAAAATGACGGCCACCTTGCCCCGGTAATTCACAAAGAAACCCAAAAGACGCCGGGTGATGGACACTTTATCCATGCATTTCGGGCATAACTTGCGCTCGGGTTCCGGATACCTGGTGCCGCATTTGGGGCAGAAAAGCTCCTCGTCGATGAGTAGATCCTCCAGGGGCGGAACGCCTTCGCGGATATTTTTCACAACCTTCACCAATCGCTCCATGTCGGGCAGAAATCCTATTGAAAATACCAGCAATATTCTTATGTCATCCTCTTTTTCACTGCACAGGCGGGCGGTTGACAGCAGCAATTCGCATGTCAGTCCCCCCAGCCGGGAGAGAGGCTGGGTTTCCAGTTTCTTTGCGTCATATACCGCTACGATCCTGCGGGCACCGGAGGTTTTTACCACCTTTTCCTCCCCGTAAAGGATGTACAGGTTTTCCTTGCCGACGGCAAGATATACATCGGTATTCCCGCTTTTGTCGGTTGAGTCCGCGTGAACCGCGTAAAGCAGTTGGGAGGTGTCGATACCCTGTGCAGCGAAAGCGGGAAGCATATACCCAGGAATGTATGTTTTCATGCAAACTCCTTCCTGAAAGAGCCTTCGGAAGCTCTACTCCTTTCAAAGCCTACCGTTGGAACAACAAAGCGGTGGGGTAAATACCCTGCCGCCGGTATGGACGAAATCATCCTGTTTCAGTTGTCAAATAACCGTATTCATACACGCTGTAATCACGGAGAGTAGGTAATCGTATCATGGAGTGATATATAGAAGCACTCCGATCCATTATTATTTCTGTTATTTTGGAAGAGATAACCAACAAAAAATAGACTATCATCCGGATTGGAAAAAGTCAAGTGTCTTGAATGATTATAATTATTTTGTCCATTGAAAATGGTCCAGCTGCTACTAAGGCTAAGGCGTCCCTCGTTATTTTGCGGCAATACGATTTTTTGCAGTTTTTGCAGTGAAATATACCAATCAAAAATATCATTCCGACAGCCTATTGATTACCGGAATGTGATATAATGGAAATCATCAAGGGGAATCGTAAGGGGGAATTCCATGTTGGTTTTTATTCTGCAGATCCTGACGCTCAGTTTTCTGCTGATCGGCATGATCGTTTGTAAAAAGGGCATGAAGTCCGGCAATGTCGTCTATAAAGGCGGATTTTATTTCTTTCTCTTTTCTTTTTTGTCGAATCTGTGCTCCTTTGTCCTGGGACATTCCATGAATACCATTATACAACGCCTTACGGACAGAGGGGCACAGGACATAGGGGTGTGGGTATATCGTCTGAGCATACCGTCTTCCGTGCTGAACGTTATTGGATTGATTATCTTTATTGTCTGCCTGCTGGCGGGATCTTCCGGCTCCGGTGACAGGAAGGAAGACAGCCGGAATAACCCGGCAGGAACAACCAACTGACCGGATTCAACCTGAATGCCGTAGACGGGAGCCCGAATTGTTTATTTGGGGGGGGTACGCTTATGAAAAAGATCTATCGGTTCTTATCGGAATATCCGTCCGGAAAATCCTTGTTGTGGCTGTGCCTGTTGCTTCAGGCGCTGTTTGCCCTTGTCAGCCTGTCCACACCAGAGGTGCTTCGTCTGGGTACGAACGCCGTGGAGGCAAGAAGCGCGGACGGGCTTGTGAAAACCGGGGTGCTCGCGGCGGTCGCCACCATAGTATATCTTTCTCTGGATGCCGCTCTCAGCATTCTTCAATGTAAACTGCAAAACCGGCTGGAGCAAAGCGTCCAGCAGCGGATGATCCGGAAAATGATCTCCCTGAAGAAGATATGCCTGCAGGATCAGAAGGCCGGTGCCCTGATTACCGGCATCATCAACAATGCCACCCAGGCCGTGGGAGACTCCCTGTATACCTTGATCGGAGCGGTGGAAGGCGGCATTACCATTCTGCTGGGAATCGCTTACATGGGGTATGTGGAATGGCGGTTGATGCTGTGCGTACTGGCTTATAACATCCTGTTGCGGATCGGCGGTTCTTATGTGGAGAAACGGCTGAAGGAAAACAGAAAAGAGGTCATATCCGTTACCAAGACCAACAACGCCTTTCTGATCAACCTTCTGAGCAATATGCTGACCCTGCGGGTCTTCCGCCGCGGTTCCCACTTCAACCGCCTGCTGCAGGAAAGAGAACGGCAGACACTCCGGACGAGCTGGAAAGCCTTTGTATGGAGCAACGGCTGCAGGCCGGACAGGGGCAGACAGCGAACGCCGGGCGGATAAGGGGCATTCGGCGGCGCGGGAGGTTCGAAGCCTTACGGCATCCGATATCCGCTATGCCTTTGACGGCGAGAAGGAGATCCTTCACGGCCTGACCGTGTCGTTGAAGAAAGGCGGGATGACCGCTTTGGTCGGAGAAAGCGGCAGCGGGAAAACCACGCTGCTGAAGGTGTTGATGGGGCTTTACGAAAGCCCCTCCGCCCGCTTCGCGGTGAACGGCGGCAGCGCCACCGATCCGGGCGCTCTGGTTGCCTACGCTTCCTCGGAAAGCCAACTTTTCCCGGTAAGCGTCTATGAAAACATTACCATGGGGCGAACGGACATCCCCCCTGAGAAATGTGCGGCGATGATCCGCCGGTTGGGATTTTCCTCATGGCTGGAGGGACTGCCGGACGGCCTGGATACCGTGCTTGCCGAGAATGCCGTGAATCTCTCCGGCGGGCAGCGGCAGATGATCAACAATGCGCGCGCCTTGCTCAGCGGACGCCCCGTTCTGATCCTGGACGAACCGTTTTCCGCTTTGGATCCGGAGAGGCAGCAATGCCTGCTGGATGTTCTGGCCGATGAGAAGCAACGCAGGATCATCCTGATCACCTCACACCGGCCGGATACCGTCGCCGTATGCGACCAGGTGATCCAGCTGGAGGCATAACCCGAAATTTTTAACCGTATAAAAATCGTAAGGGGGGCTATCCATGTCAAAGAAACGGAAGCTTTTTGCGGTAATTCTGCTGCTTGTGTTCCTTATGATCGGCATCCCGTCCACAGGTTATGGCAATTCGGCAGAGCCGCCGTCCATACTGATCATTGTGCCGAATGCTCCGGATGATCTGGAGATCTCCATGGGAACCGGGGAGGCACTTACAAAAGCAAAAAGAACGAATAATGGAATCGAAAGCTATTTTACCTTCTATCTGCGGGAACTGCGGGCCGCTGAAAGTTATACTCTGCAGGTCCGTACCGGGGAAGATGCCTTTGAACTCTCCCTGGAAAAACCGGTTCAAAACTACAATAACATTTATACTCTGAATATCAAAGCCAGGACGCTTACTCCGGGAAAATTGCTGTGGCGGGATATCCTGCTGGTATCCCTCCGCGTCATTCTGACCCTGGTGATCGAAGCCGCCGTTTTCCGGCTGTTCGGCTATCGGTCGGGAAGGTCCTGGATTGCCTTTTTGATCATCAATCTGGTCACCCAGGGATTACTGAATATTTGGCTCAACAGCTATTCCCCGTTGGGGGGATATGTGATTTTCAGTCTGCTGATCGGCGAACTTGGGGTATTCCTGACAGAGCTTATTGCCTTTCCTGTAACCGTGCGGGAACACCGCCCGCTGCGTACCGTTTTGTATGTCCTGACCGCCAATCTGCTGAGCCTGATTGCAGGCGGATTTCTGATCACCGTATTGCCATTATGACCTGACCTTTCGCCGCCATACATAATACCTGCCCGTTTTGCCCTCCAGAGACCGGAAAAGGAAGAATATCCTGCGGCTGCAGATAGATGTTGTATAAATAACCGAATCAATGTATAATAATGCATAAATGATTTTGCCGCAAATTTCGTTCTATCGCGTATTGTGGTCGAATCATACAAGAAGAACGTACGGGGGGCTGCGACTCATGGCATTCAAGGTTTTTGTGGACGGGCAGGAAGGAACCACGGGGCTGAAGATCCGGGACTACCTATCGATAAGAACGGATTTGGAAGTTTTAAAAATAGATTCCGACAGACGCAAGGATACGGCGGCACGAAAATCATTGCTGAACGAAGCGGATCTGGTGTTTCTGTGTCTGCCGGACGCCGCGGCAAAGGAAGCCGTATCGCTGATTGAAAACCGCCGCACCAGGGTGATCGATGCGAGCACGGCCCATCGGACGGATAAAAACTGGGTATACGGTCTTCCCGAGCTGGGAAACGGACAGAGGGAGAGCATCCGGAATTCCGTCCGGGTGGCAAATCCGGGCTGCCATGCCACCGGATTCCTTCTTATTGCCTATCCGCTGGTTCAAATGGGGATATTGCCAAAGGATTACCCGGTCAGCTGCACCTCCATTACCGGATACAGCGGCGGAGGCAAAAAGCTGATCGCCCGATACGAGAAAGCCCGGTCCCTGGACGGCATCAACAGTCCGAAGCCCTATGGGCTGAAGCTGAAACACAAGCACCTGCCGGAGATGCAGGCGATATCCGGCCTTAAATTTCCGCCGGTATTTATGCCGGTCGTGGCGAACTTCTACAAGGGTATGGCGGTTTCCGTGCCTCTGGCGGTCAGACTGCTCCATAAAACAGGGAACGCCGGGGACCTGCGGAATCTCCTGGCCGAATTCTATGCCGGCGAGCCTTTTGTCCGTGTCATGCCTTATCCGGCTGACGACCTGCTGGAGGAAAGCGGTTATTTCAATCCGGAAGCCTGCAATGATACGAATCGTGTGGAACTGTTCGTATTCGGCCATGACGAGCAGGTGATTCTGATGTCGCGGTTTGACAATCTGGGGAAGGGTGCCTCCGGCGCCGCGGTTCAGAATATGAATATCATGCTGGGGCTGGGCGAGACGACCGGCTTATAGCCAGATGATAGGGTCAGGGGAATCAACGCAATCATCATGGATGAGCATCATGAATGAGAAGAAAAATAAAAGATTGGCGGAGGTTTTGTTATTTGTCCACTTATGTATTTGAAACGGAAATCAAGGGGATATCCCTTCAATTTCATACCGATGAAACGGTTTTTTCTCCCGGCGCGGTGGATCGGGGAACGCTTGCCATGCTTTCCACAGTGGAGTTCACTGGGGAGGACAAGGTGCTGGACCTGGGCTGCGGTTATGGGGTGGTTGGGATTCTGGCGGCGAAATGCATCGGGAGCGAAAAGGTAACCATGCTGGATATCGATGAGGCTGCGGTTGATCTGGCAAGGGAAAATGCACGGCAAAATGGTGTGGAAGGATGCAGGATCCTGCAAAGCGACGGATTTCACCAGCTGGAGGAGAAGGATTTTACCCTGATCCTGTCGAACCCTCCTTACCATGTGGATTTCTCCGTGCCGAAGCATTTTATCGAAAAAGGCTTCAACCGCTTGACCGTCGGCGGCAGGATGGTGATGGTGACCAAACGCCGCGACTGGTACAAAAACAAACTGACGGCCATATTCGGCGGGGTCAAGGTGTCGGAGATCGACGGTTATTACGTGTTTTCGTCCATTAAAAAGGATTCCCGGTATGCCAACAGGGGGAGGTGATCCAAAGTCCATACGAACTTGTATCTGCTGGTTCAAATGGGGATATTGCCGTAGGATTATTACATTTCTTCCCTTTCCTAATAGCCGAGAACTTTCAATAATTATATGCAAAAATTTACAATCCTTATAAAAACAAATTGACAGCTATCAATTGATAGTGTATAATATCAACAGAGGCGAGGAATAATGAATATGAGTCAGCAAGACTCTCAGGAGGCGGTTGAGCTTTTTCTATTGGAACTTAAAAGAATTCTTACATCTTCAAGTTTCAATGTGAAGAGCGATCTTGATATTTTGCCCAGGAAGAAGGATGAGGATCCACTGGATCCATATACGACAGCGAACACATTAGTGGAACTTGAGTTCGATAAATATGATATTAGAGATCAATTGTTATCTATTGCTGTTTCGGATTATGTTGAAACAATCATTGATGATAAAAATAGTTCCCTACCGCCATTCTTTGTCTTTTGCCGGGAGATGCAGGGGCGGGATGTTTATATAAAAGTGAAAATCCGAGATCGATTAAGAGGCAAAGTTTTTTGCGTATCTTTCCATTTTGCCAGATATCGGTTCAGACGACCTTTACCATATGAGTCTTAAGAAAGGGGAGTTATTATGGGACAGAGTTATCTTGTTGAGGCAGTTCAAAGAGACTGTCCATTTTGCAACAAGGTTCACACAATTGAAAAAAGAGTTCGCAAGAGCTCAATGCTTATCAAAGGTGAGCCCGTGGAATTCGAAGAAACATACTATTTCTGCCCGCTTTGCATAGATGAAGATGAAAATGAATTTGTTCCAGCCGATATGATGGATCAAAATCTTCAAAATGCCCGAGACTCTTATCGCCGTGCTCATGGTTTGCTGACCTCTGATGAAATTGCGGAAATCAGGACATCTTATAAATTGAGTCAAAGCGACCTTGCATTGATCTTAGGCTGGGGGGAGATTACAATTACCCGGTACGAGAGTAAGTCCATCCAGGATGAAACCTATGATCAGATTTTGCGAATGTTTCGGGATGACCCTACTTTTGCATTGCAGCAGCTGACTCGTCAAGCATCACGATTCAGCACTGAGAAATATCGCCAACTCAGAGCGAATATTTTATCCAAAGTCGAAAGAATTGGCGTATCCCAGTTGATTAAAAAGACCATTGAAGCCCAATATGCCGCCTTTGATGGGATAGGAGATTTCAATGGAAACCAAAAGCTTGACTTGGATAAGCTTGGAAAAGTTATGGCCTTTTTTGCTCAATATGAAAAGAATTTGTATAAAGTTAAGCTTATGAAACTTCTATGGTATGCCGATGCGCTGTCCTATAAGAGACGTGGCAGGGCTATAACCGGGCTTGTTTATGAACATAAGCCATATGGTGCATTGCCTATTGCAAGTTCGGATATCATCCATCTTCCGGAAGTAAAAGTGGAAGAAATAGAGATCAACGATAACACTGCCTATCACATTACTGCTGCCTCCGGCATATCCCTTGAGGGATTTAATGCCGAGGAAATAGATATTATCTACCAGGTGGCCAATAAATTCAAGAATATGTCAGCCCAACAGGTTGTTGATTATATGCATAACGAAGATGCATATAAGGACACGGCCATGAATCAGATTATTCCATTTACGAAATGTTTGACTTTGAAGGAATTCTGATCTCGCAGCAACCGATTATTTATTTGTGCTTCCTATTCCACACCCAGCGCCTTAAAAACGGCTTCCCGGGGCGTTGTACAAAAAATCAGACTGAACGCGCCCATCAAATCTGCCGGAATCGAGCCAAGCTCGGCTGCGGAAGTGATCGGCAGCAAAACTTTCTTTGCTCCGCTGTCCAGGCAGACCTGAAGAACATTTGCCAGTTCTTCCACCTTGAGTATCGTGCCGCTGATGCTGATTTCACCCAGCACAGCGAGACTGCTCAGCGTAGGGCTTCTGTGTCTTTCCGTTCGGCTACAGAAGTTCTTTCGTCTTTCGTGCGAGGTAAAGCGGTATGTTGGTGATCCGTCCGTTCCTGAGGTAGCCGCGTTTGGAAAAGCGAATGGCGTGCTTTGGTTCGGATTTACTGATATACCGCTTGAAGGATGGCGCGGACTTGTCCTCGCCCCCCTTGACTTCAACCGGAATGATCTCGATTCCGTATTGCAGCACAAAGTCGATTTCCCCGCTTCCCGTTGCGAAATAACGCGGTTCTATATCGAACTGTCCCCGAAGCTGCTGCAGGACATAGTTTTCGGTAAGCGGACCTTTAAACTGGTAATCAGTCCTGAGCAGGATGGCACTATTGTCAATTCCCGCCATGTGCTTGAGGAGCCCCGTATCGAACACAAACAGCTTGAAGCAGTCCAGCCTGCCAAATGCGGAAAGCGGATGCTCCATCCTGGAGACGTTGTAAACCCGGTTCAGCATACCTGCTGAGACAAGCCATTCTATGGCCTCCTCAAAGTCCCTCGCTCTGCCGCCTTCCCTGACTGCGCCGTACATGAACTTCTCATTCGGTTTTGCAAGCTGTGAGGCGATACTGCGGAAGACCATCAGGATACGTCCGCTGTTGACCTTTCCGTTGTGCTTGGAAAAGTCGTTTTCATAAACTGTGATAAGTTCCTGCTGAATTCGGGCAATCCTCTTCGGGTCTTTGTACCTCACCCATGAAGCCACACATTCCGGCATGCCGCCTATGATGAGATAATTATTATAGACTTCCAGCAGCCGGGTGTGGAAGATCGTTTCGATCTGCTGCTCCTTCCCGATGTCCAGGTAATAGGTGTATAGCGACTCATCCGTAGCCGCCAGAAACTCATCAAAAGTCAGCGGATAGATATTCAGCAGATTGACCATGCCGACAGGATAGGACTTTGGTTGTGCAAGCAGCGTACCAAGCAGGCTTCCGGCGGCAATGACATGATACTCGTTTGCCTTCTCCCGGAAATGCTTCAAGGTGTTCAGGG
>ENA-UOOK01005002-UOOK01005002.1-fermentation-metagenome-genome-assembly--contig:-NODE-5002-length-13680-cov-4.448514_pt1 | contig 13680 bp, 4 predicted proteins | sample MGYA00245777_ERZ724023 | MGnify/ENA primary metagenome ERZ724023 (study PRJEB28704, sample SAMN03018312) | fermentation metagenome | biome: anthropogenic terrestrial biome; feature: soil; material... | reverse complement strand
TTGAAAAACAAGTCGACAACGTTTATCTCTGTAGTATTCACGATGTATTCGCTCTTAACTCCGTTTATTGTTACGTTTATGCGATACTCATGCTATACAGCGCGCGTCCCACTAACATCCGAAAGCAACCGCGAAACGCTGGCATCAGGCTGCAACAAATCTATAAAAGCCACATTAACTGTAACCCCGTCATCGGATTTAAATGATATTTCTCTATCCAGGAGACTGCCCGGCAGCGGGTACAAAAGAACGATATTCGCAGCATCGTATTTTTTGCCATATGCGTACATTTGGTACATATCAGATTGAGAGATTCCGTAATTACGCACATTATCAGCTAACAACTTCCACTTCGTGTCCATCACTACTGTCTGCTTTCCTCTGGACAATACAATATCCGGGCGTAAAGCAAAAGCTCGTGTGGGATGATCAAATAAGCTGTACCGAGCATCCTGGGTTCGAATCTCAAAACCATCTGTAATATGGCGACGGAGTTTTGCGGCAATAAAACTCTCAAATACTTTTTCCATAGGAAACAGGAGTGCGATCGCAACCTCGCTGCCGGCAAAAGCCGTAAAACTATTCCCCCGCAAGAATATCTTACACCACAACAGGATCTTCTCGTAATGCGACATGTTACGATCGGTAACACACCTCGTAAGGTCTGCGGCATAGTCAGCGGAGAACGCTACACCATCGAAGAAGGCCAGCAAACGTGATAAAGCTAATCGGTTGCGTTCATCATGCGTGTGCATCAGCAAATAACGCAGCGTTGATTTTATTAACCGGTTCTCCGGACGGTCAATGCTAAATTCATCGTAACGGACGAAGAAGTGCTCCCTGCATACCAAGTTGTTCTTGATGTCCTGTGCCACGATCAGCTTACCTTTGAAAAACCGCTCATTCGCTTCGACAGGGGTGTAGGAGGATTTTAATCCCTGCTTTTTTAATAATGTGACTTCGTTCACAAACATTGTAATGAAGATTTCAAATAGGCTTAGCCGATCGGTATTAAGATCGGAAATATTGAAGTCCTTAAAAACTACATCCTTCAAGGTTTTCAGCATCTCAAGGAAAATACGCCTTGTGTCTGCAAGGCCGATGTTGCTGTTATGTACCTTTGGCAGTATCTCAATGACAGTTCCATCGTGCATGGTTATAAGCCCGACGTAGTTACGTGCGGTGATGATTTTGCCGATGCCGCGTCTGGCGGACAGAGATAGCAGATCAAGCGTCTCTGTTTCGCTCCGGGAGCTATTGGCCAGAATAAATGTCTCGAGAGCGTCAAAGGCCTTATCCGGCAAAGGCTGATATCCCAAAAGAGGTTCCTTGCCCCGCACAAAACCACCATATTCTGTGATTGTGTAAATCTTAGTTGAGGGACGCATATGCTTCGATCCTTTTAAACGCCTCACGATTGATTTCATAGAATTCGGGATAATCAATCTCGGCGTTACCGAATAACTTCACGGCGTCACTGTTCTTAACGACAAAACACACGCTGTCATCGTCTTTCTGATTATCGCCCAATACAAGCTGGATTTTTTGATAGTCATCATAGAAATACTCCTGCAAGAGGGGCATAATCTTATTTTCAAATATGCCCGCGAGGTTTTCCAGCGACGGATCGTTCTTTAGCGGGAGCAAGTATGAGTGTCCGATGGTGTGTTCGCGATCAAGCAGAACCGTGATGCGCCGATTCATGGTATCGAGTAATTCAGCAATGTCGATACCTTCGACTACAATATCTTGCAGTACGCGTGAATCGGGTACCATTTCCACAAAGTTAAAACGGCGGCGCAAGGCGGTATCTATTAATGCGATGGAACGGTCGGCAGTGTTCATCGTGCCAATAATATAGACATTGTCCGGCACTCCGAAATTGCGGCCCGAATACGGCAATATGGCACGATGTTCTTCTGTGGCTCCGATTCTTTTTGAAGGTTCAATCAGTGTAATGAGTTCCCCGAAGATTTTGGAGATGTTGCCACGATTTATTTCATCAATAATAAAGACACGGTTTGGGATTTTAGCTGATTGCTTAAATAGCTCTGGCTTTGTCTTCTTGAGAATTTGAATGGTATCAGATACAATAATAACCAACCTGTAAACTGCAGCAAGAGTAAGAGATTTACCGTTATTCAGATCAACAACGTCCTCGTTAATGCCCTTAACAAGCCATTTTACCTTACGGAGCCTTTTGTAACCTGAATATTCATCATGCCATTCAGGTTCTCCCGTTACAACACCGATTGCGTCAATCGTTCTACTGGAATAGCACGACATAACGATATCGCCAATCTGCATCACATTGTAAAAGGCGTTCAAGACTTTTTTTCCTCCAAATTTACTGTAGTCATTATCGTCAGCAATGATTTCTCCATAGTCGTCCCATCCAATACGAATGTGATCATTTTCCATACACTCAGTTCGCGTGGGATTATCACCGGTACCTTCAAGAGATACTTTCCAGACTGTAGGATTCTTGCCAATACCAAAATCGACGCTTGCGCCACTGGAGATCGGGGTGCCAGCCTTGTCGCAAAATGCCTTGAAAATTCCGTTATGTACCTCGTACTCAATATCTTTTCCGCTTTCTGAGGTTTGATCGGAGATGACAACTGGTCGAATGCCTTCGATAAACTCTTCGTATCCAAATGATTGATGAAACGTCGTAAACGCGATCAGCCCTTCTTCCTTGTATTTCAGGTAACGTGCAAAAACCTGCGCATAATCCTCAGCTTTGATAGCTACAAGCGGCTTTTCTTCTATTATAGCAACTGCGTATTGGACGGAACTATATGTTTTGCCGGTACCAGGCGGTCCACACAGCATGGTATTCATAAACATCGGTTGTCCCCTTCCCTCCATCGGCATTCCATCTAGCGGAATCGAAATGTCATTTTTGCTGATGAAGTAAGCCACATCAATTGTCAGCGTTTTTAGAGCGTCATCTGGATAGCAATCTTCCGTCAGACTATTACGGGACATTGCTACAAGCTCGGTATCTTTTGCCAGTTCGGTACAAATTACGTCATAAAGTTTGAACCCGAAGAGCATTCGGTCAAATTTACCTGTTGGTATTACCAAGCCACATAGCTTCTGGGCGTTGTCATTGGCTAGAGATTTTTTGTATATGTAGTACTTTTCCGGGTACTTCAACCACAGATATGTACTGATGGCGTTCGGGTCCTGATGGTCTGATTTTGTTGTTTGAAATCGTCCATTTAGTTTATCATTCAGTTCTTTTGCGCGCTTCTCAAACTCTTTGACCCGCGCTGCCACGTCGCGTGTTTCATCGAAAAGCGAGCGAAAAATCGAACGCACAGTTTCCGGCTCCTCATTTGAAAGTTTCTGAATCATTCTTCTTGGGAAATAAAGGTTTGACGCCAAGAGATTTCCGGTTTTATCCAAGGAGGATTTCAACATAGCAGGAAAGTCTGACGCTTCTATATCCCAGTTATCTTGAAAGTGTTTGACCGCCCGCCATTTATACAACTCGCCATCTGGTCCAAAGCGGTGCTGGGGAAAACTTGCCTTATACTGTGCTAAGTAACTTTGCAGTACCGCAGTGTCGATTTTTGTTTTTTCTGGCATAGGTGAACCTCCGCTAACTCTTAGTGCTGAACTGTCAACAAATTTCTATTATTACGGCGGGATTCCCTCCTTTTGGAAGGGCAGCGCGACGGACAAAAAAGAGAATCCCGGATAATTCTGGGATTCTCTTTCATTGCTTTTGCAAAACGTTATTTATCCTCTGAATTACGCTCTGGGAGTAAGAGTCACATCACTAATGACGTAAACCCGCAAGACTGAGCTTCAACCACCTATTGATCGGCGTGCCTGTAAATTCCGGCCTCTAATTCTTTTACTCTTTAAAACCCCATTTTGGTACAACCAAAGATATAAAGGAAACTGTCTACAAAATAACGAAATTACTAACAAAGTACCGATAGCAAGGAGAACGACAAAAAACCATGAAGTTGGCTGGCATTAATTTTCCAGAACCACTGTTGGCCGCTCTTCGCAATGATGGATTGGTAATCTTTGCGGGCTCTGGAGTTTCTATGGGAGCACCAGCATACCTTCCTGATTTTGGAACATTGGCAGATCAAATCGCGAAAGGCACATCCGAATCGCGTCCTAAATTAGAAACAGAAGATCGTTTCCTTGGACGGTTACACCAAAACGGTGTTAACATATATGACCGAGCTGCGGATGAACTTAAAAAAAATGGCGTAGCATTTACAGAGTTGCACCGCAATCTTTTGCGACTTTTCCCTTCTTCCGAGCAGGTTCGAATTGTAACTACAAATTTCGATTTATTATTTGAACATGCGGCAAAAGATGTCTTCAATGAAGTACCCGAGGTTTTTCGAGCCCCTGCTTTACCCCTTGGAAAGCACTTTTGCGGAATAGTACATTTACATGGAGCAGTGAGCCATCCTCACGAAATGGTACTAACAGATGCGGATTTCGGCCGTGCTTATCTTATAGAAGGATGGGCTTGCAGGTTCCTCCTGGATCTTTTCTTACACTATACTGTGCTATTTGTCGGTTACAGCCATAATGACACAATTGTGAGTTATCTTGCTCGTGCATTACCGGAAAGTGAAAAGGGCATGAGGTTTGCTCTTGTGCAAGAAGCAAATGATTCGCAACATTGGAACGCGCTGGGAATTGAGCCGATTACATACCCAAAAACGACCGCAAATGACCATAGTGGGCTCTATAATGGAGTTCAGCGTCTGGCCGAACTATATGGATGGAACATTATTAACTGGGAACACGAAATAACGCAGATTGCATCTATGCCACCTCCTATAGACGACGAAAAAATTGGTATTATCGAAGATACATTAAGAGATCAGGTAAAGTTACGCTTTTTTGCTAAGGCGGCTTCTTTACCTGAATGGATTAATTGGCTAGATAATCGCAAACATTTAGATGTTCTTTTCGCTGACAAGCTATCAAAAGAACAGGAACCTATATTAGCATCATTAGCATTGTGGCTAAGCAGTAAATTTGCCATTAGCCATGCTGAGAATGTGATGTTACTTATCTCTAAGCATGGTATGTATCTCAATCCCATACTTTGGGAGGAACTAATAAATGAAATTGCCTGTGCCAAAGAAATCGACAAAAATACTTTGCAGCGCTGGGTTTCGCTGTTACTAGTGACCGCGCCAAAAAGCCCAAATAGTTGGGAGCTAATGGACCTTGGCGAAAAATGCATTCAGCTCGGTGCTACCTTTAGTCTTTTAGCGATATTTGAAGCGATGATAGAGGAAAAATGCTCTATTCAACGCAGTATTCCCTGGCCAATCGAAAGTGAGCATTCAAGAATTGATGTTATTTTAAAGCTAGTCGGTGATAGCCATGATCTTAATGAACTATGGGAAAGAGGATTAAAACCCGCTCTTCCACAAATATGTGAGTTTCTCCTAAAGCTAGTCATAGGTCATTTAGAAGATCACTATTACACACTTAACGCTTGGCAAAAGGCAAACCTCAAGTGGGATGAGTTTGGCATAAGGCGCCCAACCATTGAGCCACATGAGCAAAACAAGTATCCTGAAAGTATTGATGTGTTGATCGACATATCAAGGGATTGCCTCGAATGGCTAAACTTGAACCGAGAGCAAATATCCAAAGGATGGCGCGATTACTTAGCCGGTTCTGACATGCCATTATTGCGTAGGTTGGCCGTTCACGCGATAGCCGAAAGTAGCTATTTATTGGCAGATGATAAGATTGAATGGCTACTAACGAATATTGAACTACATGATATATCATTACGCCACGAAACCTTCCGCTTGCTTCGAATGATCTACTCCAGCATTAGCTCAAATAATCGAAAGCGGCTGATCGAGAAGATAACAACTTATAAATGGTCAGAAGATCATCCAAATCATGAAATGTTGACGGCACGAAGCCATTTCGAATGGTTGCATTGGCTTAATGATTCAGATCCAGCATGCAACCTGGCTAGGCAAGCATTAAGTAAAGTAGTCGAAGTACATCCCGAATTCAAATCCAGCTTGCATCCTGATATCACATCCTGGATAAGTGTTGGATGGACAAGCCCACATAGTCCTTGGACAACTGATGAACTATTGGCGAAACCTGCATCTGAGTGGATTTCAGATTTACTATCTTTCGTGCAAAATGAGATGGAAGACCCAAACTTGGTTGGGCTTATGAGAGCTATCTCCGAAGCAGTAAAAAGTGATTTCAATTGGGGCATAGGATTGGCTGAAGCGTTAGCTAAGATTGGAAAGTGGGATTCTTACCTTTGGTCAAGCTTAATGCAAGGCTGGTCAGAAGCGGAACTAAAAGAATGGCAAAGCAAGAAAGTCCTTACATGGCTTGATAAGGCTGAACTATATTTGGTGCATGCCCACGAAATAGCGCAATTCCTTCTTAGCTTAGTTAAGAATGATGACAAGTCACTTAACATCACGCTTTTGAATCATGCCAACAAAATCGGAAAAATACTTTGGCAAAGTCTGGATCGGGAAGACTCAGGCGAAAAATGTGATGACTGGCTGATGAAAGCTATTAATCACCCTGCAGGCGTTCTTGCAGAATTTTGGTTAGGAAGTCTTTCCCTATGGAGAATGCTGCAAGCTCCTGTTCCGTCAACACTCAACGATGATTATAGGGAATTTTTCAACTTAATTATTCAAGATGATACTATAGTTGGAAGGCTTGGACGTTCCGTACTTGCGAGTCAATTTGACTTCTTATTGACAGCAGATGAATCATGGGCTAGAGAGAATCTGCTTCCGCTTTTTGATTTTGATAATAATGCGCTAGAATTTCAAGCTGCGTGGCATGGTTACCTAACTTGGGGCCAATTAAGCCCGACTGCGGCTGATGCACTCGAGAACTACTTTCTTAAGTCGGTTCAGCGAGTAGAGCACGAACTAACTCATATGAGTAATCGATTTATAGAATTCTACGTTTTTATGCTTGGATTTTTTATTTCAGGTTCCCCAGAACGCTGGATTCGTGAATTCTTTAAATATATAAGTACAGATAAAAGACATATTTTTGCAGAAGAAATCGGGAAGCATTTGCGCCATCTTAATGATGCGCAACAGTTGAATTGGTGGGATCGCTGGCTTAAAGATTATCTAAAAGACAGAATACAGGGAGTTCCAAAACCTCTTGTTCCCGCGGAAATAGAGAAAATGCTGAATTGGTTACCAAACATGCAGACGATATTTGGCGAAGCCGTCGAGCTTGTAATACAAATGCAAAACTATCCACTACAGTATAGCAGACTAATATATGATATTAGAAAAAAGGACCTACTACAAAGCAATCCCGAAGAAGTTGGGAAACTCTTATTATTCATAGGAAATTCAGGTTCGCCCTCTAGGATCTTCCGCGGCATACGTGAAATTGTCAATACCCTCGTTCAGAGAGGGATTTCCCCAAAAACCGAAAACAGCCTTAAAGAACTATTAGTAAAGTTGGGGTATTGAGGTGAAATCTACTCTGGCCTTACCCAAACCTCAGCAGTTGCCGACAATACAGTTTGACAACCCCTGCATTCGAGTGCCATCCTTCTAACAGATAACTGCGTTATGATACCTGTTTGAGCGGATGTGAGCCAATGAAGACGAAACTTATGGAATGCCGCAAACCACTAAGGCACAACAAAAACCTTGCCAAAAATGCAATGAACCTAACTGGCGCAGCAGATCAGGAATATTTGTTTGGCAGACTCATGGTCAAAATCACATAAAAGACTGCTAAACGCCACGACCTGTACCTGAAAAAGCTGGCTTTGATTACATAATGGCCTCTAAAATTACGATTTTAAAAACATAACATTGCCAGAAACTGCACGATTGATTAGCTGAACTCCTATCCACGCAAAGAAAGCCCGGCTCTAAGATGAGATAGTTATCAAAAGATAATATAGTTGTGTTAATAAAAGGGCATGAAAATTAAGCTATTAAAAGATGGGTGAGGTAATATATGTCATTTATAAAATCAGATATCGGGGCACAAGCGGCCTGGAAGGGGTATTCATCTCAGACTTTATATATTGCGTCGAGAATAATAAGTGCAACGCCAAATGAGGAATACTATCCCGAACATTTGGAGGATTTGCTTATTAAGCGTGATGGACAAGTAATTGAGGCTATACAAGTAAAAAATCTCTCAACCCCTCTTACGATCTCTGACTTAGCCTCAACCAAGGAGTCCAAAGTCGGTGAAGGTTTCTTCAAGAGAACATGTAGCTTACGTAATTCTGAACATATGCTCCAAAAAGTGCGCATTGTATATTTTGGGGAATTGGGACAAGAGCTACAAGAACTGTCAACTGGAAATGTTTCTGCGAAAAATAAAATCATATATAAACTAGTAAATGATCATGGACTGTCGAATGATGATGCTTTATGGATTTTATCCAAAATCCATTTTGAAAAGGTTGATGCACAATTACTGGAAGAAAAAATACTGAAAATACTGCAATCCTATATCCCGACAATGGCAGCTCCAGATCTAGCCCGGACCCTTTTAATTCAATATATATCTGATCTATCCAAAACTAAAGGCTATACTTCTTTACCCTTGTGGCAAGAAAAAAATTATAAAATCGGCGTGGACATAGCTTCCATTGATGGTTATTACAAAGAGTATCAGAAATCTCTTGTTCGGCTGTGTGATATAATCTCAAATAAACCTTTTGAAATACTTAAACGAGAATTTTCCCAGGGTGTTTCTACCCATCCTGTTCATATTCGAAGTAATTTGGATTTTACTCGCAGCAAATGGATTGAAAAAATCGGCTTTTCGCTTAGCAGTCATAAAGCTGTAATTATCAAAGGTGTATCTGGTCAAGGGAAGTCCGCATTATGCTATAGATTCCTTTTGAACAATTATCCTGAGCAGCTTGTGTTTTGCATCAGGCATATACAATCTTCTCGTCAGGCTGAAAATCTAGTAAGCACTTTACAAGGGATTGTAAAGCATGCCCGCAATATTATTATATATATCGATGTTAATCCCGGAGAAACCAATTGGGTTATATTACTTCAAGAATTACAGGCAAGAGGGGTTTCGGTTCCTGTTTTAGTATCAATCAGGGAAGAGGATTTTAAATTATCAAAGGTAGATGGAAGCGTAATATCGATAGACATAATTGATTTACATTTCTCGAAAATTGAAGCAGAGGATATATATATAAGTATAACCTCAGACAATCCCCATCCGATATTCCGAAGTTTCGATGAGGCATGGAAACGATTTGGGGAAGGAGGCCCCTTCTTAGAGTTCATCTATCTTCTCAATAATAATCAAACATTGCGTCAACGCCTGATTGGACAGATAGAGAAATTAATAAGTGAGAAAAATCCTGATTCTTGGCTTATTCTCTTGAACTTAGTATGTTATGCTGGGAAGATTGGCTGTCCCGTCATATTTGAAGATGCTAAGCGGGAATGTTACTGTGATACTGCTATTGCAGCTTTAGATAGAATGAGTAAGGAATACTTATTAAAGAGTTCCGATGATGGCCGCTACATAGAAACTCTTCATCCTTTGAGAGCTTCAATTATTTATGATATTCTGCTGGCAAAAATGGCTTATGGTCCTTCACAATTACTATTAGCGGTTCTAAAATGTATCGAAGGCCGCTATGCACAGTTAATTTTAATGGATTATTTCACTCAAAACCCGTATGATCCTTCATTGATATCAGAGATTACTGCTGTATCTTGCCGGGATTGGACGATGTCTGCTTGCATGCTAAACACAATGCTTTGGCTTGACGTAAAGTTGTATGTAGAACGCAACCAAAAGGTTTTTGACGAACTCATTACTAACAAAGGAAAAGGTTGGCTGGTTTTCGCGCCTTTTGATATTTCCGGTGAATTGCGACCTAATGAGTTTATCTCAGAAAGCCTTATAAGTATTTTCCCTGAAGTAGCAGAAAAAATAACGCCCGATATTGAACGGATGAAAAAGTCATTGACCAGTGCGATAATTACTTATGATAACACAGGTTTATGGGTAAAGAATTCTACTTTTCCGCTCAATATTCCAAAATCGGATTCCGAGTGGTCTGATTTTGGATATTCTTTATTTTGGTTAGCAAAAAGAAAACAGAAAATTCAATTACCGTTTTCGGTAGAAATATTACGAGAAGTAATTAATAAAGCTGATTTACAGGCTATGGCTGATGTAGCATTAGGCCTCTTTTCTCAAGAGTCATTTAATTATTATACAGTCTGTGAATCACTATTAAGAGAACGTATTATACGGAATTTTAGTGTTATGAAATTTGCTGTGTCGGAGACAGAAGTATCTTGTAAGTTTATACCTCCATACTTTGACGATGAAGAGAATAACTCTGAGAATTTGAATCATTTCTGGACCATGAATATGATGGGTATTTTAAGCAAAATATATCCAGATAAAGAATACATCGGAGTCAAGTTAATCGGTGTTGATTTATTTGGTGATTTGGGAATACAAGCATTGGATTATGAAAAAAGAATACATCGTTCTAATTTGCCTTATAAATGGATAACAGAAATCAACTCTTGGCTGATATCTCGCATAAATTACGCCTATAGGCCGGAAGACTGGCAAGCATATGTTCAAAGAGTAGATGCCATACGTCGAGAAGCATTAAGCTTAGTCAATATTATTATTGGAGTAATTGATTATCTTTATAAAAACCGCTTTCATAGTAATGAACGAATAGGTAAACTAAAAGCAGCAATTGATTTGTTTAAAAACTTGATACGCAATGACTTACTGCTTCCGAAAGACTCTGTTGATCCTTATTGTCTCTATAGAGAAGATATGATTTTGGAAGATAATGGGCCCAACAACTTAATAAATAAATTGTCATTACATACTATATCAGCGCTTTCTTTTGACTTATATAAAGACTTTAGAAAGAGCTTAAATGACATTTGTCAAAGGTTTGATAGTTTTTTAGATAGGTTTCCAAATGTATTAGTTTCACGCATCAAAGGAGAGGAAATTGATGAATCAAAAAATCCAAAACTAACTCTAATTAACCTATTTAATGCTGCAAAAGCACTATTTAATATGCAACAAGAATACGATAGATTATTCTTACCATATGCATCAAAAGAATATACTTCGTTTGCATGTTATGAACAAGAGAGAATGCTTACACTTCTCAATATATGGCATTATGTATTAAGCAATCCGCCAGGTGGAAACCCAATCGCCTATAATGCCAAGCAATATTATAGGAAAACAAGTAAGTTTGTTTTGGACTGCTTTGAAAAATGTATTTCCTCAATTGGAATGAGTATTTATACTTACAAGTCTACGACAGAGGATACAAAAACCTTGTATCTTTTGCAAAATTACGATCCGCTACAGCAAATACCATTTGAAAAGTTATTTGAGGACGTATGTCTAGAATTACGAAAACAATGGAAGGAAGCAATAGGATTTCAGAGTATGAGATGGTACCTGGAAACACATTGGCCAAAGATGGTTTTCGTACCTTTGTATAAAGGGCTGCCTGTATTTAATGGATTTCAAATTCCACTATATAATATATTTAATGTCGACGAAGAACAGCTTATTACATCACTTTTCCCTGCAGAAATTCCGATAGAAGTCTACAGCGATTTAGGTATAAACTATTTAAAAGTAAGCCAATGGCTTAAGGCTGTAAGCTATGTAGGGAAACTAAGGATGATGATTATTCAATATAACGATGTTATAAATGAAATTTGTGATAAGGTGGATATTTGTGAGCAGGGAGTTAAAACCTTTCAGCAGACATTACTTAACCATATAGGAGATACCATAACTAATATAGAAAATTGTATGGAAACGAGCATTCATATTCTGTTAAATATCGAAAACGACGAGGTTGCCGAACTTTTATCCATTACGTTAACCGTTTTTAATGATATTCCTGATGTTCCCGCAGGTAATATTATTGCAGTAAGCACTGTAACAGGAAAAAACATTTATGAGTTGAAAGAATTGATTGCACGCCAGGCTCCTGTGGAAGACAAAAACCGGCGGATTGTAGGGGATCTGATACACCCCTCGGACTTTGTCATCCTTGTGGTTCCCATAGACTCAGCTGCTCCCAAGGGGCGGTTGATTCTTCCGCAGCAGCAGACTATCAGGGACATACTGGAAGTCAATGCAGCCGCAATTGTTGTCAAGGAAACTGAACTGAAAGAGACTTTTACGCGGCTGGGGAAGGCTCCGGATCTTGTGATAACTGATAGTCAGGCATTTGCCAAAGTATCTGCAGAAGTGCCACTTGAAGTCCCTCTGACCTCCTTCTCTATTTTATTTGCCAGGTACAAAGGCAACCTGGAAACAGCAGTAACCGGGGCAAGAACCCTGGATAAACTTGCTGACGGAGACACTGTCTTAATCTCCGAGGGCTGCACACATCACAGACAATGCGATGATATCGGAACAGTAAAACTCCCTCGCTGGATTAGCAAACATACGGGAAAGAATTTAAATTTTGAGTTTACCAGCGGAGTAGAATTTCCAATAGACCTATCAAAATATAACCTCATTATCCACTGCGGAGGCTGCACTTTAAACGAACGAGAAATGAAATATCGCTTAAAATGTGCAGAGGACCAGGGGATTCCCATGACCAACTACGGAACCGCTATAGCACATATGCAGGGAATACTGGAAAGAAGCATCCAGATCTTTTCAAAATAGGTAAATAGGTGAATTGTAAAACAATTCTGAAAACGGTCCGCAAAAGGGTCAGTCCCCTTTCCAGTTCTATGGCATAGGCATTGTTACAATACCATACAAAGTCAACCCGACTCCGGCTAAAAATAATGTTGAGGAAATAACGACCAATATAATAGCCGGTGCTTGTTTTCCGCGTGGAAAAAGTTTGTCTCTATATCCCGGGGTCTTGCTGTGCAGCAGATAATTTCCAATATAGAGGCAGGAAGGGGCAGCGGCACACATCATCATATAGACTCCTGCACTTGCTGCCGGCATCGGCTGATATCCCTGCCCGTTCCACATTTCCATGTTTTTATAAATATTCTTCATACTAAAAAGCAAAAGAACCGGCAGCAAATTATTGATAAAATGAAAGAAACAATTATAAAACATATTTTCACTTTCCAGCAAAATATAAGCCATCACAGCTCCGCCGATGGCAGTAGGTATAAATCGGAATACGTTCCCATGAAATAAACCAAATATAATTCCACATATCAATATCGCCATCCATTTATGTTCCCGTGAATTCAGACTTTTCAGGAACACTCCCCGAAACACCACCTCTTCACAGATAGCAGGGGTAACTGCAATAATCAGAAAGGCTGCCAAAAACGGTATATCCACCATGGCCTGACTGAGTCCTGCATTCACATCCAGAATGTCCTCCGGGAAGAAAATGCTCAAAACTAGAATAAGCGTCATCTCAACTAGATAAGCACCTACCCACATCAACAGAGTACCGAAAACCCCGGCACCTGACGGTTTTTTCAACGGGAGCAGGTCCCCCGGGCGATGCCCAAAAGCCATGACCAGCCCCAGAGTAACTGCAAGCATCATCCATTCTGCAAGCAAAGTGCCGTACATCCCTATAGGTGCCAGGAACACCGGCGCAATTATAAATATAATAACCGCCGCCAGAACTACGACCAGTAAACCCTGCCAAAA
>ENA-UOOK01004997-UOOK01004997.1-fermentation-metagenome-genome-assembly--contig:-NODE-4997-length-13696-cov-3.246976_pt1 | contig 13696 bp, 15 predicted proteins | sample MGYA00245777_ERZ724023 | MGnify/ENA primary metagenome ERZ724023 (study PRJEB28704, sample SAMN03018312) | fermentation metagenome | biome: anthropogenic terrestrial biome; feature: soil; material... | reverse complement strand
GAGCTTGAAATCCGCGTGTGTCGGAGTTGTTGTTGACTATAAAGGTATTTCTGTTGCTGATGATACAAAGCTTCGTAAAGAGCTTCGTGAATCCGGTAACAAATATAAAGTTGTTAAAAACACTCTGCTGCGTCTTGCACTTAAAGATGCAGGAATCAACGGTATGGACGATGTTTTAGAAGGAACCACTGCTATTGCAATCAGCGAAGATGATTACATTTCAAGTGCTAGAATTCTTAACGGTTTTTCAAAGAAAAACAAAAAGCTTAAGATTAAGGCAGGCTTTATTGACGGTAATGTTGTTAGTTTAGAGCAAGTTCAAGAATTAGCTGATTTACCATCACAAGAGGTATTGGTTGCAAAGGCTTTGGGCAGCTTGAATGCCCCGATACAGGGTTTCTACAATGTGCTTAATGGCACAGTCAAAGGTCTGGTTGTCGCTTTGAATGCTATTGCTGAAAAGCAGGCTGCTAACGCTTAAATTATTTAATTAAATTTTGGAGGTAACTAATCATGTCAGATAAAGTTGTAAAGTTAATTGAAGACGTAAAATCCCTTACAGTTCTTGAGCTCTCCGAGCTCGTTAAAGCTCTTGAAGAAGAATTCGGTGTATCAGCTGCTGCTCCTGTAGCAGTTGCTGCTGCTGCTCCTGCTGCAGGTGCTGCTGCAGAAGAGAAGACAGAGTTCGATGTTATTCTTAAGGCTGCCGGCGCAAACAAAATTCAGGTCATTAAGGCTGTTCGTGAAATCACAGGTCTTGGCCTTAAAGAAGCTAAAGCAGTTGTTGACGGTGCTCCTAAGGCTGTTAAAGAAGCTGTTTCTAAGGACGATGCAGAATCCTTCAAGAAGAAACTCGCTGATGCTGGTGCAGAAGTAGAAGTTAAATAATTAATTTCTCAAGTTGAAGATTCTCTGCAGTTTTGTAAAGCCCCAAAAGTTAGACAGAGTTTTTTTAGACTCAATGTCAAATGTTGGGGTAATACAGCAAAAAGGGAAACTAATATAAGAAAAAGTATCCGAAACAAAACTAATTGTTTCGGATACTTTTCATATTTAATTTAGTTTCCGTCTTCAATGCTGATTTGGTTAAACTTATCGGTCAAGTCTTTAACATGAAGAGCGGATTTTCCTTCGTCTTCTTTGTCCTCAACTATTGAGCCGCGGTGCATCATAATCAGTCTGTCGCCGTAGTTAACAGCAAATTTAAGATTGTGGGTAACCATTAAAGTAGTAAGTTTTTTTGTTTTTACTATATGGTCAGTCAGTTCCATAACATTTTCGCTTGAACGGGGGTCAAGTGCCGCTGTGTGTTCGTCTAAAATTAAAAGGTCAATCGGTGTCATAGTCGAAATTAAAAGTGTAAGAGCCTGACGCTGGCCGCCGGATAGACTTGAAACCGGCAGATTTATTTTGTCTTCAAGTCCTAATTTTAAGAGCTCAAGCTGAGTGCGGTAATAGTCAATTCGTCTTTTATTAACTCCGATTGTTAAACCGAATTTTTTACCTTTATTGTCGGCAAGAGCCATATTTTCAAGAATCGTCAGTCCGGGGCAGGTTCCTTTGGCTGGGTCTTGAAATACACGCCCGATAAACTGAGAATGGCGGTACTCTTTAAGTTTGCTTATTTCGCGGTTTCCTATATATATTTTTCCGCTGTCTATCGGAATACTGCCGCAGAGAATATTGAGTATTGAGGTTTTTCCCGAACCGTTGCTTCCAATAACGGAAACAAACTGTCCTTTTTTAATGTCCATATTGAAATCTGTAAATAAAACCACTTCATTAACCGAATCACGGTTGAAGGTTTTGTTTATATGCTGCAGACTTACGAAATTTTCTTTTTGATTAGATTTGGGTTGGATTGACATTTTGCTTTTTCCCCTTCCCTGCAAACATATTGTTAAATACGAGCGCAATTGTAAATATTACAGCCATTAACAGTTTTAGGTAATTGGTAGGAAGTCCGAGCTGCATGGCTATTACTAAACAGGCTTTGTAAATAATCGAGCCGAAGATAACGGCTGTTGTAGCTTTCATAAACTTTACTTTCCTGAATATATTTGTACCGATAATTACAGATGCAAGCGCAACAACGACCATTCCGACACCGCTTGCTGTATTGGCTGACTCCACTTTTTGGCTTAGAATTGAACCCGAGAGTGCCGCACAGCCGTTTCCGATTGCAAGGCCGATTATTTTCATTGTACCGGAATCTTTTCCGAGAGAGGTTACATATTGTGAGTTGTTTCCGGAAGCTCTGAGCAGAAGTCCGGATTTTGTCTTTAGGTACAAATCTATTAAAAGCTTTACTATAATACATGATACCGCAACAATAATAAGTACGCGGTAATCTAAAACATTCTCGGTTAAAAGTCCGGAAAGACCCGAATTGAAAATAGTGTCTTTGTTGTAGAAAGGCATAATCGATTTATTGTTTAAAATAACAAGATTTATACTCCACATACTTATCATTACAAGAATACCGGAAAGAAGGTCTGTAATGCCGAGCTTTACATGAAGAAGTCCTGTAATACAGCCAAGACCTGCTCCCAATACAAATGAAATTAAGCAAGCTATCCAAGGGTTTACCCCTGCAAGGATAAGCACTGCAGTGATACACGCTCCGAAAGGGAAAGTACCCTCTACGGACAAATCTGGAAAATCGAGGATTTGATAGGTTATATATACACCTATCGCCATAATGCCGTAGATGAAACCCTCCTCCAGTATATTGATAATTAAACCGAGAATGATATCCATTTGGAACTTACCAGCTTTCTGTTATTTTGTAATTGCCACCGCATCTGAATATTCTGACGGCAGAGTGATATTTAATTTCTTTAACATTTCTTTATTATAAACGGGTTTACATTCTTGAACAGTATAAACAGGAATATCAGAAGCCTTTGCTTCACCCTTTAAGATTTTGGCGGCTATTTTGCCTGTTTCTTTTCCGAGTGCTACGTAATCGATACTTTGAGATGCAAGACATCCGTTTTTAACCTGTTCTTCTTCAGAACCGAAAACAGGTATATTGGCCTTTTCTGCCGATTGAAGTACGGTTGAAAGATTATCTACAACGTTATTGTCCGTAAAATTATTAATACAATCAACACCCTTAGCGACTATTGATGCTGCAGCTGCGGAAACTTCCGATGCATTTGTTACGCCGACTTCAACTATTTCAAAATTGTATTTTGGTGCAAGTTCTTTGAATTTAGCAAGATGTGAAACAGAGTTAGGCTCGCTTGTGGTATAAAGAATACCGATTTTCTTTGCATTTGGCAAAAATGTTCGTATCATTTTCATCTGCTGTTCAAGGGGAAGTATATCGGAAGAACCTGTGCAGTTCGAACCGGGTTTTTCTATTGATTTGATAATTCCTGTTGCAACCGGGTCTGATACAGCCGTGAATACTACGGGGATTTTTGTGCTTTTTGCGGCGGCATAAGACGACATTGCCGCAGGCGTTGCAATGCCCATTATAAGGTCGTATTTTTTTGACACCATGTTTTTTGCAATCATATCGCAGTTAGATGTGTCTGCCTGGCCGTTCTGAAAATCAATTGTAATGTTGTCGCCGTCTTTAAAACCCGCTTCTTCAAGTCCCTGTTTAAACCCTGTATAGCAGTTGTCAAGTGACGGATGAGTTGCAAACTGAAGTACGCCTATGTTTAATTTATCACCTGATTTGTTATCACTGCTTGCACCACCGTTTGATGAACAAGCCGCAGTAAAAACTGTTAATGTGGCGGCTAAAACAGCCGCGGTAATTTTTTTAAATAATTTATTCATTATCATTTCCTCCAATAAGTTAAGTTGTATTGATTATTTGGTTTTGTATATATTAAACGTCGCCATCGTTTAATATTGTTTCTCATTATCAGCACCCCTTAACTTAAAAATAATAATAAAAAAGCCCTTGCCCCTGCAAAACAGGGACAAGAGCATAAACTCCTGCGATACCACCCAAATTGACGTATAACCGTCCGCTTGTTCCGTACACAATTATGTACGCTTCCTTTGTAACGGGCGAAGCTCCCGTCAAAAGCTACTAAACAGATTACTGTTTTTCGTTTTGCCCTCTTAAGTCCATTCGGCATACCGCACAACACCGCAATCACACCGCCTGCGGCTCTCTAAGGAAGTGAAATGCACGCTTACTACTCTTAATCATAGGTTTAATTTAATAAAATTCTCTTTTAAGTTATTATATGCAATATATAAATAAATGTCAAGGCTTTTTTCAAATGGGTATTAAATCATTTAGGCATTAATACCCAACTCTTTAAATACCTCTCCTTTATATTTATAATATATATCTAACTGCTCTTTTTTATTGGCGTATATGTCGAAACCGTTAAGTTCATTTAATTTAAATTTATCTTTGGAAAAGTTAAATAATTTTGTTTGAACCTGTCCACCAAGTCGGTAATACCCTGCAGGACTGCTTGTTATAGGGTAGTATTGATTTTTTTGGAAATCATTTAACTGCCTTTTTTCATTAAAATCAATTTTTTTCAATAGAAAAATATATTCATAATCCTTTTGAAGAGGAATGCACATGGGTATATAAGATGGATTAATAAATTTTGTGGAAACTATAATTTTAACAGGTTCAGTTATAATAATATCTTTTTTTATATCATTGTCACCTTTAAATATTTTTGAAATATGTACAGTTGAATAAAATCCGTTGCCTGTAATGAGTCTTTCTCCATTAAATTTAGCTTTAACAATTAAATCGGATTTATCAATTAAATCTTTACTTGTGAATTTACCACATTGTTGATATACGGAATCCCAAGCTCCACAACTTCCATATTCAAAATTATAAATTTTTTGGCTGTCATTTGTATATGAATTACGAACAACTATTCCCATAACAATACACGCAAATATGGACAACAGCGGGATAAAATATAATTTTTTCATAATGGCTTTTCACCTTCTGTAAGTTTTCCATCGGACATTTTATAAAAACGATTACATAAAAGCGATAAATCTTCTTTATTATGGCTTGCAATTAAAATTGTTGCTCCTCGTTGTTGCTCCTCTTTAACAATATTTCTTATTAAATTAACACCGTCTTCATCCAAAGCATTTGTTGGTTCATCCAAAAGAATTAAATCAGGCTTTTCCATAATTGCTTGTGCAATTCCGAGTCTTTGCTTCATACCGAGTGAATATTTTTTATATGTACGTTTATCATCAGGCTCAAGACCAACACGTCGTATGTTTTCTCGAATATCATCATCCAATATTTTATTTTTTATTGAAGCTAAAACCTTTAAATTTTCAAAACCGGTGTAGTATGGCCAAAATCCTACTGATTCAATAACAAGCCCCATACTTTCCGGAAACGATGTGTCTTTACCGAGAACTTTATCGAAAACAGATACAGTTCCTTTGCTTGGACGAATTAATCCTGCAATTGCCCTAAACAGCATCGATTTACCTGAACCGTTGCGGCCGTAAAATCCATAAACCAAACCTGATTCAAGAGATAAATTTATATCTGAAAGAATAGTTTTTTTCTTTAAAATTTTTGTCATATTTTTAATTTCTACTGCGTTCATGATGATTCCCCTTTCATTATTTCCGCTAAATCTCTTTTTTTAAGAATTTGATATGCAACGGCATAAAATACAAAAAAGCAGACACACAACACTGCCAAGGTTCTTATGGTAGTGAAACCAGAAATTGGCTCCCCAAATGCCAATTCTGTTCCTTCGGGTAGTGGACAGTCCGAATGCCAAGAATACATTTGACTGTTTGGCGGAAGTAAACTAATAATTATGTCTAATATAGGGTTCATGTTTTTTAAAATAAAACCAAATATTATGCATACAACATAAAATATTAAAATTAATATAAATGATTTTGTTCGTCCCTGACTAAGAGAAACAAAACTTTGAATAAATGATAATAGAAAAAGAGTTCCACATTGAAAAATGAAAAGCCGCACATAAAGTGATATGTTTAAACTTTCAAAGTAAAAACCGCTAACAGCACCCAGAATTAAGCAAAATAAAAAGGATAAAGCAAATACCGCCATGATTTGGAGTAAAATATTTGTGGCCTTTTTACGAAGCCATGGCTCTTTTTTGCCAATCCTTGTAAAAACGTAAACATAGCTTATAGAACAGTCTTCCAACATTATTCCTGAAAATAGATATAATATTATAATGCTTGGAACAAGTTGAAAAAACAGTAAAACGATATCATTTGCTATAGGCATAGGCCCGTCAAAATTAAAAACAAAATAGCTTTCCATTGTGCCAACTTGTTGACTCATAGAAATATTTTTAATCATCGGAATAATAAAAAATACAGAAGCCGGTAATATGCGATACATCACATTATTAATTAATTGTTTTTTTCTCATTTACGACTCCACCACTTCTTTTGTTAAGAAATCTCGATTTTCAAATAGTGGTGTCGACAATAAATACAACCCCGCACTGATTCCGAACATTAAAAGAATCATGTACCAGTATCCCTCCATATAAGTTGGGTCTAAACAAATTGTTCTTATGAAAAAAATAGGTGGCATATCTATTTTAGTTGTTGTTAGCACAAAATCAAGTATTACAGGAATATATGTTATAAACATTCCAATAAAAGGGTGGATAAACAAAAAAGAAAAGAAGGAAAATAATATACCTAAAACCAGAAAAGAAATCCACTGAGATAAGATACTTTTAAATATAAAACTCCAATTTTCAAAAAATGTTGATATATGATTAAAATAGATAAAATTGTTGAATAGAAGTAAGTACATTATGAATATATATATAGCTGCATCAATTGCAATAGTTGATAAACGCTTATTCCAATACTCTTTTATATTGGTAAAACGAAGGTAAACTGCAGTGTTTGAAAAAAATGTTTGATTTGCAAATAAATAAATAAAATAAAGAGGGATTTCTAATAAAGTTACGCTATAATAGTAAAAGAAAGCCGAAAAATACGCATCAAAAAAATGGTATTCATAAAAGTCCCAAGGTGCTTTATCGACTAACTGAGGGTTTAACATTTTATATGTAAAGTATAAAATCAATATAATAATAGGAAACCAAGTATTTTTATCATGAAGCCGAACAGAATAGTATTTCTTTAACATTATATTTCATCCTTTAAAAATAGGAGTTTACTGCATATCGCAGCTGTATTTATAACCATTAGTATTACGGTTAACCATATCCAATCAAAAAATGTATCTTGTGGTTGTATAAAAAAGTTTAAATTAATACTATGCATTCCAGTGTTTGTTATCAAAAACGGGATTACTATCCACATTATTGCAGGAGCTGTTAATATTAAAAATCTGCTTTTTCTGGTGAAAAGTGAAACGGAATACGACAGCAATGCCATCAATCCTCCAGTTACTGAGGGTATTATGCAATAAAGTAAATTAAACAGATATGGATAATTAAGACGTAATGATTCTAAATTGTAGCTTGTCTTTCCAATTCCTGAAATATAATCATCAGCTATAGGAAGTCTTGATATCATAAAAGGAGTATTTATGGGGCAAAAAATAAATAAAACAAGCTGTTCAAGTAACAGCGGTAAAAAAGCTATAAAAAAGCCCGAAAGAAAAATTGTCAAAGCATTTGAAAGATAATAATTTTTTCTTCCGGTTATAGGAATTAAAATTTTTAGTATTCCGTTTTTATTATCGTCATAATAGCAGTAAGAATATGTAAGTGATACAATAAAAGGAAGAACACAAAAGTTAAAAATTTTTATTGTCCACGAAACATTATACATATAGCCATAATAGTTTCCGCCGCTTTCGTAACCTATTCCATTAACTCCCCAGTAGAACCAAGCGGGTTTTAAAAACATAATGTCTGTATTATAATATGTAAACATATCTATAAACATTGGAATCATAATAAATAAAACAGAAACGGTAAAAGCAAATATAAATTCTTTCCTGTTTAACATATCTTTTATACTGCGTTTCCATGCTGCAAAAAACATCTACAAACCCCCTATACTATATATTATGTTTTGAAAGGAACCATTTTTCAATGGCTCCTTTCAAATTGTTAAGTATTAAATTGTAATTAAATCAATTAACCGAAGACAAATTTTTTATACGCGTATAAAATTATTATTTAGAACATAAAAAATGATAACACTTCGGGGGAATTATGTCAACTACAAATTAATATAATCGATTTATGAATAAAATTACACTTCATTCTATTTACAAATATTGACAAACTTATACGACGAGGTTATTATTAAATGGTATTATGGTATAAGTATAAATAAAAAGAGGTGGCTGTAATTGAACACAATTATTACGATAGCTCGACAGTATGGCAGCGGCGGCCGAAAAGTCGGTAAACTGATTGCAGAAGAATTTAACATCCCGTATTACGATAAAGAATTAATTGATATGGCTGCAAAGGAAAGCGGAATGAATGAAGAAGTTTTTGAAAAAGCCGATGAAAAAGCGAGCAGCAGTTTAATTTACTCTTTAATGATGGGAAATTATACCTTCGGAAGCCATGTTTCTCCGATTAACGGCATGCCGATTAACGATATGCTATTTTTAGTACAGTCCGATGTAATTAAGGAGGCGGCAAAATCCGGCCCTTGCGTAATAGTCGGCCGCTGTGCGGATTATGTACTTCATGACGAAAAAAATGTGTTTAATGCTTTTATTCATGCAGATAGAGCGTTTCGTATTGACAGAATTATCAACGAGTATGAGGTTGAGGCTGAAAAAGCAAAGGAGTACCTTGTAAAAAAAGATAAACAAAGGGCAAACTATTATAATTTCTATACCAATAATAATTGGGGCAATCTTGAAAACTATCATGTTACGATAAATTCAGGGGTAACGGGGATTGAGGGTGCGGCTGAGTTAATTAAGGATGCGGTGTTAATGAGTGAAAAAATTCGTGACAAAGCTAAAGGAGCGACTGTTTAGTGAAAAAGTCTTTATCTGGAGTTACGGACATGACTTTGGGAAGTCCGTATAAACTTATATTTGCTTTTTCTATACCTCTTCTCATAGGAAATATATTTGAACAGCTTTACAACATGGTAGACAGTATTGTTGTTGGAAATTTTATAGGTGAAAAAGCTTTGGCGGCGGTTGGAACTGCATTTCCGATTATATTTATGATGAGTTCGCTTTTTATGGGCGTCGGTATCGGTGCAACAATAATGATATCTCAGTTTTACGGTGCAAAAGATATTGAAAATATTCAAAATACAGTAAATACAATTTATTCGGCAATGATGATAGGCACAGTACCGCTTAGCCTTATTGGAGTATTTTGCAGTGACCCGCTTTTACGGATTATTAAAGTGCCGAACGACGGGACTTTTGAAATGGCAAAGATTTATCTTATAGTTATATTTATAGGTCTTATAGGAAACTTTGGATTCAATATAAACGCAGGCATTTTACAGGGCCTCGGCGACAGTCGGACCTCTCTTTTATTTTTAATGGTTGCCACTGTAATGAACATTGTCCTTGACTTTGTGTTTACTTTAGTGTTTGGCTGGGGTGCATTCGGTGTTGCATTTGCTACGATAATTTCGCAGATAAGTTCGTGGAATTTCGGAATATATTTTATAAATAAAAATTTTCCGCTGATACACATAAGTCCATTTAAAATTAGAATCGACCGGGAACTGTTAAAGAAGGCAGTTAAACTTGGGATACCTTCCGGACTTCAACAGGCGGTTTTTTCTATCGGTATTTTAGCTATTCAGGGACTTGTTAATTCTTACGGTTCGGAATTTATGGCAGGCTTTAACGGTGCAAATAAAATCGACACATTTGCATTTATGCCGATACTCAGCTTCTCTACTGCAGTTACTACATATGTAGGTCAAAATGTGGGCGCATCTCATTTAGACAGAATAAAAAAAGGAACTAAAGCCGGGCTTATCCTTTCAGTTGTGACAAGCGTTATCATGTGCGGTATTATTTACCCTTTAAGTCCTTTGATGATGAAAATGTTTAATCAGGATATAAATGTTATAAACGCAGGGGTATATTACCTTCACAGTGTTCTTCCGTTTTATTTTATTATGGCTGTTCTTTTTATCTTGAATGCCGTTTTAAAAGGTGCGGGCGAAATGGTTATTCCAATGGTATCAACTCTGGTGTCACTTTGGTTTGCAAGGGTTCCGTGTGCGTATATAATAGCTAATATTTGGGGAAAAGAATATATTTACTATTCGTATGCTGTTGGCTGGCTCATAGGTGTTATTATTTCTTATGTAAGTTATAAAATCGGAAACTGGAAAAAGAAGAGCATTGTTGTTCAAAATTCAAATAAGTCACTAAACACTACTGTATAAGTTTAGTATTTAATGTAAATAATAATTAGCACAAGACTTATAAAGAGGTGCTGATTGTGACCAATTTAAGATGTGACGTAATGAACTGTGCAAATAACCAAAATGACTGCTGCTGCAGACCGGAAATTCAAGTAAGCGGCACAAAAGGTTCCGACAGTATTTTTTGTGCTTCTTTTGTCGATGCAACAAATGGTGCAAGAAATTCAATCGGATGCTGTCTGCCGAATACCTCAATCGATGTAACGTGTGATGCTGAAGAATGTGCTTTTAATTCAAACTTAAAATGCCGAAATCAGGACATTCGTATTAGTACAAGAAGAAATACTCCTCATTCACAGTCAGGTACATTTTGTGCAAACTATAAATGTGAGGATTAAAAGTAATATTTTAAAATGGGTACGATTTCACTGCCCATTTTTAAAAGTTACAAATTTGTATTCGATATTTAATAAGCAATTAAATTAATTTAGAATTTGTCATATTTTGTAACTATTCTTGTATTACTGCAATTCATATGATATACTTTTTATCGATATTAATGAAATAAATATAGTGGATAAAGGAGTTATATATTTTATGAATTGTAAGAAAAGACTAATATTAATACTTGCAATGTTAACAGCTGCTACTATGATGTTTACAGGCTGTAAGAAGAATGATACACAGAGTTCGAAGCCGGAAGCATCTTCACAAGTACAAAGTGAAGTTTCAAGCGAAAAACCTGAAAGTAAAACCCAACCACAACAAACTCCCGGAATTGTTGAAGAAAGCGAAAAAGCTGATTTCAGCTACCTTGATGACGCAGTATTTATCGGCGATTCGGTTTCTTTAAAACTTAAAAATTATGTTACGGCAAAAAGAAAATCAGACTCAGGCTTTTTCGGAAAAGCACAGTTCTTGACTGCAGGAAGTATGGGAAGCGGCAATGCGTTAAAACCGCTGAATGAGAAATCAATTCATCCAACCTATAAAGGAACAAAAGCTCTGCTTGAAGACAGCGTTGCAGCAATGAAAGCTAAAAAAGTATATATTATGCTTGGTATGAACGACATAACTATCTATGGCCCGGACGGCGCTGTAGAAAATATGCATAAATTGATTGACAAAATTAAACAGAAATCACCTGATGCCAAATTCTTTGTACAATCCGCCACACCAATGGTTGAACAGGCGCAGAGAACTCATCTGAATAACAGAAATGTAAAGAAGTATGATGATAATCTCAAAAAAATGTGTGAAGAAAAAGGATACTATTTTGTTGATGTAGCATCTGTTTTTCGTGACGATAAAGGAAATCTTCCCGTTGAATACTGCAGTGACCCTAATGATATGGGAATTCACTTTACCGATAAAGCTTGTGAGGCTTGGATTGATTATATTTTAACTCATACTGTAAAATAAGTAAGATAAGGGAGAAAAAGAATGAAAAAACTTTTATCTTTGCTTCTTGCCGTACTGGTGGTATGCTCTTTTTCAGCTTGCGGTGGGGGAGAAACTAATCAGGCTGACCTTAAGAAAGTAATGGAAGAAATGAAGTCGAAAATCACTAATAAAGAAATGATGGACTTATCCGAAGATGATTTATTGACGAGTTATGGTATTAAGCCTGAGGATGTAAAACAGTTTGCCGCATATATGGATTCCACAGGAATTAAAGGCGACGAAATAGTAATGGTTGAGGGCAAAGATGCAGACTCGGCTAAAAAAATCAAAGAAAAACTCGATGCACGATATAAACAGAAAGAAACTGAAATGAAAGATTATCTTCCTGAAGAATATGCAATGCTTAAAAAATGTACTGTTAATCAAAAAGGAAATTACGTAAGCATGATTGTATCACCACAGTACGAAGAACTTAATAAAATTTATAATTCAGCTATTAAATAGTTAAAAAAGATGAGGCGCAAAAACCTCATCTTTTTTGTTTGTGTTTTGCGGTATTGTTCAGTTACACCATGACAGCATGAAATTTTCATATACAATGCTATTTAATTTGGCTTAAAACTTCGCCTATTTTACTTTGAATGAGAAGATTTGCTATATTATCCCTTGGTGTGCTTGTTTGATTAATAAGTACGAGCCGATTTCCGGAGTAATAATTAATAAGATTTGCCGCCGGATAAACAGCAAGTGATGTTCCGCCGATAATCAGCATATCGGCATTTTCTATTGCATTAATTGCTCCGAAAAGAGTGTCTTGATTAAGACCTTCCTCGTACAGAACAACGTCCGGCTTAATTGTTCCGCCGCAAGTGCATTTAGGAATACCTTTACTTTTAAGCATAAATTCGGCGTCATAAAGCTTATGGCATTTCTGGCAGTAATTGCGGTGAACGGAACCATGCAGTTCGTAAACAGTTTTACTGTCTGCAAGCTGGTGGAGTCCGTCAATGTTCTGTGTAACAACAGCTGTCAGCTTCCCTTTCTTTTCAAGCTCTGCGAGCTTAATATGTGCGGCGTTAGGCTTGGCGTTTAGGCACAACATTTTGTCACGGTAAAAGTCGAAAAATTCAGCCGTGTGTGTTTTATAAAATGTATGGCTTAACATCATTTCAGGCGGATATTTATAATGCTGGTTATAAAGTCCGTCAACACTCCTGAAATCAGGTATTCCGCTTTCAGTAGAAACACCGGCGCCGCCGAAAAACACAACTTTTTTGCTTTCATCAATCATTTTTTGAAGTTCTTGAGTTTCATTCATGATAATACTCCACTCCTTTATATTTCTATTTTCGCTCAAATAAGTTTATTTTGCAAGTACAGTATATATTATACTGCTAATTATTGCTGTTTGCATTAATGGTATATTTCAATTATAATAAAATGAAATATAATTACAGGATGGTGACTTAACCGTGCAGGAAAAGTCTTTACAAATAATTAAAGAAGTAAAAAAAGCTGTTATTGGAAAAGATGATATAATCATAAAAGTCCTAATGGCAATACTTGCAAAAGGACATATCTTACTTGAAGATATTCCGGGGGTTGGAAAAACAACTCTTGCGCTTGCATTTTCAAAAGTGATGTCACTTGATTATAAAAGGACGCAGTTTACACCCGATGTTATGCCCACAGATGTCACGGGATTTTCGATATACAACAAATCAACAGGTAAATTGGAATATAAACCCGGTGCCGCTTTGTGTAATTTATATTTGGCGGACGAGATAAACCGTACATCAAGTAAAACGCAGTCTGCACTTTTGGAAGTAATGGAAGAGGGAAAAATAACCGTTGATTCAATTACACGTCCTACACCTAAACCATATATAGTTATAGCAACTCAAAATCCCATAGGTTCTGCAGGAACACAGCTTCTTCCCGAGTCACAGCTTGACCGTTTTATGATAAAGCT
>ENA-UOOK01004996-UOOK01004996.1-fermentation-metagenome-genome-assembly--contig:-NODE-4996-length-13696-cov-3.741295_pt1 | contig 13696 bp, 15 predicted proteins | sample MGYA00245777_ERZ724023 | MGnify/ENA primary metagenome ERZ724023 (study PRJEB28704, sample SAMN03018312) | fermentation metagenome | biome: anthropogenic terrestrial biome; feature: soil; material... | reverse complement strand
CCAGCATCCGGTGATGGCGGATGAGGATATCCTGCATGGTGGTGTCCCAGGCATGCCCCATGTGCAGTTGCCCGGTGATATTGGGCGGCGGCATCACGATTCTGCTTTCGGTAGGCCTGATTCCGGAAAACGAGCTTTCCAAGAGTGCGGGAGTCCCTCTTGACCGGCGCACCAGCGGCCCCGAGGTATTTGACAATATGGAGACCGATGTCGAGGGCGTTTTTGCCTGCGGCAACGTGGTGCACGTCCATGATCTGGTGGATTTTGTAACAGCCGAAAGCCAGAAGGCAGGCAGAAGCGCCGCGAAGTATATTCAAAACGGAGAATATGGCCGGAATGACTGCATATCTGTAAAAAACGGCAGTGCCGTTAACTACACGGTTCCCCAGAAAATCCGCCCTGCGGGTGTGGAAAAGCAGGTGGAAATTTTCTTTCGGGTCAATAATGTGTACAAAAATATGGCGATCCGCGTGACTTCGGGAGAACAGCAGATTGCCCGGTTTAAGCGGGAGCATATGGCGCCCGGAGAAATGGAGCGCATTCTCATCCCGAAAATGCTGCTGGACAAGGTGACCGGCCAGGAACTGACCGTTTCGGTAATTCCGGAGTAAAGAAAGAAGGGCTTTTTGTGACGGAACTGATTTGCGTGGTGTGTCCCAAGGGCTGCCACTTAAAAGTAGATGAGAACAATAACTACGCCGTGACCGGAAACGGCTGTCTGAAAGGCGTGGAATACGGCAAAAACGAGTTGATCCGCCCCATGCGGGTGCTGACCTCCACAGTGAAAATCGCGGGGGGAATCCATAAAAGGCTGCCGGTGAAAACCAGCAGGGAAATCCCAAAATCCAAAATGATGGAGTGCATGAAAGCATTGAACGGCGTAATGGTAACTTCTCCGGTAAAAATGGAGGATGTCATTCTCCATGACGTTTTGGGGTTGGACGTGGATATTGTCGCCACCCGGGATATGTAAACAAACCATGAAAAAGCAGCAGGAAATCCGCCGGAATAAAACGGATTTCCTGCTGCTTTTTTAAATTATTATGTCATTTACATTTTTCGCATTGACATCCGTTCCTGCTGACTTTACAATAATGATAAGCATTTGCATTTATGTCAAGTCAAAGCGGGAGGACTTCATGGACATTAAAGAGAAACAGGAAGAAAAGGTGGAAATTCAGCCAGAGCAAAAAAGTAAGGCAGGCGGCTTGTCTGTAAAGCTGTCCGTCGGACTGGTTATCCTCATTGCCGGATATGTTCTGTTTTCCGCCTTGCGGAATATAGTTACCGTTTCCGATGTTGAGGTTTTCAATACGGTCTTTATCAGCGTGCTTATGCAGGCGTTCCCTTTTATGCTGGTCGGCGTACTGATTTCCTCTTTTATGCACGTTTTTGTGCCGGATGAGTGGGTCGTCCGCATTTTTCCCTCCAGGTATGGGCTGGGATACCTCACGGCGCTGTTTGCCGGTCTGTTTTTTCCGGTCTGCGAGTGTGCCATTATCCCCGTCATGCACCGGCTGGTGAAAAAAGGCGTGGCCATGCCTATTGCAGTGACTTTTATGCTGTCAGCCCCTATTATTAATCCTATTTCCATCATTTCCACCCTGTATGCCTTTCCCGGACAGCCGGAAATTGCCCTGATGCGGGTGTGTCTGGGCCTGCTGATTGCGCTGCTTACAGGTCTTGTTATGTCGCTTTACGGCAAAAAACTGCCTGTGCTTTCGGAATCCGGGGAAATTCATGAGTGCGGCTGTGGATGCGGGGAGGATCATGACCACGGCCATGACTGCTGCAGCCACGAGGAAGAGCATGGGCACGCCCATGAGGAGGACGGCAAGGGCGGCGGACTTTTTGATAAGCTCAGAAGGATGCTGCTTCATGCTGGCGACGAATTTTTTTCCGTGGGCAAATATCTGGTGATCGGTGCTTTCATCACCAGCCTGATTCAAACAGTGATTCCCCGGGGGCTGTTTTCGGAGCTCGGCAAAAAAAGCGGGCTTTCTCTGCTGATTATGATGCTGGCGGCATTCCTTCTGTCGGCCTGCTCCACCTCGGACGCCTTTATCGCCAGAGGCTTTTTAAGCCGCTTTTCTTTAGGCCCGGTTATGGGCTTCATGGTGTTCGGCCCTATGATGGACATTAAAAATCTGCTGATGCTTTCAAACGGCTTCCAAAAAGGCTTTGTTATCCGGCTGTCCCTTCTGATTGCCGTCCTGAATTTTTTTGTATTAAGCATCCTCACTCTTGTGTTTTTTTAAAAGGAGGACTCCATGAAAAAATCTGCTTCTTATTTGTCTTTGGACGCCGCTTTTAAAATCCTGTTGCTGTTGGGTTTTGCCGCGTTTTTTATTGGTTCTGTTCTGACCGGTACCGTAGCGCTTTACGTTCATAAACGGATGATCCCTTTTATCCTTTTCGCCGCAGGAGTCATGATCGTCATTGCTGTTTTGCTTACCGGCCGACTGTTTTTCCAAGACGGTGTAAAATCGAAATCCCGGGCGCTGCTCTTTTTTGCCGTTCCGTTGGTATTGGCGCTGGTACTTCCCGCCAAGGCGTTTGATTCCGCTTCGGGGGTAGGGGGAGACTTACAGCTTTCCGCAGGGGATTATTCTGCCTTCGGTTCCGTTTCCTCCGAGAGCCAAAGCGACTTGCCGGCGGCGTCCGGCAACTCGGATATATCGGCGGTTTCCTCGGAAAGCGGTTCCTCCCAAACGGAGGAAAAAGGACTCACCTACAAGGATGGTGTTTTAATTGTGGACGGGAATAATTACTACCAGTGTATGACCTATCTGTACGCCGATCTGGACCAGTACGTCGGCACGAAAATTCAGATGGACGGTTTTGTATGGAAGGATAGCGAAAAAATGACGGAAGAAGAGTTTGTTCCCGCCAGAATGATGATGGTATGCTGTGCCGCCGACATGGTGACGGTAGGGCTTTTATGCAGATACGACAAGACTTCTCAGCTTGCTGCAGACAGCTGGGTAACGGTTACCGGCGTGGTTGACAAAGCGGAATTTGAAGGGGAAATAATCCCCTGCATCACTGTCGAAACAGCAGAGGAAACCGAAAGGCCCGCACAGGAGTATATTTATCCGTATTATTAAATTGTTGACATGGGGTAACATTCTTTGTAAACTGTAAGGAGATTGTGTAAAAAAAATGGAACAAGGAATTTCAGGGTAAGAATACGGGAAGGTGTTGCCGCTTGAAAAGCAAAATCATTTATATTGTTACGGTTGTGATTTCGGTCTGCTACATTTTTATAGGAAACTATATTGCCACCAAAGACTTGACGGCTTTTGAAGGAGCCAATGAAAGTGATATTCAAAAAGCGGTGATTACTGAAATCGTTGACCGTACTGCGGTTCAGTCGAATATTGAGGGAGCGCAGTATTCTTCCGGAGTCAACATCCGGTTTCGGGCAAAATTTTTAAGCGGAGAAAATAAGGGCACCGAGGTTATCGGCATTCAAAACAGCGATCCGTCCATGATTTCCAAGATGAAGGAAGTAGAGCAGGGAGATAAGATTCTGCTGATGGAATATGACGGCGCCGATCCCGATGGAGAAGCCGAGTGGATGATGATCGAGTATGTCAGGAGCGATGCGCTGATTGGCCTTACCGGGGTCTTCTTTTTGCTGCTGCTTCTGTTCGGGCGTAAAAAGGGAGTCAACACGATCCTGTCTATGGTATTTACCTGTCTTGCAATTTTCATCATCTACATTCCGGCTATCCTTTCCGGGCAGAATATATATCTGTGGTCGGCGATTACCAGCGTTTTCATCATCGCCATGACCATGCTGCTGATTAACGGTGCTACGGCAAAAAGCCTTGCCGCCGCGCTGGGATGCGCCAGCGGCGTCATTATTACCGGCGGGCTTTCCTTTATTATGGACGGCATCATCCATCTGACCGGTCTGGTGGACGAGGATTCTTATTACCTGTTCCTGCTGAATCAGGATAACCCTATCGACTTAAAAGCTATTGTTTTCGGCGCCATCATTATCGGCGCCATCGGTGCGCTGATGGATGTGGCCATGGACATTGCCGCCTCTTTGCGTGAGGTTGCGTCCAACATGGAAAACCCGACTTTTTCCTCGCTGGTCAAATCGGGCATTACCATCGGACGCGATATCATCGGAACGATGGCGAACACCCTGGTGCTCGCTTATATCGGAAGCTCCCTGTCGCTGGTGCTGCTTCTGGCCGCTTATAATAATTCGATGATTTATCTGCTGAACAGAGAAATGGTGGTAGTGGAAATTTTGCAGGCGCTGGCCGGCAGCGTTGGAATTTTGTTTACAATTCCTTTTACCTCTGTGATCTGCGGGCTTTTGTATGTAAAAAGCCATCCAAAAATTGAACTGAAGCTGCCTAAGGCCCCGGAAGAAGAGCGTTTACTGGACGCCGACGCGGCATGGAGAACGGAAGAAGACCAATAGAGGCGACTTTCCCAAATTTTTTTGCAAATTCTCTTGTATTTAAGGCTGGCATATGCTATACTGTTAAGGCATTTAGTGGTCCTCCGGCTTGTCCGGTGGGCTTTGGTGCCCGGCTTTTGCCGTGACATTAAAGCGGGCAGTCCTCTGCCGTGTTGAATACGGGTATGAATGCCTTCAATATTAAGGAGGTAACGTAATGGATGCGTTACAGGCGATTTTACAAGGCGATCAGCTGAAAACAGAAATTCCCGAGCTTAACATCGGTGATACCGTGAGGGTAGACGTTAAGATCAAGGAAGGCGACAAGGAAAGAATCCAGGCTTTTGAAGGGACTATTATCGCCCGCAAGCACGGCGGCATTTCCGAAACCTTTACCGTACGCCGCGTTTCCTACGGCGTAGGTGTAGAGAGAGTATTCCCGGTTCATTCCCCGAATATAGCGAAGGTTACAGTCATCCGCAGCGGTTCTGTGAGAAGAAGCAAGCTGTATTATCTGCGCGACAGAGTGGGTAAAGCTGCGAAGGTGAAAGAGCAGATTCGTTAATTTTTTGAAATTACGGCTAAAAGGGACATATGTCCCTTTTTTGCTATTTAAAAAACTGATTACGAGGATAGAAAATGGAAACTCCATCTGAACACACGATGGCTCTGCCGGACAAGACAGAGAGGGAGCCGGAAACAGAGAAGGACCCTTTTGATTTAAAAAAAGAAATATTTGAGTGGTTTGACGCCATCATCTTTTGGGCCAGTATCATGGTGCTGCTGTTTTCCTTTGTGTTTCGCGTTGTCAGCGTGGATGGTCCGTCTATGGAATCCACCCTGTACACCGGAGAGCGCCTGATTATTTCCCATTTGTTTTATACGCCAAAACAGGGTGACATTATTGTGGAAACTCAGCCCAATGCGGAGGATAAGCCGCTGATCAAGCGTATCATCGCGCTGGGCGGACAGACGATTGATATTGACGATCTGGGTAATGTACTGGTGGACGGCGTAAAAATTGAAGAGGATTATGTGAACGAGGCGGTGTTTAACGGCGGAAACCGGCAGTATCCCTACACGGTAAAGGAAGGCGAAGTGTTCGTGATGGGCGATAACCGCAACCATTCTCTTGACAGTCGCAGTACCAGTATCGGCACTGTTGATGTGCATTATATTTTAGGAAAAGCTTATTTTCGGATTCTTCCGCTGGGCCGGTTCGGCTTTTTGAAATAATCTTCTATTGCAAACGGAGGAGAAAGATGTCTGAAATTCCTTCTGTCCAGTGGTTTCCCGGCCATATGGCCAAAACCCGGCGCCTGATGGAAAAGTGTCTGCCGCTGGTGGATATTATTGTGGAAATACGGGACGCGAGAATCCCGGCAAGCTCTCAAAATCCGGAGATTGAAAAACTGGTTTCCGGAAAGCCCCGCGTTATTATTTTAAACAAATGCGACGTGGCGGATGAACGGGCAAACCGTGCCTGGTGCAGTTATTTAAACGGCAGCAACGTAAAAGCTCTTTCCGCCGACTGTAAAAGCGGGAAGGGCTTAAAGGCGTTTATGCCCACAGTCAATGAGGTGCTGAAAGACCTGCTTGAACGCAGGCAGCAAAAGGGGATGGCAGGGCGTCCGGTCCGGATGATGGTGGTGGGAATCCCCAATGTGGGAAAATCCTCTTTTATCAATCGGCTGGCCGGGAACAAACGAACCAAGGTGGAGGACCGGCCCGGCGTTACCCGGGGCCAGCAGTGGGTGAAGCTTTCCGACGGCTCTGAGCTGTTGGACATGCCCGGCGTTTTGTGGCCGAAGTTTGAGGACCCTAAAGTGGGAATGTATCTGGCATTTACAGGGGCCGTCAAGGACGATATCCTTGACCTGGAGTCGCTTACCTCCCATTTGCTGGAGGTTTTAAATCGGGAATACAGGGAGCTTTTATGTGCCCGCTACAGCCTGACGGATACGGAGGGTCTCACTGGGTATGAGCTTTTGCGGATGGTAGGCAAAAAGCGGGGAATGCTTGTTTCCGGCGGCGAAGTAAACACCGAGCGTGCTGCCATTATGGTGCTGGACGAGTTTCGAAGCGGCAAAGTCGGCCGTATCACGCTGGAACTGCCGCCGAAGACATAATCATTTTTGAAAGGCAACGCATATGTATGAATATGAAATGCAGTATCATGAAGCAGGATATAAAGCTGTGTGCGGGATAGACGAGGCAGGGCGCGGACCGCTGGCCGGCCCAGTTTACGCCGCGGCGGTGATTTTGCCGTTTGGCACTCAAATTGAAGGGATTAACGACTCCAAAAAGCTCAGCGAAAAAAAGAGAGAGGCCCTTTTTGACGTAATCAGAGAAAGGGCGGCCGCTTATTCGGTTGCTTTCGCCACCGAAAAGGAAATTGACGAACTGAATATTCTAAACGCCACCTTTTTGGCTATGCAAAGAGCGGTAAAAGGGCTTTCGGTAAAGCCGGACCTCTGCCTGGTGGACGGGAACCGCAAACCGCCGCTGGCACAGGAGACCATTACTATTGTAAAGGGAGATTCCTTGTCAGCCTCGATTGCGGCGGCGTCCATCTTAGCCAAGGTATCCCGGGACCGGTTTATGTTGGAACTGGATCAAAAATATCCCCAGTATCAATTTTGTAAACATAAGGGATACGGAACCAGGCTGCATTATGACATGATTAAGCAGCATGGCGTCAGTGAGGTGCACCGGACTTCCTTTTTAAAAAATCTGGGAGAAAAACTGTGAGGAATATGGCGGCAGTTACCAAAAAGCAGGCCGGCGATTTTGGCGAACACGTGACCCGGGAGTATCTTGAGAAACTGGATTACGCCATTTCCGCCGTTAACTACCATTGCCGTTACGGCGAAATCGACATCATTGCGAAGAATTCGGAGTTTATCCTGTTTGTGGAGGTTAAAACCCGGGGAGAAGGCTTATTGTACCGCCCTGCGGAAGCGGTAACGTTTCAAAAACAGGAGAGGCTGAAAAAAACCGCACAGCTCTTTTTATGTGAACACCCTGTACTCTTACAGCCGCGGTTTGACGTCAGCGAGGTTTTTATAAGGGTTTGCCAAAACGATATTATACTAACTGATTTTCACTATCTGCCCAACGCTTTTTAGCTTTAAAAGCGCTTTTCAGGAGGCGTTTCATGAGATATTTTGATCTGCACTGCGACACGGCAACCTTTGCCCACACACACAACAACGCGATTGATTCCAAAATCATGCACATCAATTTCAGCGAGGAAATTCCTTTTACCAGCTGGTGCCAGCTGTTTGCTGTTTTTATCCCCGACGATCTCCGAGGAAAAGCGGCCTTGGATTATTTCAACAACGTGGTGGCTTATTTTAAGAAGCAGGTTTTGCTCCACAGCCAAAAGGTGGAGCTTTGCAAAACGATGCAGAATGTCAGCCGTACGCTCCGGCAGAATAAGTGCGCCGCTATTCTTTCAGTGGAGGGCGGGGCAGTGCTGGCCGGAGAACTCCGCAATGTGGAATACATAAAGAAAATTGGCGTAAAGGCTCTTGGACTTACATGGAATGGGCCCAATGAACTGGGCTTTGGCAGCGCGGAAAATAAGGGCCTTACCGAGTTTGGCGTGCAGGTGGTGCAGGAACTGGTGCGGCAGAAGATTGCCGTGGATGTTTCCCATCTTTCCGATGCCGGATTTTACGATGTCTGCAATGTGATTTCCGAGCCGTTTATCGCAACCCATTCCAACGCGCGAAAAATATGCAGCCATGTGCGCAACCTGACCGACGAGCAGTTTATCGAAATCCGCAATCGTGGTGGATTGGTGGGCATGAACTTTTACTACAACTTTCTGCGGGACACCGACAGTGAAAATGCCGGAATCGACGATATTATCGCCCACATGGAGCATTTTCTGTCTTTGGGCGGGGAAAATATCGTTGCTATCGGCTCGGATTTCGACGGAGCCGGCATTCACCCGGAAATCAACTCGGTTTATAAAATAGACGCGCTGCAAAACCGGATGCTGCGCCGGAATTTTTCCGATACGCTGGTGGATAAAATATTGTTCAAAAACGCTTATCAGTTTTTCCAAAAAATTATGTAGCGTAAGTATTTATTCGTAAACAAAGATATGATAAACTGAACAGAAGCAGCGTTTTCGTTTAAATGATAGGGAGTTTGAAAGAGAATCTTTCAAACAGGTTTTGCGCCTTTTGCGCCATACAGGAGGGCGCGAATTCCGGCAAGCCGGAACCCGCACAGTTCCTCGGATGCAGCAAGAAAGGAAGGATCATGATTATGAAATACAGCAGTACAAGAAATAAGGCTCTTTTAGTAAATTCGGCCGATGCCATTGCAAGAGGCATTTCAGAGGAAGGGGGCCTTTTCGTCCCTTCCCAGATACCTCAAATAGATTCTGCGTTTATAGACAGCCTGGTAGGCAGAAGCTATATCGAAAGGGCGGGCGCCGTTTTATCTCTGTATCTGACCGATTTTGATAAGGATGAAATCCGGGACAGCGTGGCAAAAGCGTACGGTGGCGGCAAGTTCTCCGACGAAAAGAAAGCGCCCGTTAAACATTTATATAATAATGCCTATATTCTGGAGCTGTGGCATGGCCCTACCTGTGCATTTAAAGATATGGCTTTGCAGCTTTTGCCCCATTTGCTGACCCTTTCCGTTAAAAAGTCGGTGGCCGATAAAAAGGTTGTGATTCTTGTCGCTACCTCGGGAGATACCGGCAAGGCGGCGCTGGAAGGCTTTAAAGATGTCGACGGTACGCAGGTTCTGGTATTTTATCCCGAAAACGGTGTAAGCCATATGCAGAAGCTGCAAATGACCACGCAGGAAGGCAGAAACGTGGGTGTGTGCGCTATTGAGGGCAACTTTGACGACGCGCAAAATGGTGTCAAGGCCATTTTTGTCAATCGCGAAATCAAGCGGGAGCTGGCTGAAAAAGGGCTGATGTTCTCCAGCGCCAACTCCATCAACTGGGGCCGTCTGGTTCCTCAGATCGTCTATTATTTTTCCGCTTACTGCGACCTGATTCACGATGGCAGAATCAAAAACGGCGACAAGGTGAATTTCGTGGTGCCTACGGGCAATTTCGGCAATATCCTGGCCGCCTACTACGCCGAGGAAATGGGCCTGCCCGTAAACAAGCTGATCTGCGCTTCCAATAAAAACAACGTGCTGACCGATTTTATGAAAACCGGCACTTATAATAGGAACCGTCCTTTTTATCCGACCAGCTCTCCGTCGATGGATATTCTTATTTCCAGCAACCTGGAGCGTCTGCTGTTTAAGCTCTGCGGCCAGGACGATCAAGTGCTGACCGGACTGATGAGGCAGCTTTCCGAAAAGGGCGAGTACACTGTCAGCACCGATATGAAGCAGAAGCTGGATCAGGATTTCTTTGGCGGCTATTGTGATGAAACGGGAACGAAGAAAACCATCGGCGGCGTCTTTAAAAAGACGCATTATCTCTGCGATACCCATACCGCAGTCGGTGTTCATGTATACGACCAGTACCGGGCGGAAACCGGGGACGAAACGGTCACGGTGATCGCATCCACCGCAAGCCCCTATAAATTCCCCGAAAGCGTACTGCGGGCCGTGGACAGCTCTGTATCCTATACCGGTGAATTTGAGGCCGTCGAGGTGCTTTCTGCTAAAACCGGTACGGAGATTCCCGCTCAGCTGAGAGAACTGAAAAATAAAAAAATCCGCTTTACCAATTGCTGCGAAAAGCAAAACATGAAATCAGAGGTTTACAGGCTGCTTTCGCTGTAAGCTTTTCAGGGAGGTTGCCGTGAGCCTTTTTGCCATTTCCGATCTGCATCTATCTTTAGCGTCCAATAAATCCATGGAGATTTTTCCCGGGTGGCAGAACTACGTTGCCCGTATTCAGGCCGGCTTTGCGTCCGTTGTAAAAGAGGAAGACACCGTGGTCCTGGTGGGAGATTCCTCCTGGGGCATGAGCCTGGAGGAATCTTTAACAGATTTCCGGTTTATCAACGATCTGCCCGGAATCAAGCTGCTGATTAAAGGAAACCACGATTACTGGTGGAGCACCAAAGCCAAAATGGAACGATTTTTTGAGCAGAACGGTTTAAACAAGCTGGGGATTCTCCATAATAACTCTGTTTTGGTGGATGGTATCGCCGTATGCGGCACCAGGGGGTGGCTATATAGCCCCGAAGATCCGGAGGACATCAAGGTGCTTGCCAGGGAGGCGGGCCGGCTCAGAGCTTCTTTGCAAAGCGCGCAAGGGCAGAATGCCGAGCTCATTGCCTTTCTGCATTACCCGCCGGTTTACGGAAACGAGATCTGTCAGGAAATGATGGATGTGCTCAGGGAATATGGAGTAAAAAAGTGCTTTTACGGTCATATTCACGGGCAGTCGGCCGGAATGGCAGTTAAGGGAAGGTATCTGGATATGGATTTCAAGCTGCTTTCCGGCGATTGCGTTGGCTTTGTGCCTGTAAAAATTAGTTGATTATTTCAAAAAGTGTGATATAATTAAACGGATAATTAGTGTTTACCATTCAGGAGGAAGAATAATGACTTTGACATCCCAAAATAAGATTGAGACAAACAAAATTGAACTTCAGGTTCGGGTTGACGGGGAAGCGTTTAAGGCAGCGCTGGAAAAAGCATATCGTACTAAATCCGCCAAAATTACCGTTCCCGGTTTCAGAAAAGGGAAGGCTCCCCGGCACGTAATTGAAAAAATGTACGGCGAAGGTATTTTTTTAGAGGATGCCGTTAATGATACTTATGCTGCAGCCTACGAAGCTGCTATTTCAGAATCGAAGCTTGAGCCTGTTTCCTCTCCCGAGGTCGAGGTACTGGACGTAAACAAGGAAGGTTATAACTTCAAAGCTGTCGTAACCGTAAAACCTGAGGTTTCTGTTAAGGATTACAAGGGAATTGCCGCTTCCAAAAACGCGGTCGCTGTTTCTGATGAAGATGTGGATGCCGAAGTCGAAAAGTTAAGAGACAGAAACAGCCGGATGGTAACCGTAGAGGATCGGGCCGCCGAAAACGGCGATACCGTTGTTTTTGATTTTGACGGTTATGTTGACGGAACTCCTTTTTCCGGCGGCAAGGCAGAGAATTTTTCGTTAGAGCTTGGCTCGGGCCAGTTTATTCCCGGCTTTGAGGGTCAGGTCGTCGGCCACAGCACCGGTGATGAATTTGACGTAAACGTTACTTTTCCGGAGGATTACCATGCTGAGGAATTAAAGGGTAGAGCCGCCGTATTTAAATGCAAGATTCACGAAATCAAGGAGAAAGAGCTTCCCGACTTGGATGACGAGTTTGCCAAGGATGTCAGCGAATTCGATACTCTGGCGGATTTGAAGGCAGATCTGAAAACCAAGCTTCAGGAGAAAAATGACCACAAGGCACAGGATGACTTTGAAAATCAGCTGATCGATAAAGTGGTTGAGGGCCTTGAGGGCGAAATTCCAGAAGTCATGTATGAGAACAAAATCGGCGACATGGTTCGTGATTTTGAGCAGCGTCTGCAGACGCAGGGCCTGAAGCTGAAGCAGTATCTGGAGTATATCGGAATGGAGATGGATTCCTTCCGCATGACCTTCCGCGCTCAGGCAGAACGTCAGGTGAAAGTTCGCCTTGCTCTTGATAAAATCGCAGAGCTGGAGGGCTTTACCGTTTCCGACGAAGAGCTGGAGGCCGAGTATAAAAAGGTTGCCGAAAGCTACAATCTGGAGGCGGAGAAGGTTAAACAATATATTCCCGATTCCGAGATTACAAAAGATATTAAGGCTAACAAGGCTATTGACTTCATCCGAGACAATGCGGTAGTGACCGGTGAAACCGAGGAAAAAGCCCCGGCGAAAAAGAAAGCCGCCCGTAAAAAGAAAGAGGAAACTGAAACAGTTTCTGAATAATGAGTTTTTAAATCAATCATGAGTTGCCTGTCAATAAAAAATCCCGCTGAAGCAGGGTCTTTTATCAACGGATACTGGGTCTGTTCAGGCAGAAACGGAGGTTATTATGAGCTTGGTGCCAGTAGTAGTGGAACAAACAAACAGAGGAGAACGGTCTTACGATATTTTTTCCCGCCTGTTAAACGACCGTATTGTGATGCTTTTTGACGAAGTGAACGACGCGACCGCCAGCTTGGTAGTGGCGCAGCTTCTTTATTTGGAGGGGCAGGATCCTGACAAGGATATTAACCTGTATATCAACAGCCCGGGCGGATCGGTAACGGCAGGCATGGCAATTTATGATACCATGCAGTATATTAAATGCGATGTTTCCACCATCTGTGTGGGAATGGCTGCTTCCATGGGCGCATTTTTGCTTTCTTCCGGCGCAAAGGGAAAGCGTTTTGCCTTGCCTAACAGCGAAATCATGATTCATCAGCCCCTTGGCGGTACCCAGGGACAGGTAACCGACATCAGCATTCATGCGGAACGATATCTGAAGATCAAAAGCAACCTGAATAAGATTCTGTCTCAGAATACCGGAAAGCCTTTGGAGATTATTCAGAACGATACGGAAAGAGATAACTTTAAATCTGCTGAAGAGGCTTTGGAGTATGGCTTGATTGATAAAGTAATATACAAGCGGTAAGGTTGGTGTAATATGCCCAAAAATGAAGAGAGTCGTTATGTCCGCTGCTCTTTCTGCGGTAAAACGCAGGATCAGGTGGAGCGGATTATAGCAGGTCCCGGCGTGTTTATCTGCAACGAGTGTATTGCACTGTGCCAAAGCGTGCTGGACGAAGACTATAAACCCTCCGGCAAGAAAAGCAACAGGCAGGTGATGGAAGACGATTTTATCATGCTTACCCCTTCCGAAATTAAATCGGCGCTTGACGAGTACGTAATCGGGCAGGATGATGCCAAAGTTGCTCTTTCGGTTGCTGTTTATAATCATTACAAGCGGATTCATTATGTTGCCGATTTTAGCGACGGCGTGGAGCTGCAGAAAAGCAACGTTCTGCTTTTAGGTCCTACCGGCGTGGGAAAGACCTATCTCGCCCAAACTCTTGCCAAAATTCTGAACGTTCCCTTTGCCATCGCCGACGCAACGACCCTTACTGAAGCCGGCTACGTCGGCGAGGATGTGGAAAACATCCTGCTCCGGCTGATTCAGAATGCGGATTTTGATATTGAAAAAGCAGAGCATGGCATTATCTATATTGATGAAATTGATAAAATTTCCCGCAAGTCTGAAAATGCCTCCATCACCCGGGATGTCAGCGGCGAAGGCGTGCAGCAGGCGCTTCTGAAGATTCTGGAAGGAACTGTTTCC
>ENA-UOOK01004994-UOOK01004994.1-fermentation-metagenome-genome-assembly--contig:-NODE-4994-length-13697-cov-3.689049_pt1 | contig 13697 bp, 13 predicted proteins | sample MGYA00245777_ERZ724023 | MGnify/ENA primary metagenome ERZ724023 (study PRJEB28704, sample SAMN03018312) | fermentation metagenome | biome: anthropogenic terrestrial biome; feature: soil; material... | reverse complement strand
TGCCTGTTGACTTGGTGCTAAGACCTGAAGATATTGTTTTGCACGATATAAAAAGTGAAAAAGGCATTTTAAAAGGCAAGGTTGTTTCAAGCATATTTAAGGGCGAACATTATGATATGGGCGTGCTTGCCAATGAATACGAATTTTCTGTACGCAGTGTCAATGGATATGAAATAGGTCAAGAAGTAGGACTTTCGGTTGCACCTCAAGATATTCACATCATGAAAAAGATGAAGATTATCAATGAGTTTATTACCGAAATTGAGGACGGCAAGGTTAATATTTGCGGAGCTGACTTCCAAGCTATTACTGACGGCTTTGAAATAGGACAAAGAGCAAAAGCCAAAATTGAATTTGACAAGGTAATATTACACGACGATGAAGAGGACGGCAGTTTTGGCGGCAATATCTCAGGCATTGTGTATAAAGGAACTTATTATCAGATAATTATTGATACCGATGACGATAATCAGGTTTTTGCTGATACACCTTATGAATGGGACATGGGCGACCGTGTAGGAATATCGTTTAAGCCAGAAAATATAAAGTTGGAGCCTGCGCCTATAATAGAGGAGGGTGTGGATGAAGCTTAATTTTAAGATGGCAAGAAAACAGTTTGCCATACCGTATATAGTCTTCTTGCTTGCTTTTGTTGTATTCCCTCTGATTTTGGTTTTGGTATATGCGTTTTTAAATGAGGACGGCGGATTTACATTAAGCAACTTTGCCGTGATTTTTTCAGACGGCACTATATTGGTGTTTTTGAAGTCATTTTTGATAGCATTGATAACGGTAACTGTTTGTTTATTAATCGGCTATCCTATAGCATACATATTAAGCCAAAGAAAATATGGGTTTCCTAGGATTATAATATTTTTGTTTGTTTTGCCTATGTGGGTTAACTTTTTGTTAAGAACATTGTCAATCAAGTTTTTGTTTGAGTATATAGGCATTCAAATGGGATACTTTACTGTTATATTTGGTTTGGTTTATGATTTTATACCGTTTATGATTTTGCCTATCTATACAATACTTAGAAGTATGGACAGATCGCTTATAGAGGCATCGCAGGATTTGGGAGCAAGTCCCAACAAAGTTTTTTTAAAGACAATTGTACCGCTTTCTATTCCAGGGATTATAAGCGGTGCGCTTATGGTGTTTATGCCGTCAATGTCCACGCTTGCTATAAGTGACATCCTAAGCAATAACAAGATAAAACTATTCGGTAATTTTATTGATTTATGGTTTACATACGACAGTTGGAATATCGGAAGTGCAATGAGCTTGATACTGCTTTTGATGATTGGCTTGTCTATGTGGATAACCAACAAGTTCTCAAGCGGAACGACTGTAAGGGGTGAGCTATGGTAAAAAAGATTTTGGCAAGAAGCTTTATAATATTAATGCTGTTTATAATGTATATGCCTATATTTTTCTTGATGGTGCTTTCATTTACCGAATCAAAAGCATTTGGGGTATGGACGGGTTTTTCGTTTAATCTATACATCGAGCTGTTTCAAAACGAGGCTATACTGCAAGCCGTAGCCAATACTGTAATAATCGGTCTTAGTGCAGCGGCTATTGCCACTGTGGTAGGAACAATAAGTGCGGTAGGAATTTATAGCATGAAAAAAGCGTCCAAAACGTTTGTTAACGGTATTAATCAAGTAACTATTTTAAACGCAGATATAGTGACGGCAAGTGCGTTGCTGCTGCTTATTGCAACATTGAGCATTCCTAAAGGATACGGAACATTACTGCTTGCACACATAGTAATCTGCACTCCTTATGTTGTCTTAAGTGTTATGCCCAAACTTTCTTCTCTTGATCCCAATCTTTATGAAGCGGCATTGGACTTAGGGGCAAGTCCTACCAAGGCATTATTTAAGGTAATGATTCCCCAGCTTATACCCGGTATGATCACAGGTTTTGTTTTGGCGTTGACATTAAGTATAGATGATTTTGTCATAAGCAATTATACCAACGGCGGTGTGGAAACTATATCTACTTTTGTGTATAAAGACGCTGCCCGTGCTGGATTAACGCCGTCGCTCAGAGCATTGTCGACAATAATATTCGTTGCGGTACTTAGCGTACTTATAGCAATTAACATTTACTCCAACAAAAAATCCAAGCGTTCTGACAGGGAGGCTGTAGAATAAAGAATGAAAAAGATAGCTTTTATTTTGGCGGTTTTACTCATAGCGTCTTCTTTTATGCTGATGGGCTGTGCCGACAGGAGCAGTATCCTCAAGGTATATAACTGGCAGGACTATATAGACGAAGATCTTTTAGAGGGTTTTGAAGATTATTATGAAGAAACCTACGGTGAAAAGATTAATTTAAAATATACTACATTTGAAACCAACGAAAGTATGTACACTAATATCAAACGTTCAAAAATGGATTATGATCTGGTAATACCTTCTGAGTATATGGCGGAAAAGATGTATAAAAAAGGATTGACACAGCCTATTGACTACACCAATATTCCTAACTTGTATAAGGCTTTGGAATACAGCGTTGATGGTGAAACCAGACTTGACCCTACTTTGCAGGCTTTGTATGCAGACAAGGCGGAATACTTTCTGCCCTATATGTGGGGAACGATAGGCATTTTGTATAATAAGGATTTGTTAAGAGAACAGGATGTAAGCTTGTTAGAAGATGATAGTGCGCTTAATACTTGGCAGGAAAAAAACGAAATAGATCTAGAAGCCGAAAGTGCACAAGGGCTATGGGTTTTGGACGAAAACAATCAGAACATTGTTACCAACTGGAAAGGCATGTGGAGCAAAGACTATAATTACAGCATTTATATGAAAAACAGCATACGTGATTCTTACGCTGCAGCTGCCATTTATGCCAACTATGACGAACTTTCTCAATATATCGGTCAAGATAACCATGCGGAAATGGTGGATAAGTTTATGAATGATGCAAGCGACCAAAACATAGATAAAGTTGAACAAGCCTTAAAGGCTCAAAAAAAACCGCTCAAAGGTTATGAAGTAGATAACGGAAAAGACGAAATGGTGCAAGGCAATGTTGCAATGCTGCTTGCTTGGAGCGGTGACGCTGTCTGGTGTATGTGGGAAAACGAATCTTTGGGGTATTATGTACCTAAAGAAGGCAGCAATATTTGGGCAGACGGATTTGTAATCCCCAAATATGCCAAAAACAAACTTGCCGCAGAACGCTTTATTAATTATCTGTTTATGCAAAATGTTGATGACCCTTGGGGCGAAGAAAGCGATTACGGCGATCACGGCTTTATTTTGATGGATACAATAGGCTATACTTCTTCGCTTATGGATGTTCAGGAAAGGTATTACGATGTATTTTTAGAGGAGTATCTTTATACGGAAGAAGGACTTATGGCAAATGCTTTGGTTATCTTGGATACATTATTTCCTTCAGACGAAGTAAAATCCCGCAGTGCGGTAATGAAAGACTTTGGCGACAGGCAGGAAGATGTACTCAAAATGTGGTCCAGAGTACTGGTATCATAAAATTATGAGATAATATTTTTAAAGAACGGTATAAGATTTTATACCGTTCTTTATTTTATTAGTGACTAATCAAGGTCAAGCCGTTTTCATCTAACTTATAAATTTTGTTGCATACTTCGTTGATAAACTTTCTGTCATGCGAAACACTTATAATCGCCCCTTGAAAATTCTGCAAAACCTCTCTGATAATAGGATTGGTAATAGGTGAAAAGTTTCTTGTAGGTTCATCTAAAATCAGAACATTGCAGTTTTCTAAAATCATCTTGAGTAAAAACAGCTTGGCTTTTTGTCCGCCTGAGATTTTGGCAATGGGATGCTCCATTTCGTCTGCTGTGTATCTCATACTTCCCAAAAAAGTTCTGGCTTTGGTGACATCGGTTGATTTTGAATCTGTCAAAAATTCTATTGGCGTAATATCAGTGTTTAAGAGGTCTTGATAGTTTTGGGGCATATAAGACGCTTTTATATCGGGGCGTTTGAGAAGTCTGTCTGCAATGATTTTTAACAGAGTTGTTTTGCCTGCTCCGTTTTTGCCCGTAATGCAAACTTTATCCGAACCGTTTACGTTCATTGAGATGTTTTTTGAAAGAAATCTGTCATTAACATATAAGCTATCCAAACAAAAATCAACAACAACTTTGGACTTATGAAGATTAGCATCATCATCAAAATCAAAGAATACGGCATCTTCAGTTTCGGGAATTTGAGTCATGTCTTCCTGTTCTTTTTCCATTCGCCGTCCCAACGCCAAGATTGATTTCATTTTCTTCTTAAGTAGTCTTCCGCCCTGCGGGTCTGACCTAGAAATGGTGTTTTGCTGATGCTCCACTTTAGATTTTATTTGCAGGAACTTTTCCATCTTGTTTTCATATTCGCTTCTTTCTTTTCTAGCGAGTCTCTCTTGACGGGCAAAGGATGCAAGCCGTTCATGTCTATATTGGCTGTAAGGCATTTTGGCAATTGTATGACGGGGCAACATCTTATGCCTAAGCTGTTCAATATGAATTATGATATTGGCGGTATTTTCTATCAAGACTTCATCGTGAGATATAAAGATAACTGGCAGATTGCAGCTGTTAATAAAGTTTTCAAGCCAAACAAGCGTGTCAAGGTCTATATCGTTGGAAGGTTCGTCCAACAGCAGAAGAGTAGGCTTGCTCATCAATATGCCTGCAAGCTGTAATTTGGTTTTTTCGCCGCCTGATAAAGTCGAGACTGCTTGATCCGAGTAAAAAAAGTCAGGGCTTAACCCTAATTCAAAAGCAATGTCTTTGAGTTCTTTTGGGCTAAGTTCAAAAAAATCAGGCAAATCAGAATAATACTCAAATACAGTATTGCCGCTATAATGAAACTCTTGTGCAAGATATCCGATTTTTTGACCGTCAAAATAAATGTTGCCTGAAAATTCAACATAGTCATCAATCAAACTGCGGTCATATATCAGCTTTAACAAAGTCGACTTTCCGTTTCCTTCTTCGCCGATAATTACAGCCTTGTCATTAAGGTTAAGCGTAAAGCAAAAATCCTGAAGCAGCACACGGTAATCATCTTTATGTGTGATTGTAAGGTTTTTTATTAGTAACATATAAAACTCCTGAGAATAAAAAAAGTCTGTCTTTCAACCAAAAAAACAGACAACAAACCTAAATGCAATTTTAAGCTCAAAAAAAATATAAAACCGAAATAATCTGATTTTTTGGTTGAAAAGGGGTATTAATTAGTTCAACAAAATTTTTCAGATTATTTCTTCATTTCTTCACCTATATTATTATTTGATTTAATTTTATCATATCATCTTATTGTTGTCAAAAAATATTTATATTTTGGATAATATAGAGAAAACTAATTATAGTGATTTTGTTACAAATGTTTGCAAATTTGTGACAAAAAGCTATTGACTTTTTTAGCAGTTGCGTTATAATAGTGTTAGCAATCAAGGCACAAGAGTGCTAAAAACAATAATTATAAAAAACGGAGGTTATATTATGTCAGGATTCTTACCTTGGGACAAAAACCAAAAAAATATGAGAGTACGCAGTCCTTTTGATTTTTGGGCAGATGATTTCTTTCAAGACTTTATGCCCGCTTTTAAAAATAGGGACACATTCAAAATTGATGTCAAAGAAAACGAAAAAGAGTATATGGTTGAGGCAGAACTGCCCGGCATTAAGAAAGAAGATGTCAATGTTTCTTTAAATGATAATCAGCTAACCATTGCTGTAAAACAGTCTAAGGACACAGAAGAAAAAAAAGATAATTACATTCACAGGGAAAGAGGCTTTTCCACAATGCAAAGAACTATTTATTTGGACAATGCATCCAATAAGGGTGCAAGTGCAAAGTTTGAAGACGGAGTTTTGAGCCTAAAACTTCCAAAAAATGATTCGCAAAAAATCTACAAAATAGACATACAATAACATTGTCTTTTCATTAAAACTTCCTCTAATAGATGCCGTATCTGGTTTCCCCCCTGCCAGATACGGTATTTTTTTATATAATATTAATAAAATTAATTTATTAATTAATAAAATTAAAATAAAACTATTGACAAAATTAATAAAATTTATTAATATATAATTAAAATAAATCAAAAGGAGGTTATATCAAATATAATGTTAAAGGTGCCCAGTATATGCCCTGTTTGCGGAGGGGATTTGAGAGTGGAGGTTGTAAAATGCCGACACTGCAACACAACACTTCAAAACCAATTTGGATTTTCAGTATTTGAAAGACTTAATGACGAGCAGACGGAATTTGTGCTTATGTTTTTAAGATATGAAGGAAGTATAAAGGAAATGGAGAAACAGTTCAAAGTTTCTTACCCTACCATTAAGTCCAGATTGCAGGATATAAAAAAGATTTTGGATTTGAATGAAGCTAAGACTACAATTTCCAATATGGAAATTCTTGATATGGTAAGCCGAGGTGAAATTACGCCCGAACAGGCTGCTGATATGATAAAAAATAGATAAGGGGTATATAGACTTATGGATGCAGAAATTAAAAAGATTTTGAATTTGGTTGCTAACGGTGCAATAACCAAAGAACAGGGCGACATATTGTTAAGAGCCTTGGAAGAAAAAAACTCAAATGAGTTTGATGCGGAGAAAAACGGAAAAGAAGATTTTGGTGAGACTGTAATAAACTTGGGTGACAAAATCGGAAAGACAGTAACCAATGCTTTGAATAAAACAGGCAAACTTCTATCTGAACTCAACATTGACCAAAAAATCAATCAAGCTATAGATGATTCGATTCAAGAAATAAAAAAAGGCAAGAAAAAGTTTTCTTTTCATGTGTGCGAAGACGACGAAGACGACGAAGATAATGGAAATTATAACATTACATTTAACAGCGGTGTAACAGAAAAGAAAAAATTTGTTAAGCAGACTGATAACAAGGCTTATGAAGAACGTGAGATTTATATAAAGTTTGTAGACAGCAAAAGAGTTATCAAAAGAAACTATACAGTATCGCAGTTTATGGCTGCGCCTGAAAATTTAGACAAGGCGGTAAATATGGCGTTGAGTTTTGCTATACTAGATTTGATTAGCGAACGCTTCACAGGCGACTATAAATATATCAATAATGGCATTGTTCTAAAAGTGTATATATACTAAGAAAAAAGCAAGCTTCAAAACTTGCTTTTTTTAGTACATTATTTTTATCCCGAAACCAGCACATATATCCAAAAACTTTTTATCGGGCAAAGTATCTGTTATTATTATGTCCAGATCAGACAAATCCGCAACTCTTTTAAAGTATTGTTTGCCAAATTTTTCGCTGTCAATTAATAAAATCTTTTTGTGTGCGTTTTTTATAAACGCTCTTTTGACTTCTATTTCATCTTCAGAAGAGTCCGTTAAGATACCCTCATTGGTTATACCTCGGCAAGAAATAAAGGTAATATCGGCAAATACAGTCGATATGTATTTTATAGCAGAAACCCCTACTAATGACTTTGTGTTTTCACGAATCTTGCCGCTGCAGCAATATGCAGTAGTCTTATTGTAATTGGAAAGATTATTTAGAGCCTGAATACCGTTGGTTACTACCGTAAGATTGTTTATTGATGATAGATTTTCTGTTAACGCCAATACTGTGCTTGACGAATCCAAAAACACTGTGTTTCCGTTTTGTATAATATCAGCTGCAACACTTGCTATATAGTGCTTTTTGTCCCAGTTTTCTCTTTGCCTTATTTTGAGAGGGTCTTCTATTGCGCTTCCTTTTAGTGCAACAGCTCCGCCATAAACCTTTTTGAGCAAACCTTTTTGGGCAAGTTCGGTCAAATCCCGTCTTACCGTTGCATGTGAGACAAACAAAGTTTCAGCAAGTTCATTGACTGAAACGCTGTATTTATTATTAAGCATATCAAGGATTGTTTTTTTGCGTTCGATTTGCATAAAACCTCTCATATAATGATTGATATTGATTGACTTTGATTGATTGCGGTTATTATACATTAAAATATGATGATATTGCAACATATATTGACATACCTAATCGTTGATAGCATAATTATAAAGCTAGATAGAATGGGTAATCTATTATATGGGGCGGTAATGTTTTTGAGCGGACGGTAACCGTCCCTTATAGGTTGCTAAGAATAAAAAATGCGGTAATGATAGGAGAACTATGAATTTTTTTGAGCAAAAGCAAGCAATATGCGATGTGGGACATAAACTGTGGCAGCTTAATTTTGTTGCCGCCAATGACGGAAATATTACATTAAAAGTTGACGATAATATTCTTTTGGCGACGCCTACAGGTGTTTCAAAAAGCGAATTAACACCTGAAATGATTTTGGAAGTGGATTTTGACGGCAATGTTATTACACCATCAGAATTTTTGCCGTCTAGTGAAATAAAAATGCATCTTAGATGCTATAAGACCAGAACTGACATAATGTCCGTAGTGCATGCACATCCGCCCTATGCTACTGGATTTGCCATAGCCAATATCCCTCTGGATTTTTATACTATGCCCGAAGCTATATTATCTTTGGGAAGTGTGCCGATTGCGCCTTATGGAACACCTTCTACTAATGAAATTCCCGATTCACTTATGGAATTTTTGCAAAGTCATGATGTTATCCTTTTGCAAAATCACGGGGCAATATCAGTAGGCAGCAGTTTGAAAAACGCATATTACAAAATGGAAACACTTGAACACTATGCCAAGACTACATCTATTGCTATGAGCTTAGGCGGAGTCAAAGAATTAAATCAAAAGCAAATCAAAGATTGTCTAAATTTGCGTTCTAAGTATAATATGACTGGCAAGCATCCTGGATACAAAAAGTTTAAGAAATAGAATTATATAGACAAAATTAATATTTACAACTGATAATAATTATCTTATGGCTTGACAACAAATGAGTTTTGGAGTTAAATAACCATAAGATATTTTTTTGTTTTAGGAGTGATATGGATAAAAATATAAAGACTGATTTCAAAGTTGCACTCAACGCATCAAGCTCTGTAAAAAAAGTAATAGGAGTTGTCAGCGGTAAAGGCGGGGTAGGAAAATCTCTTGTTACTTCGCTATTAGCCGCTGCCTTTAGAAAAAACGGTCATAATGTAGCAATCCTAGATGCCGATATTACAGGACCTAGTATTCCTAAGTCCTTTGGGATAAAAGGCAATGCAGCTGTTATTGACCAAGGCATTGAGCCCAAAATTTCCAAAACAGGTATCAAACTGATGTCGGTAAACTTCTTGCTTAGCGACGAGACAGAACCCATTATATGGAGAGGGCCTTTGATTGCGGGTGCTGTCAAACAGTTTTGGAGTGAAGTTGTTTGGGGCGATGTAGACTATATGTTTGTAGATATGCCGCCGGGAACAGGCGATGTACCTCTTACAGTCTTTCAATCATTCAAGGTTGACGGAATAGTCATAGTTGCTTCTCCTCAGGAACTTGTTTCTATGATTGTAAGCAAAGCCGTCAATATGGCAAAATCAATGAATATTCCCATTTTGGGACTTATCGAAAATATGTCTTATTTTGTATGCCCCAACTGTACTAAAAAGCATAATATATTTGGAACGAGCAATATAGAAAAAATAGCCCAAAAGTACGACTTGAAAGTATTAGCAAAAATCCCCATTGACCCGTCAATCTCAACGGCGTGTGACAAAGGCGAAGTAGAAGATATTAATGCCGAATGGCTAAAACCAGCAGTATATAGTATAGAAAGCAGTTTGGAATAAAGATTAAAAAGCCTTGTATTACAGGGCTTTTATTAATCTAGCGTACGATTTTATAATATAAAAAATACTGCTGTTAGCATTGTTCTTATTATTGCTATGTAAATTAACCTCAGTCAATTAGCGTGACAGCTCCTATTGAGAAAGGATTTTTTTAATTGTTTATTTTTAACAAGCAATACCTTCTTTATCTAAAGTTTTTGTGGATTTTGCGGGCATATACTGCCAAAAGGACTAGAAAAGTAAAGTCGAAATAAAATTGCATAAGCATTTTTGCACTTGTCGAGTTATTATGTAATTAAGGCACTTACAGCACAATATTATTATTGACAATTTGTATAATAATGGTAATATGTTAGCGTAATCTAACATTTGTATTAATGAATAAATATAGTTAAGCACATAAATAATAAAAGCAATGACGAGAAGTAATGAAAACAGAACGGAAAAATATCATACAATATTAGCAAGGTGCATTGCGCCCACATTAAGAAATGTCAAGCCGTCCAGTCTTGTAAGTCTTCCTCAAGAATTGAAGATTGACAACATAAGATTGGCTGCTAAGAATTTAGAGATGATTTTGTTGTATAAGCTTAAGGATAGCCAAGTGGTTTTTATCTTTAACAGAAAAATGCTTAATAATACCATTGATAACGATAAGGTGCTAGAACTATTAAAAAGCTATTCATATCCTCAAGACTTTGAGCTTGGCATATATCTGGAGCATCTAAAAAAAAGGCTTATAGACTTTAAAGAAAACAAAAGCGGCTTTCCTCATGAGATTGGTGCCTTTTTGGGATATCCATATCAAGATGTCAGGGATTTTATAGAAAGTAAAAAAGCCTGTTGTTTTTCGGGTTATTGGAAGGTTTTTAATGAACCGCAAAAAGCGTTGAAAACTATGCAGGATTATGCCCATGCCCAAGCACAAGTTCTGTATGCATATGCTGGCGAAAAAAGGTATTTTGAAATTACAGGTATATAAAAAGGAGGACGATTTATGTCAAAAGTGTTAATAATTTATTGGTCGGGTACAGGCAACACCGAAAAGATGGCAGAATTAATAGCACAGGGTGCAAAGGCAGGAAAAGCGGAGGTAGAACTCAAAAATGTTGCACTAGTGTCACCTAATGTTGTAGACGGATATCAGCTTATTGCTTTGGGTTCACCGTCTATGGGTGTGGAAGTTATAGAAGAAGATGAAATGGAACCTTTTGTTGAAGAAATAAAAAACAAAGTTCAGGGCAAAAAAATTGCACTTTTTGGTTCATACGGCTGGGGAGATGGAGAATGGATGAGAAGCTGGGAAGACAGAATGAAAGATTATGGAGCTCAAATTGTGGGAACAGTAATAGCCAATGACGCACCCGAAGGCGAAAGTGAACAAGAGTGCATAAGTTTGGGTATGAAGCTGTCAGCATTGTAATTAATAGTTCTTTTATAAAAAACTTTGCCGCCTTATATTTTTATGGCGGCAATTTGATTTTTATATAGATTGATTATTAATAATATAAAGGATGTATTGATTACAAATATGTCAAAATTATGATATATTAAAACAAGTGAAAAAACACAAACAGAGGTAAAGGCAGCTACAACACAGGAAGAGCCTAAGCCAAAGGTAAGCGCATCGGTATCGTCAGGCGACGAAATTATTCAAATGGACAGAATGCGTAAGCTCATTGCTGAGCATATGGTTCGATCTAAGCAAGTATCTCCACATGTTACCAATATGGTGGAAGCCGATGTTACCTCAATTGTTGAGTGGCGCAAAAAGGTAAAAGAGCCTTGGGAGCGTAAGTATAAAACCAAGCTAACCTACATGCCAATTTTCATTGAGGCTGCTGCAAGAGCGCTTCGCGATTTCCCTATGGTAAACGCATCGGTTGATGGCGATAACATCATAATAAAAGCTAATGTTAACATTGGTATTGCTGTAGCCAAGCCCGATGGTAACCTAATTGTACCCGTAATTAAAGGAGCCGATAAGCTTAATTTGGCAGGTCTTGCATCAGAGATGAATGCTCTAGCAGATTCCGCTCGCACAAACAAGCTGTCGCCCGACGATATTCAAGGGGGAACATTCTCCATTACCAACTTTGGAACGTTTAGAAACGTAATGGGTACCCCAATTATCTCTCAACCACAAATAGCCATTCTAGCTACAGGAACAATAGAGAAAAAGCCGGCTGTAGTTGAAACCCAGTATGGCGATATTATTGTCCCAAGGCATAAGATGTTCCTAAGCCTATCGTACGATCATCGTGTTGTAGATGGTGTACTAGGCGGGTCATTCTTAAGGCGTGTAGCCGATTACCTAGAGCAATTCGATGCCTCTAGGGAGGTGTAATGTTCCATTTTTTGTGTAAAATAAACTCATTAGCATAATGGCATATATTCGCAGAAACGATAAGCCTTTTGGTATTAAGCAAACACCAAAGGAGACCCTAGAAAAGTGGTACTACTTAATGGCACTTGGTCGCACTTTAGATGAGCGCGCACCCAACTACCTAAAGCAGGCAATAGGATGGAGCTACCATGCGCCTTACGCAGGCCACGATGGTATTCAGCTGGCCATAGGCCAAGTATTCGAAAAAAATGTCGATCATCTTTTCCCATACTACCGTGATATGCTTACCGCTATCTCGGCAGGCATGACTGGCGAAGAGGTTATCCTAAACGGAATATCCAAGGCCACCGATCCTTCTAGCGGCGGCAGGCATATGTCTAACCACTTTGCAAAGCCAGAGTGGAATGTACATAACGTATCTAGCTGCACTGGCAATCATACCCAGCAAGCATCGGGTGTTGGCCGAGCATTCAAGCGCTATAACCACAAAGGGGTTGTAATTAGCTCACAGGGTGAATCCTCCGTATCGGAGGGCTATGTTTACGAGGCTATTAATGGAGCCTCAAATGAGGAGCTCCCGGTAATATTTGTCTTTCAGGATAACGGTTATGGTATAAGTGTTCCCAAGAAGGATCAAACGGCCAATAGAAAAGCCGCCAATAACTTCCTTGGCTTTAAAAACCTTCAGGTTTTTCATTGCAATGGGAAGGATGTATTCGACTCCATGAACACCATGAGCGAAGCAAAAAAATGGGTTATCGAAAACCAAAAGCCAGCAATTGTACATGCTAGCTGCGTTCGTATTCACTCACACTCAAACTCCGATAGGCATGAGCTATACCGCGATAAGGGAGAACTGGAGTACGTACAGGCTGCTGATCCTCTAGCTAAGTACAGGCGTATGCTAGTTAACTATGGTCGATTTACTGAGGATGAGCTAAACGCCATTGACGAAAAGGTGAAGCAAGAGGTTAAAGCAGCCCATAAAGCCGCCATGGCTGCTCCTGATCCCGATCCTAAATCCATATACGATTTTCTTTTCCCCGATGCATACGCTGCGGGTAAGTTTGGGAATGGAGTTCATACCGAAACGGGAACACCAGTTAAACTTATTGAGGCACTAAACACCACTCTCAAAGAGGAATTTAGGAGCAACCCCGATACTTTTATTTGGGGGCAGGATATGGCCAATAAGGACAAAGGAGGAATATTCAATGTATCCAAAGGTTTGCAGCAAGAGTTTGGCCCAGAACGCGTTTTTAACGGCCCTATAGCCGAGGATTATATTCTTGGTACTGCCAATGGAATGAGCCGTTACTCTGACAAGCTTAGATTAGTTGTAGAGGGTGCCGAATTTGCCGATTACTTTTGGCCTGCCATGGAGCAGTTTGTAGATTCTGCTCACGACTACTGGCGCTCAAACGGGAAATTCTCCCCTAATATCACCATTCGATTGGCTTCTGGTGGATACATCGGAGGGGGGTTGTACCATTCCCAAAATATAGAGTCGGCGCTTGCATCAATTCCAGGTGTAAGAATCGTTTACCCATCATTTGCCGATGATGCTGCAGGTTTGCTTAGAACTAGCATGCGCTCAAAAGGAATGACTCTTTTCCTTGAGCC